>Ga0208104_1000213_pt1 | contig 10536 bp, 10 predicted proteins | sample CryBogCBE29May09_FD_185503 | JGI IMG/M metagenome (GOLD analysis project Ga0208104, IMG submission 185503) | Freshwater microbial communities from Crystal Bog, Wisconsin, USA - CBE29May09 (SPAdes) | ecosystem: Environmental > Aquatic > Freshwater > Lake | place: Crystal Bog, Wisconsin, USA... | reverse complement strand
CTCTAAAGCGTTTCGAGGACATGTTCAAAGAGATCAACTCCCGTTTCTGAATAGTCTGCCTCAGCCTCCATCGTCTCCAAAGTATAGAACTACGCCTACGTCCTCAAAAACGCGGGGGTCGGTTACTGCGACTACGTCGAGCAGATCACCTACCTGCTTGTCCTCAAGATCGCCGAGCAACATCAAATCGTCGCCGAAGTTGAAGCCCGCACAACCGAAATTGACCCCCTCGAAGCCCAAATCACCCGCTCGAATCGTCTGCGTCAATCCACGCTTGCGGCTGCATTCCGTGGCAAGCTTGAAGATCGCTCAACTTCAATAGAACATCACGATCATGTCAGAAACTATATCAAGATTCATTGAGGCCCAAAACAACCTTGTTGTTCAGCATTCGGATTTCTCCTTGCGTGCTCTGTTCGACATGGCGGAAGAAAATTCAATCGACCTCACCCCGAAGTATCAACGACGAGACCGCTGGAATAAGGAAAAGCAATCCGCCCTCATCGAGTCCTTCATTCTCAATGTTCCAGTGCCCCCTGTATACTTGTCGGAGGATGATTTTGGAAAATATTCTGTAATTGATGGGAAGCAGCGAATTACGGCGATACGGGACTTCTTGTCCGGTGAACTTCGGTTAACAGGGCTCACTAAATTTCCCGAGTTGGAAGGTTGCCATTTCTCGGATCTTCCGCCGCAGCTAAGGAATGCGCTGTCAGTGCGACCATATATCCGAGTCATCACTCTGCTCCGGCAAACGAACCCAGATCTAAAGTACGAAGTGTTTTTGAGGCTTAATACTGGGGGGGAGAAGTTGCTTTCTCAAGAAATCCGAAACGTCGCGTTTTCTGGCCCTCTCAACGACTTGCTACTCACTCTCTCTGCGAATGATTTCTTGCGGAGTCGGATGAAGATCAAAAACGAGTCATCTACGGCCTATCGAAATATGGATGACGTAGAGCATGTTCTTAGATTCTTTACGATTGCAGATCGATGGCAGCAGATCGGACAAGTGCTGAGCCAAGAGATGGACCGCTACATGCAAGAAAACAGGTTCCCCTCCAGCCGTGCACTCAATGACATGGCGCAAAGATTTGAGTTTTCACTCAATGCTTGCGAGGCGATATGGGGCAATAAGGCCTTTTACAAACCTCAAGCTGGGGGATGGCGCAGCCAGTTCATTTCGCCACTCTATGACGCCGAGATGGTTGCGGTTCTTGATTTCACCGACGCTCAGATTAGTTCAATCCGGCACAATCGAACCCGATTCCTAAACGCCTTTTCCCGAGTGTTTCAGGATGACACGGAATTCGAGAAAGCGGTGACACGAGCAACAAACAACCCTAACAGTATACGTAGGAGGATCTCTACCGTACGCTCGCTCCTTTCACAGTATTGCTGATCAAATGAGTGCCGCCCGATCGACTTTCTGTAATCGGATTGCTAGCATCAGGTCAGCAATTTACGATTTCAGACTTCAGGACCTCCCTGCGACGCCGGCAAATCTTGCACATAATCGGGCGGCGAGGGTGATTCGCAACGGACTTGCTGTTCAGGCATTTAACACTTTTGAGGATTTTACCCGCGGTCGAATGAGGGAAGTTCTCTCACAGATCAGCGCTTCTTCACCGGCCTTTTGCCACCTTCCAGATGCCTTCCAGAAGGCCGCAACTGTAGACATAATGGCCGCCGTTCAGTTTCAGTTAAAGCTGCAGGAGCCAGCCAACCGAATCGCGTTCACGCAGACATCGTGTGGTGATGTTTTTTCAACCTCTACGGGAGCGATCAGCATACCTGCTCTAGGATTTTTCCACTCCAGTTCAAATATTACAAAGGATCAATTCAGGGATGCGCTCGTGGCTTTTGGCGTCGACCAACCTTGGACGCAGATTTCTGGGCTTTGTTCTAGGCTCGGTGTCTCAGGTATTCCTGCGCAAGACCTGTTCATAGATCTCGCTAATCGCCGGCACACGGCAGCGCACGACCCAAATGCCTCCGTTTCCGAACTCGACTTAAGGCAATCGTTGCGGGACGCGGTTAGTCTGGGAAGTTGCTTTGATATTCTTCTTACCCACTGCTCTGCGCGGCTTAGTTCACTCTTGGCCAAGCCTACATCACCGATTCTGGGCGGCCATGGCTCGCTCCCGATCCGCTTTATAAAACATGCCGGAGGTAGGTATGGCGAAATAAAAGAACTCGGAAGCAAGTTTTTTCGCACCGCCACGGATTATGCGACTCTTATCCCGGCTGCTTCAGCTCGCGCAGCAAGGGAGGGTGCAATCCTAGCCATATTTGATGACAGGAGTCATCTAGTTCAATGGTACCTGCCGTAATCGGTGATGACTCAGAATCATACTTTACACTTCCCAAATGCCCAACGACTCCTCCGAATTGTGCACTCCGTGTCTGCTTTTGCTGGGTGAGGAGAGCTTTCACTTGAGAGAAAGGGTGTCAGAAACGCAGCGCCTCCTCAATGCGGAGCAGCTTCGATTGCACTCCAGTTCTCAAATGGTTTGGCACTTGCCATGCTATTAGTTGGCTCGTGGGTTAATTTCCCTTTGAGAACGAATCTATTGCCGCCTTACGTCAATTATCCTCAAAGGATCAAACGGCACATCTTCACTTGACCCGACTTTGACGATTTCTTTACCCCACGCGACAAACACGTCACTAAACTCGTTTCCATCATCCATCGTAACCACAATTCGAGTCACGCCGTAACTATACTCAGGGTATTCCAGTATTTTTTTTTCGAATTTAGATGGCAATTCAATCATAGTCGTATTCTTAATTTATTCCTCTCGGAAAAATTACTTCTGGGTGTCCTCCGACACCGCCAAACTCTCCGCCAGGGACAATTCCTCTCTGAATGGGTGTGCCTGCTGGTGGACGAATATATCGGAAAAACTGTGGCGCACTTCCGGGTATGTCCAAGGCATCTTTAAGAACGGCAGGATTTCGTCCCAGTGCGTTGAATGTGGCTTCTGGCATTGCATAGCTGCCAGCTCTTATCGCCGTGCTCGCTTCGGTCGCTCCGACTCTGACGAAAATTTCTCCTGTTTGTGTTACGCCCGGAGTCTGAATGCTCGCCCCTCTAGCAAACGCAAACTCAGTTTGAACAAGCTGACCAGTCCCCTTTGCGGCACTTCCCTCAAGCGCCCCGATTGGACTTTCGCCGCTCAGGGCATTCCCGACATTGTATGCAACTGAAACTGCCGCAGGAGCGTAGTAAAGTGCGTTGGCCGATGCCGATGCATACAAACTTGATAGCCCTGCCCCGCCTCCGACGGCCTCGTAAGCAGCTCCTCCTGTTCCAATAGCCACTCCAAGCCCTAATGCAGCTCCCCCCACCCGGCCGGAATGGTATTCAAAGCTATTTGGGTCGCTGCCAAAGGCCCCTGAAACATTTCCCAGAGTCAAGGAATGAACTGTTCCCCCCAATCCATTTTGAATTCCGATTGCTTCTCCACTCCAGATTCCTCCTAGGAGATTTCCGGCATAGAAGGCAGTACTGCTTGGGTCAGTGGAACTAATGGATCCGTTCCATCCACTTCCTACCCCTTTTCCAAACCTCCCATCGGGGTCATATGCGTTGACCGGATCGCCATTGCAGTAGGAGTAGAGGTCCATGCTGGCGACATGGCCTTCAGGGTCGGGGCTGATGAATGCCCTCAGTGGGCTGGAGATCAGCAATCCTAGGATCAGGACGTAGCCGAGAAGACGTTTTTTCATGGCTGGGGGTGGATTGGGGTTTGGGGAGAGATGCCTATCAGGGCGAGGGATTTGTCGGATTCCTGTAGAGTTTGCTGGTTCTTGATCTGGGCTGCACGCTGCTGATTCTCAAGATCCGTCATGACCTTCCGGTCACGCTCGAGCTGCCCTGAGGCCATGGATACCATGCGACTATCCGATGCCATTTTTGCAGCACCCTGGGGCATCATGATCGAGCGAACTCCATCCATGGAGGATTGCGATGCCATGATCTCCTCAGCGGATGGTGCAGAGGGAGTCTTGGCGAATGGGGATACCTCTGGAACACGAGTGGTGCTCCGTTCCAGCATGGCATTGCGGATATGGCTCTGCTGCTGTTGCTGCTCATCGATAGCACTCCAAAAGTCTGCCTCTACCTGCAGGGTCGCCCTCTGCTCTCCTTCAATGATATCCCGATACATTCGTGGTGATTCAGCGTTCCCCTTGTGCAGCTGGCCGCTGATGCCTCGGTATTCAGAGGTGAGTGCAGCAGCAGCCTCGAAGGCTTGATTGCCTTCCTTGACTCGGCCGCTTGCATAGAGGCAAGCACAGCGATCCTGTAAAAAACCGGCCAGCATCTGCTGTGGGGTCTGGTTCTTCAGGTACCCGAAGTCTGCCTGATCCTGCTTACTGATCCGATAGGGCCAGCGCTCGTAGTAGTCGTCATGCGGGGTCGTGAAGAAAGATCGAGTGGTCTCAACATTGAATCTCTCCTTCCCGTCATCCCATCGGACAAAACTATGCCCTTTGGTATGGACGTAGTAGAGCGGGTATCCGAGCCTCCGTCCCACGGCCACAAAGATGGCCGGCAGAGAGGAACAGACGCCCACTCTGCGTTCTACGATGCCGTTGAGGAAGGTATCCCGGGCATCCTGACGGAACTCATCGGGATGGTCCTCAATATAGCCATATCCCTTGGCAAATAGGGCTTTTAGCTCTGGGTTGTATCCGATCCCCTGCCTCTCTCTGAGGAATCCGAAAAGGACATACATCTTCCACTCAGACTCGGAATGTACATCCGGGAACTTCTCCGGGTGGGCATGATACAAAGGAGTGAACCGCCGGAGATCCTCATCGGCCTGCGTGGCCCACTGATCGATGACCGCAAGGTCCTTCTCCACATCCATCTGTTCACTCCCCACAAGCCCCTCTGCACAGAGGAGGTTCATCCGGGCTATCTCCACATTCTGGAGCTGATCAGCAGGAACCTGCAGCAGGGCCGCCAGTGTCTTTGGCTGCTGGAGGGACGGGCTTGATGCAACAGACGACTGCTCTCCGAATAACATTCCAACCGAGCAACAGATTCCTAGACCCGTGAATCCAAGCTTTATCAAAGAATGGAATGGTGGGGGTCTCATCCTAGATTTAAAGAGTAAGAATCTACTACCCCACTGCTTCAGAGATCATTCTAGGTTGGTGAGGAGGTGTAGTTGACAGTCTTGCTGCCGAGATAACCTGCGTTGCTGATGCCCAGAATAGCGACGAAGCCATCTGAGAGGGCCGGGAAGCTGGAAAGATTGGCCATGGGAGCCACGACCATCTTGTACGCCATATAGATGAACGAAACTGCGGCGATCATTGTGAAGAAGAACATCTGGACCTTAGCCAAGTCGAGCTGAGCAGTCGTGGCTATATCGTCTCCCTGAAAAATGTCTGAGAAGCGGGCATCTGCCATGCTGGCATTCACATAGAGGGAGCCTTGTTTGTTTTTCACAATATCTTCCGCAGGCTCACCCAGCTGCTGAGCCGTTTTATCAATGATGGCCTTTGAGGTTGTCTGATTTGCTTTCGTGCTGAGGATGAGTGGTGAGCCGACCAGGGATGCTGTGCTGATGCCAAGTAACACCCAGAAATGCTGATCGATAGCGACATCGAGTGCATTGGGAACATTCAGTCGGATTCGTGTGATGATGAAGGTGAACAGTGTCCCCAGGATCAGTGCTGTCCAAATCACCATCTGAAATCTGGCCAGGCTCATCACATTCCGTTCTGTGATGAGGGCTCCAAATCGATAACCAGTGACTACTTCACCAATAAATAGGATGGCGATGAAAAGGAAAGATGTGATTAGAATAAGATTCCACCCTGGAGCGGCAATCAGGCCGATGAAGAGCAGGACTGTGAGGGCTACTAATTTAATGATGTTATTCATTTAAAAGGAAGCGTCTCTTAGTTATCTATTTTTACTGTAAGGTTTGCATCTGACTCTGTTGAAATCAGTTGGTTGTTTGATGCCTACATCATGTAGCAAGTCGCATACCTACCGAAGTCTTTGCCTGATTCCTCCTTGAACACACAGCGCCCTTCAGGGCTAGAGCTGGTGAACCGGGAGAAGCGCTCCGTGGCGGGCATGGCGCTGGTATGTTCAGTCAATAGTAGCCATTGGGAATGGCTCCTATAGCCTGCCTGATGGCAGCCCTGAGCGAAGTCGAAGGGTGAGGCGAGCTGGAGCGAGCGAGGCAAATGTAGGTGATATTTGGCCCCACTCGCGGCAGTGCGTGGCTGGGTTCGGGATATTCTCTCCCTCTTGATGTGTCTTATGGCGCGGGTGAGGATGTCGGCTCCTCCGGTCCCTCTTCCCTCAGGGGTGTTCGTAGCTGACAAGATGACTTGGGAGGGCGGCTTGGTCATGCGTAGCAGTCCGAGCTTCTGCTCGGATGCCTGGTCGGGGACGACCGGCAGACAAAAGCTTCGATTGCACTTCATTCTTCAAAATGGGTTGGCACAGCCACTGCTATTGGTTGGCTCGTAGGTTCATTTCAATAAGGTAAAAACCTATTCCACTTTCATTGCCCCTTGATCATCAGGGCTAACTGAGCAATTGAAATGACTAGAAGTATAACAGTGAGCCCAAACAGTCCCCATGTGAGTCGAATAACCGCTGTTGTTTGTTGCTCTGCTTCTCTGCTTAGTTTTGTAAGAATACACGCAAACTTACCTATAACTGTATTAAGTGCTATGGCATTAGCCTTTGGATTAGTACCAGATGTACATTCTTTGTTAAGAAAATCAATATCATTAATAAGTTCTTCAACTGTTTTTTCTATATCTCCAGATGGTGATTTATTCATGTTGTTTTAGAAGCTTCGATTGCTCTTCAACTATCTCAAGTAGGTGACACGCGCCATGCTTTTGGTTGGCTTGTGGGGCTCCTTATTTGCCAAACTGGTTTTTAGTATTATTTAAGTATTTTTCCCATTGTTTAAACAACCTTTCCTCATTCTCATTTTTGCTATGCTTTTTAGGGTTATACCCATCTACAACGGGCATATACCTTACAAACCCTTCAATATTAGATGGATAATCAAAGTCAGCATAGATTTTTTCAACTTCACTCAAAGGGTCGGAAAAATTAGCCTTGTTTTCAAAAAGCCATAAGAGATTTAAATATAACCACTTGTCTTTAGCAGGGTCTTGGCTTGTAAAATCTTCTGTAGCGGCCAACTTTTTTAGTAACTCTCCAACTTGGTATGCCTCCGTCTTCTGAAGCCCAGCTAATTCGATTACTAAACGGGAATCTGAACCACATACGAGACAATCCATTGCAAGATCAACAATTGCAGACCACCCTATCATCTGTTTTTCATAACCCCAAAGAGCATCTCTCCAAGAGAGGTTAATATGATTTCTAACAAAATTTGAAGGGATAAGCATGGCTCAACCTAGTTACTGAACTCTCTGATTAGGAAGGCCTGTTATTTGACCACCTTTGATAAATCGTTGATGCGTCACGCCCTCTACAGGATCAAGTATATACTCATAAATCCCAGCATTTCCATTGAGTCCCCCAGGCGTTTGAAGAAGCTTCCTTGAAACTCCATCTCCTCCGATCAATGAAAAAGATTGACCTGCATCAAGCTGTTCTTTTGTCAAGAAACTTGCCGAACGGTGTCCTGCGTCTTCTAAAAGTCCACTTCCAGTTCTATCGGCAGACAATATTTGATCTGAAAGCGTTTTACCTGCTGAAGCAGTCACTCCCGAGGATAATGAGCTGTAAATTCCGGCTCCAATAGAAGCAACGCCTGCAGTCCCCGACACGCCCTGTAAAACACTCTGCGTTCTTGCCTCCCAATCACCAACCGGCGCACCGTTCACCAGATTGACATTCAAAGCACCGGAAGCAATGGCACCCACATTCCAACTCGTCAGTGCATAGCTTGTCGCATTGAGTAAACCATCCTGCTGGTAGACAGTATTGATGTTTCCCGCAAACTGCTTGGCCCCATTGACGTAAGTTGATGGGCTCAGGGCTGTTGAAGCATCTGCGTAGGCACTCTGACTCAGACTTCCGCTAATCGACCCTAGTAAGTTTCCCGCATTGAAGGCAGCACTGTTTGGATCAGTGGAACTAATGGATCCATTCCATCCATCTTTAACCCCCACCCCAAACCTCCCATCCGGATCATACCCATTGACTGGATCGCCATTGCAATAGGAGTAGAGATCCATGCTGGCCGAGTGACCGAACGGATCCGGGCTCAGGAACGTGCCACTATCAGGGGCATAGTAGCGTGCACCCATATAATACAATCCAGTTGGGTCAATATAATGCCCACGCCAGCCGATGAGATTTCCCAGGACACTACTTGCGTTAATCGGGGTTGCAGCGCTGCTGCCTGCCAAGGCCCCATACCCATCGCTCTGTGAAGGGTTCCAAGTGAATGTAGTCCCGTTCAGAACGCCTTCTCCGTGGCCATACGTGTCACTTAGGACATAAGTGGCTGCTGATGTACTTTGATTATAAACGGCTTCCAGACCACCAGCGCCATTGAGCCCCCCATAAACTCCATTCAGGTCGGGTCCATAGACTTTCCAATTCCTTACCCCATTAATCGTTGTAACCAATTCTAAAAACTCAACTTCGGGATCGTAGCTGGACTGGATGGTGAGGGTTCCCTGGGTGGTCTGGAGTCTCCTACCGAGTCCGTCGTAGACGGCGCTCCAGGTGAAGGCTCCGGTACCGGTGCGGACATCCTGCACAAGCTGGCCGAAGGCGTCCCAAGTGAGCGTGTCGGTGGAGCCTCCCGCTGTGCGGGTGGTGACGTTCCCGGCGGCGTCGTAGCTCTGGGCGACAGGGGTGCCGACGCTGTTATTGGTGAGCGCGCCGCTCACTGACATGCTGCCGAGGCGGCCGAAGGTACCGTAGCTCTCGGCTGTAACACCGGTCAGGCCGCTTAACAAAACGCTGGTCCTAAGGCCCAATCCCCCACTAGCTCCTCCGTCGAACTGGTAGGTGGAAACGGCTGTATTCCCAACTGGGTATCCGAAACTCGCATTGGTCAGGCGACTACGGAGGTCGTAGACATAAGAGCGGTTGTCGCTGCTGTTAGTGGCTCCGTTGCGGGAGATGGCGTCGCTGATCTGTGTACTGTCAGGATACCAGCTGATGGATTCATTCAGGTAGGTGGTGCCTGACATGCTTTGGCTCGAGGCGACGAGACGCCCCATCGAGTCACGGGCGATATTCTGGATCTTAGTTGGCGTCTGGCGATAGTAGAGCCGACCGTCATTATAATATACGAAGTAGTACCCAGCTGTAGCAAAGTCCGTCTCAACGACATGGCCTGTAGCATCGTATTTGAAGGTGTAGGGTAGGCTGGAGTTATTAAGCTCGGTCAACTGGTTGCGTCGTCCAGCTGCATCATGGTTCTGGCTCCAGGTGTCCTTTAGGCTTCCATTGAGGACTACCTGCTCGCTTGCAATGGCTCCATAGCCGTCTAAGGTACGAATCACTGATGAGGGAAGTCCTATGGCGCTATTCTGATAGCTCTGGTCAACTTCTTTGAGCAGTCCTCGATTATCGTAGCTGTAGGCACGGGTGACGCCATATGTGGGATCTGATGCAGAGACATTGGTGGCGCGGGCCATGCTGTCATAGCTATAGGTGGTGACGATCCCTCTTGGATCAGTCATTGTACTCACCAGTCCCTTGCCATTGTAGGTATAGCTGTAGCTGCGGGTCGTCGATCCGCTCTGGGCTAGCTGCTCGGAGGTCTTCTGAGCAGAGGAGTTATACACTGCACTCCAGGTGAGTCCTCCCGGCATGGCTCGTGAAGTCATGTCACCCATCGCATCTACCCCATAGGTGATCACTCCTCCATCGGGAAGGATCTGGCTGATGAGATGGTTTAGCCCGTCATAGCTGAAGCTCGTTACTCGTCCCCGCTCATCGGTAACGGAGGTGAGGTTTTCATTCAGGTCGTAAGTCCTAGTCATCACTCCACCGTCGGGTTTCACAATCGAGACGGGATTTCCAGCAAAGTCGGAGTAAGTGGTACTGATTGGAAAACCTCCTAGACTGGTTACCACGCTCTGATGGTCTGGTGAATACTGATAGGCTGTGGTCTGGACAGAATTCCCAGCTGCCCCATAAACGGCCACCTGCGTGTTACGCCCGATGGCATCATATGTGTTGATCGTTGTTTCTCCCAAGGCATTAACATCGGTACGGCTGAGTCCCGCCGCATCGTAGGAATGGGTGATGCTCTGCTGTGATGTGCCTGTCCCTCCGGCTGGTCCGGTCTCGGTCTTGGGCCTATTTAAAGAATCGTAGGATGTCGTGAAGGTGTAGCCTGCTCCATCAGTCTTACTCGTCAGGTTACCCCGGGCATCATAGACTTGAGTCTCTCTGTAGAGCGGGTAAGCCGTGGTGACACTTCTGGCTGCATCGTTGTAGGTGATGGTCTCAGTCGTTCCATTCGCCAAGGTCGTGCTAGCAAGCCTTCCATCCAACAAGTACGTCCAGCTCTGAGTGGTGCCGTCGGGATTACTCTGGGTGCGAGGCAGGCC
>Ga0208104_1000211_pt1 | contig 10626 bp, 6 predicted proteins | sample CryBogCBE29May09_FD_185503 | JGI IMG/M metagenome (GOLD analysis project Ga0208104, IMG submission 185503) | Freshwater microbial communities from Crystal Bog, Wisconsin, USA - CBE29May09 (SPAdes) | ecosystem: Environmental > Aquatic > Freshwater > Lake | place: Crystal Bog, Wisconsin, USA... | reverse complement strand
GCAGTGGGTCATCGGCGGTTACACCCTCGCCCTCGGCACGGGCCTCATCGTGGGTGGACGACTCGGCGACCGGTACGGCCGCCGCAACACCTTCTTGCTCGGTATGTTCGGCTTCACGGTGGCGTCGGTCCTCTGCGCCGTCAGCCAGACCACGAACCAGCTCATTATCTTCCGGTTGCTGCTCGGCGTGGCGGGTGCCATGCTGCTACCCCAGGGACTCGGTCTTATTCGTGAATCATTTCCGCCCCAGGAGCTCGGTCAGGCCTTCGCCGTCTCTGGTCCGATCTACGGACTCGGCGGCATCCTCGGACCAATCATTGGTGGCTTCATTATCCAGGCCAACTTCTTTGGCTGGTCGTGGCGCAACGTCTTCCTCGTCAATGTGCCGATCGGCATCATTGGTGTCGTTTCTGGATGGTTCATCCTGCCTCGTCGCACGGGCGATAAGACCATCACCATTGACTTCCTCGGCACACTCATCATTGCCGTCTCGTCCGTACTGTTGATCTTGCCCCTCATTCAAGGGCGCGTTGACAACTGGGCTCCGTGGACGTGGCTCTCGCTCGCCGGCTCGCCCGTTGGCTTCTACCTCTTCAAGCGGCGAGACGCTGCCGTTGAGCGTGGGCCGAAGACACCCCTCGTAAAAGCCTCGTTACTGCAGAATCGCCAGTATCTCGTGGGCACCGGCCTCATTGCCCTCTTCTTCGCCGGCTTTACCGGCGTCTACCTGATTATCACACTGTTTTTGCAGATCAGCGAGCACTTCAGCTCGAGTCAAGCAGCCGTTGCCAACATCCCGATTGCCGTCGGCACCGCGGTTGGTGGCACCCTCTCGGGCGCGTTCTTGAATGAGAAGCTCGGTCGCCTCACCCTCCACCTTGGCGCGGCCTTCCAGTTCGTCGGTGCCGCCTGGTTGTGGCTGTCGCTCGGGAACGTCACCAACTTTTCCGTCTGGCACCTCGTGCCCGGCATGGCCATTTCGGGCATTGGCACCGGTCTCATTGTGGCCGCGCTCTTTCAAACAATTCTGACGACCATCAGTAACGATGAGATTGGCTCGGGATCGGGACTCCTCACCGCGGTGCAGGCGATTGGTGCCTCCGCCGGCGTGGCCGTGTTCGGCACCCTGTTCTTCGGCCACACCACGAATGGTCAATTTGCGGGTGGCTTTCGCCACGCCCTGGTGGCCCAACTCATTTTGATTCTGATCTTCTCGGCCGCCGCCTTCAGCCTGGATGCGCGGCCGCAGCAGGCTGAGTCCTGGGACTAACTACTGGGCACTTCGTCCCGCGTCGCCCTACAACGCGGCGAAGACGCTTAAGTCAATCTTGGTCATGGCCATCATGGCGCCCATAGCTGCCGCAGCTCGCTGGGGGTCCGGGTCACCGAGGTATTTCCCCATCTCCACTGGCGTGACCTGCCACGCCATGCCGAAACGGTCGGTCAACCAACCACAGCGCCCTTCACGGCCACCATCGGTAAGTCCATTCCAGTAGTGGTCGACTTCCTCTTGCCCGTGGCAGACCACTCGAAAGGAGACACCGTCGGAGACGGGCTGCGCGACGCCACAATTAATGGCGGTGAAGTTCGTCCCGTCGAGGATGAAGTCGACCGCGAGAGCCGTTCCCGCCGGTAGCGGTGCACCCTCGCCGTAGTAGTTGACCGACGAGATGAACGAGTTCGGAAACAGCGAGACGTAGTACTTCGCGGCCTCGAGGGCCTCGGTAGCGAAGAGAAAGTTAGGGGTAATCGCGGGCACGAGTTTCCTTCGTTCAAGCGCAGGGAACGCGCACTCCGAACGTACTCGGTGTGGCGACCCACCGCCGCGTGGCTACCTGCGATTAAAGAACAGTGGCCCCGCGCCACACCAGCGAACTGGTGGGCGCGGGGCCACTGCTAGCAACGTCCGAGGACGTACGCCTTAGGGAATCAGGATGAAGTCGACGCGGTCGACTGCTTCGTTGATTGTCTTCGCGGGGTCACCGGTGTAGACGTCCGAACCGACCTGCAACAGCATGTCGGTGTAGGGGTTGGAGGCTTCGTTCTTCTCAGCACCGCCGGTCGTGGTCAGGTCGCTCGGGGTCGAACCAGCCTGCTGCGTCGTGTTGAGGTTCTTGAGCGTGAAGGTCACGTTGCCGCTCGCGTCCGTCTTCCCGTTGAGGAAGCCCTGTGGCGTGCCGCTACCGGTGCCGGGGTAGGCATTCAGCGACGACTGGTCCCAGGTAACACCCTTAGCTGACGAGTACCCCAGGTTGCCCTGGAGGCTGACGTTCGCGTTGGCCAAAGCGATGCCGTCCGAGCCAATGACGTGCCAGGTGAGCGTCACCGGGGCGCTGACGTGGATGTAGTTGATGTACCAGTGGTCGGTGGCGTTGAAGTACTGGTTGATGAAGTAGGTCTGGCCATTGACGGTGTCGTCAATCTGCGGTCCAACCGTGCCAGTCACCGACGTCAAACGGGCAACGTCGGGGTGGGCAACCGTGGGGTTCTCGCCAACTGGAGCCGCGGCAAACACGAAGGTTGCCGTGGCCGTCTGGGCGGGCGAACCAGCCTTGGTCACCGTGACGGCGCAGGAACCTGCGGCGCTGGCGTTGAGCACGCCGGTCGTTGCGTTAATGGTGCAGCCGGTGCCGGTAACCGAGAAGGTCACGGCGCCAGAACCCGTGCCACCGGCCTGGGTCACCGTTACGGGTGTACCGGCGGTGGCTGCCAAGGAAGCGTTGGTCACTGACAGCGGAGCGGCGGGAGCACCCGAAGCGGGGATCAAGATGAAGTCCACGCGGTCAGTGGCAAGCACGACCTTGGGGTTCGGCGTACCGCTGGTGTAAGTGTCCGTACCAACGGCGAGCAGCATGTCGGTGTAGAGGTTCGAGTTCTCGTTCTTCTCAGCGCCACCAGTCGTGGTGGTGTCGGCAGGACGAGTGCCGGCCTGCAGCACGGTGTTGGTGTTGTGCAAGGTGAAGGTAACGACACCATTGGCGTCGGTCTTGCCCTGCAGGTAGCCCTGTGGCGTCGCGCTGCCGGTACCGGGGTACGAGTTCAGCGTCGATTCACTCCACGTGATGCCCTTGGCCGAGGAGTAGCCGAGGTTGCCCTGAAGAGCGACCGCGGTGTTCGCCAGAGGCTGACCGTAGGAGCCAGTTACCGTCCACGTCAACGTCACGGTTGCACCGGGGTTGAAGTAGTTCATGTACCAGTGGTCGGAAGGCGAGAAGTACTGGTTGATGAAGTAGGCGTCACCGTTGACGGTGTCGTCAATCTGGCTACCGTCAGTACCGGTCACGCTCGTCAGCACAGCCTTGTCCGGGTTGGTGAACGTGGGGTTCTCAACCTTGGTGTTGGGACCAGGGACCACGAAGGTGAAGGTCACGGGAGCGGCCGAGGCAGCGGCAAAGCTAGCGTCAGCAGCCTTCGTCGCGGAAACGACACACGTGCCAGCGGCCGAGTCGTTCAGTGCACCCGATGCGTCAATGGTGCAGCCAGTGCCGGTCACGGTGAAGGAAACAGCACCCGTACCAGCGCCACCAGTGGTGAAGACGTTGGTCGCGGTACCGACGAGGCTGTCGGTCGAGGTGTCGTTACCGATCACCAGCGTGGGCTGGTCGCCCTTGGTGAAGGTGAAGGTCACGGGGAGTGAGGTCACTGAACCCTTGGTCGCGGTGACGGGGCAGGTACCCACGGCCAGTGCGTTGAGCACACCGGTGACAGGGTTGATCGAGCAAACGGCACCAGTGGTCGCGAAGTTGTAGCCACCCGAACCCGAGCCGCCCGAAGCAGTAACGGTGATCGTGACACCAACCTTGGCGCTCAACGTGGTGTTCGTAATCTTGACCGACGGTGCGGCGGCGGCGAAGACAAAGGTCTTCGAGGCCGAGGTGGCGGCGGCGTAGCCCTTGGAGGCAGCCTTGGTCGCGGTGACCTTGCAGCTCGCGGCGGCACTCGCACTGAGTGAACCTGAAGTCGAAATCGTGCAGTGGGCGCCGGCGACAACGAACTTAAGTGCGCCGGTACCGGAGCCACCTGAAGTGGTGACTTTGACTGACGTGCCCACGGTGGCAGTCAATGAGGTGTTGGCGATCTTCAACGTCTTCTGCGCCATGGTGGCGGCGCCAGCGGTCGACGTAACACCCATCGCCAGTAGCAATGACGCGCTCAGCGATACGGTGGCCAAACGTGCGCCACGAGCGCGGCCACGCCCCGTGACGAAGGCCGAAGCCGCAGTACCTGCGGCGGCCATGGACGAAACGAACTTATTGTTCACCTGGTTCTCCCCTTAGTGGATGTCATCGCAGTCCCCACCCAACCACTGTGCGCTGCTAGAGAAACCATAATCGAAATGTGTGAAAGATTCGTGGGATTTAACATCTCGTGCCCTCGTGTTTGGCGTGCTAACTCCTCACACCATGCGACAACGTTGTCTGTCGAATCACACCATTTCATTCCATTTTTTCTGTGAACAAATGTAAAGACGCTCTACACTTAGACGCATGAGACTAAAAACAAACTTTGCCATTGCCGCAGCTGTTCTCGTAGCAGCGACGTCATCCGTGATCTCCGCGAGTGCCGCACCGTCGTCACTCAAGGGCTTGACCTGTGCCATCCCTGGCCTGTCAACGACGTACAAGGGATACACCTACACCTGCATCGTGATCAAGGCGACGAAGACCACTAAGGCGAAGGATGTGTACGGAACTGGCGTGAAGGTTGCTCCTCCCACGACCACAACCACGAAGCCTTCGGCTCCGGCCCTGCCGACCAACAACTTCGACACCAACCCCGGCACGCCAATCTGGCAGGAAAACTTCGCCGCCGCCGCGGGCACCACGCCGAACACCTCAATCTGGACCCCCGTGACCGGCTACGGCACCTACGGTACCGGTGAGATTGAGAACAACACCAACGCCCCTGCCAACCTGCAGGAAGACGGCAACGGCAACCTGGAGATCATCGCGCACTGTGTCGCAACCGACCCCATTGGTTGCACCGCCTCATCGCAGCCCATGGGCCAGACCTGGACCAGTGCTCGTATCTGGACCGAAAACAACGTGTACTTCCAGTACGGTCAGCTTGAGGCTCGTATCTGGATGCCGACCGGTTCATTCAACTGGCCTGCCTTCTGGATGATGGGTAAGAACTTCAACTCGGGTCAGACCAACACCGGTTGGCCATACTGTGGTGAGCTCGACATTGCTGAAGGCCTTCAGGGCAACAAGCAGGACCAGGCCACTATCCACTCCAACATCCCCGGATCGGCCACCGACTGGGCACAGGGCAGTGGTTTGACGCAGGTTGCGCCAATCACCGGTACGCAGATGACTTCCGGCTGGCACACCTACGGCATCCTCTGGCTGCCGAACTCCATCACCTTCACCCTTGACGGTAAGGCCTGGGCCCGCGTTGCGTACGACACGAAGACCACTGACATCACCCAGACGGTCGGCACCCAGTCGGCGACCTACGGTCCCGGTACTGCCATTGGTTCAATCGGTGGTAACTGGCCATTCAACCAGCCGTTCTTCATCATCTTGAACGACGCCATTGGTGGTGTGTCCTCGCCGATCGCTCCGAACGGCTCGTCCGCCACGATGCGCATCAACTGGGTCAAGTACTACAAGTACCAGGGCCAGGGAACCATCTCCGGTAACGTCACCCCCGGCGTGAACGTCAACAACTAATACTGCAGTAGAAAACCCCCACTCGGACTGGCAACAGTCCGAGTGGGGGTTTTTCTTTTGTATGAGTACGACCTTCAGGGCCCCTACTCGCCCGCGAGCTCTGCGCCTCGATATCGGCTAGAGGTCCGGTCATAATCCGCACCAGAACTCGCTAGAGCGCGCCCAGAGGCTACTCACGGGGCAATCAGTTCACCTAATGGCTGGGGTACATTGCGTCGAACACACAAAGAGGCGGGCGCCGCAGCGCCCGCCTCTTTCACTGCCTGTTGTGTTTTAGTACTTGCAGTTCGATCCCAGCGTTTCAAACTTCACGCCGTCGGGGCAAGTAGCGCCGGTGAAGGTTGCGGTTGCCACGTTGGCCACGCTCAACAGTCGCGAGTTCGCAAGGTTCACGTTCGTAAAGTTGGCATTCAGGAGGTTGGCACCTTCAAAGTCTGAGTTCGACAGATTCGTTCCCGTCATGTTGGCGTTCGAGAAGTCCACGTTCTGGAAGTTCGAGCCCGACATCACCGCGTTGGTGATGGTCGCACCGGCGAAGGTCGTACCAACCAAGTTGGAACCAGGCATGTAGATGCCGTTCAGGTTTACGCCACTGAAGACTGAGCCCTTCAACTGCGCACCACCAATACTCGCCCCGGGGCCGACCAAGTAGGCCACCACGTTGCCCTCGAAGTTCCCGTCAACGAGCTGCCAATTCGTGGGCAACGTACCCGGGGTGCCGGCAACGTAGGCCGAGATAACACCATTGAAGTTGGCACCAGTGAAGTTGGTGCCCGCCAAGGTCGCACGCGACAGTGAAACACCGATCAACGTCGCACCAGTGAAGTTCGCGTTCGTCAGATTGGCACTGAAGAAGGTTGCGCCCCGCAGGTTCGAACCGGTGAAGTTCGTTCCGGTCACGTTAGCCCCGAACAAAATCGCATTCGTGAGGTTCGTCTTCGAGAGGTCTGCGCCCGCCAGGTTGGCGTTCGTCAGGTTCGCACCGGGTCCCACCAAGTAGCCACCCAGCAGCTGCCAGTGTGCGGGCAATGCTGCGGGCTTACCGGTGATGTGACCTGAGATAACGCCATTGAGATTGGCGGTTGAAAGGTTGATGCCAGCCAAGTTCGCCTTTGCGAAATTGGCATTGGTGAAGTTGGCGTGCGCGAAACTTCCCGACATCGCCTTCGAACCCTTGGCGCAGGCGTGAGCAGAGGCGCTGATGTTCTTCAAGACACCACCAGCCGAGCAACCGTAGTACTTGGATGGAGTGGCGGCGCCCGATGGCAGCGAGGCCACAGCGACACCCACACACGTGGAAGCGGCGAGGGCTAACTTCAGCACTGATTGATTCTTCATAGTGTGTTCCTCACTAGTAGGAGAGGGAGAATCCCTGCGTTCCCGTAGTGCAAAGTATACCGTTCACCCTAAATTCCCAAAGAAAAAAGGGCAGCTCGTGCAAACGCACGAGCTGCCCTTTTGGCAGTTCTTCGAACCGACTTAGCCCTTGGACTTGACCAACTGCGTCAAGACGTAGGCCACGTTGTTACCACCGGGGCCGGGGTAGGCGTACTGGTTCTTCGGGGTCACCCAGTTGTCGAAGCGGAGCGTCGAGTAGACGTCCCAGTCCGGACCGTAGATCAGCGGTGCGGCTGGCACCTGCGTCGACATAATGTTCGACAGCTTGTCCACGTACTTCTGGAAGGCAGCCGTGCCGGGTGCGCTCGCGGCGAGGCCCACGAGGGCCGCCAGCGCAGCGGGGCTCTTGAACTGACCGTAGTTCGTCGAACCACCGGTGTTCGAAGCGTCGTCCATCCAGTTTTCGAACTGGGTGTACGGGTTGGAACCACCGGCACCCCAGTGGATGATGGCGTCGAAGTTGTGGTTGTACACATTCGAGTTCCACTGACCGGTCGTTACGCCCATGGTGTTCACGTTGATGTGGTCACCCTGGAGGTTGGCCGAAATCAACTGCTCGTCTTCGGCGTAGTCCGAGTACCCGGTGGGGTCTTGAATATTGAAGGTGCACTCAGTGTTGGGACCCAGTCCAGTCGCCTTCTGAGCGGCCGCACTCGTGACCTGGAAGTAGTTACTCGAGTCAATGGTGTACCCGTGGGCCTTGAGGAACTTGCCCACCTTGCCCGACGACCAGCCATTGAGCGGGAGGTCGTTCTTGTACTTACCCTGGTACTGAACCTGGGTCGGGAGCAAACCACTGCTCGACGTGGCGGGAAGGGCAAAACCCGTTTCACCAATCGAGGCCAACTGGTTACGGTTGATGCCCATTGACACGGCGTAGCGGAAGTTGGGGTCAGCCAAGCAGTCCTTCGTGCCGTCTGGGGCCGAGGGGCTGGTGTTGAACCACAGCGTCACCGTCGACCCTGGTGGGTAGTAGAAGTGGTTGTGCTTCGGGTCAACATTGACGAACGTCTGCTGGATCTGCGGGATGTCGTTACCGGCCCAGTCCAACTGGTGCGACGCGAGTGCTTCAGTCGCGGCCTGGTTGGAGGCAAAGTACGGAACGTTGACACCAGTGACGTACGGCTTCTTGGTGAGGTTCCAGTGCGGGCTCGCCGTGTAGGTCAGCATCTGACCGCTGTAGTTCGTGGGCAGGTACGGACCGTTGCCGACCACGTTGTTGTGGGCCAGGGTGACCGTACCGCTCGAAATCACGCTGCTGGGGTGCTTGGTCGCGACCACGTCACCTGCGACGGGGAAGATCAAGACGCCACCGAGGGCCTCACGGTTCGAGAACTGAGGGCCAGTGAAGGTCAGGGTGACGGTGTTGCCCGTCGACGTTGCGGGCTGAGCCTGCTGCGGCACACCGAAGACGTTCAGACCGGGGTTGGTGCTGATCGCGTTGAATTCGTTGGCGACGTCCTTCGCGGTGAGGGGCGTACCATCGCTCCACACGGCCTTGGGATTCATGGTGAAGGTAACGGTCTGACCAGTCGAATTGAAGGTCTCCTTCGTCGCCAACCAGGGGTAGTACTGGCCCGTCTTCAGGGCGTTGAACTGCAACAGTGGTTCGTACGACAGCGAATTCGTCGCCATCTGCGTACTCGTCGACTGGGAGTCAGCGGGGTTGAAGTTGTCGGTGAAGGTCACGCCAACATTGGTCTCTTCAGTGAGAATCGTGGGGTTGGCGATGGCACCACTGAGGCTGCTCGTCACTCCCACGAGTCCAAGCGCCATGGTTGACATGGCGAGGACACTCGTAACAATCTTTCTTTTCATAACACCCCTTGGTTGAGACGAACGTCACGAGTCCACCGGAACCGCACACCACTTTCGTGCCTCGGTCCACAGCGAGAATCTGTTCGCGTTGATACTTCTGAACTACTCGTAATTATAGATGTGACTTACGCCACTGGTTTCGTAGAAATCGTGACTGCCGAACGCTGCTCCGCTGTCGCCTGGATCCAGCACCGAGACAAGTGTCCATCCGCCACTTCCGTGACGGGAGGCTGATTGCTGTGGCAGATGTCCATCACCTGCGGGCAACGGAGACTGAAGCGACAGCCCGCGTAGTTGAAGCCCGTTGAACCACCGACCTTGGCCGTAGCCTCGTGTCGACTTTCGAGATTCTCGGGGTCAGGCACCGAGTTAACCAGCAACTGCGTGTACGGGTGAACGGGGGCGTCGATAATTGACGAGTCCCGAGCACGCTCCACGATCTGACCCGCGTACATGACGACCGTCTCGTCAGCAATGTAACGAGCCGACGCAATGTCGTGCGTGATGTACATCATGGCGAGATTCCGGTTGTCGCAGAGCTCACGAAGAAGGTTCAGTACACCGAGCCGCACCGACACGTCGAGCATCGAAATTGGTTCGTCGGCCAACAGAATCTTTGGATTTACCGATAGACCTCGAGCAATGTTGATTCGTTGCAGCTGACCACCCGACAACTCGTGGGGGAACCGGTCCAGGTACTGCTGTGACGGGGTCAATGAGACGCTCTCGAGTACCTCGTGGGCCTTAGCCAGCACCTCATCCTTCGTGGTGCCGTGTAACAGCAGGGCCCGTTCGATTGAGTGCATGATGCGATGCACTGGATTAATCGCTGCAAAGGGGTCCTGCAGTACGAGTTGCACTTGGCTCGCGTAGGCCTTGGTGCGCGGTGCCTTCAGGTCAACCGTCTCGCCGTTCAGGACGAGTTCACCGCCACTGGGGGCGACAATACGAGAAAGCATGCGGGCGAGTACTGACTTACCTGAACCACTCTCGCCCACCACCGCCAGTACGTGACCGGCGCGCAGACTGAGGTTGACGTCGTCAACGGCGCGCACCGTCCGGCGCTTGGCGAACAGTCCGCTGTCACCGCGAACAGAAAAGTGACGCGTGAGCCCCCTGGCCTCGAGGAGGACATCGCCCTTCGTTACGTTGCTCACTGGGCACCTCCGGCATTGGCGACAAACTTCTTCGAGAGCTCCACCGGCACGGCAGCGCCCACCGAGGGTTCGTGTAGCCAGCAGGCCACGAGACGCGTGCCATTGTCGAGGGGCATCTGGGGAGGCACCTTCTCACGGCAAATGTCCATGGCGTAGGGGCAGCGGGGACTGAAGGTGCATCCCGTGGGGAGGGCCTTCAAGTCAGGTGGCGAACCCGGGATCCCGGTCATGACTTGACGCTCACCGTGCAGTGGTGGGAACGACTTCATGAGGCCCAGGGTGTAGGGGTGGCGCGGCGCGTTGTAGAGCTCCGTCGCGACGGCGCGCTCAACAATGTGACCGGCGTACATCACCATGATTTCGTCGGCCAACTCCACCAATAGCGAGAGGTCGTGCGTAATGAAGATCATGGCGAAGCCGAGCTTCTTACGCAGGTCGTAGAGTTCGGAAACAATCTCGCGCTGCGTGACCACGTCAAGTGCCGTGGTGGGTTCGTCCATAATGACCAACTCGGGACGAAGGGCGAGTGCCATCGCAATCATCACGCGCTGACGCTGACCACCCGAGAGCTCATGAGG
>Ga0208104_1000206_pt1 | contig 10809 bp, 13 predicted proteins | sample CryBogCBE29May09_FD_185503 | JGI IMG/M metagenome (GOLD analysis project Ga0208104, IMG submission 185503) | Freshwater microbial communities from Crystal Bog, Wisconsin, USA - CBE29May09 (SPAdes) | ecosystem: Environmental > Aquatic > Freshwater > Lake | place: Crystal Bog, Wisconsin, USA... | reverse complement strand
CCCCAGATCAGCTCGAGCTAGATACTTCAGAAACGGAATAAACCATGGGATTGTTTAAGAGGAATGCACCAGCAGCGAGCAACTCGCCAATCACCATGATCCCAGCAGCTAAGCCCATGATTGGTGATGAAGAGCGTGCAGCAGTCGACCGCGTACTTCGCAGCGGCATGATGGCTCAAGGGCCAGAGGTTAAGGCATTTGAAGAAGAGTTCTCGAAGTATGTCGATGGCCGACATTGCATCGCCGTGAACTCAGGAACTTCAGCGCTCCACCTTGGATTTATCGCTGCTGGCATTAAAGCCGGTGATGAAGTCATCGTCCCATCCTTCTCATTCGCTGCGACAGCGAACTCGGTTGCGCTCGCTGGCGGTATCCCAGTCTTCGCCGATATCGATCCACGTACCTTTAATATGGATCCAGATCATGTCGAATCACTTATTACTCCTCGCACAAAGGCGATCATGCCGGTTCACCTCTACGGCCATATTGCAGCGATGGATCGCTTTGAAGCGATCTGTAAAAAGCACAATCTCCTTCTCATTGAGGATTCAGCGCAGGCTCACCTTGCAACAATGAACGGCCGCCCAACCGGAGCTTGGGGAACTGTTGCATCCTTTAGCTTCTACCCAACGAAGAATATGACGTCGGGTGAAGGCGGAATGGTGACTACCGATAACGCCGATACCGCTCGCATGCTTCGCCTGCTTCGCAATCAGGGTCAAGAAGTGATCTATCAGAATGAAGTTGTTGGATTTAATAACCGCATGACGGATATCCATGCTGCGATTGGTCGAGTGCAACTCCGTAAGTTGCCAGGCTGGACTGCGACTCGTCAGAAAAATGCGGAGTATCTCACCGCGAACCTCAAGGGCGTTGTCACGCCATTTATTGCACCAGGAACTACCCACGCCTTCCATCAGTACACGATCCGTATCGAAGGAAATGACGCAGCAAAGCGTGATCTCTTTATGACCCAGATCCGTGAACGCGGTATCGGCTGCGGCGTGTACTACCCAACACCGATACATCGCCTCCCGTCATTCAAACTTAACCTTGATCTGCCTGAGACCGAGAAGGTCATTAAAGAGTGCGTCTCTCTCCCAGTTCATCCATCGCTCTCTAAGGCTGATCTCGAGAAGATTGTTTCTGTCGTCAACGATGTTGCGGCGGCGCTCTAGTGGCAGAGAAGTTACGTGCTGGCCTTGTAGGTCTTGGCATGATGGGTCGCCATCATGCGCGAGTACTGAGCTCACTTGATGGCGTAGAGCTCGTTGCAGTCTCTGATCCAATGGGCGATCCCCATAAAGTCGCTGGTGGCCGACCAGTTCTCTCCTCCGTCAAAGAGTTGATTGATGCAGGGATCGATTATGCGATGGTCGCAGCCCCTACTGCTTTCCATGAAGATCTCGCTCTCGAACTCGCAGAAGCTGGCGTGCATGCACTCATTGAGAAGCCACTCGCAGTCGATACTCCGGCAGCGCAACGGATCACCGCAGCATTTAAGGCGAAGGGATTAGTTGGCGCAGTTGGCCATATCGAACGCTACAACCCAGCGCTCCAACAACTTCGTGCCAGACTCGATGCCGGCGAACTCGGCGCCGTCTACCAAATCGCAACTCGTCGCCAAGGTCCATTCCCTGCACGCATCGCAGATGTTGGTGTCATCAAAGATTTAGCAACGCACGATATCGATCTCACTGCGTGGGTCGCTCGCTCAGCTTTTAAATCCATCTCAGCTCGAACTGCTCTCAAATCAGGTCGACCACATGAAGATATGGTCGCCGCTGTCGGTGAATTAGAGAATGGCATCATCACCAACCACTTAGTAAATTGGTTGACCCCTTTCAAAGAACGTCTCACGATCGTCACCGGTGAACGCGGTACCTTTGTTGCCGATACCTTGACCGCTGACCTCACCTATTACGCCAATGCATCAGTTGATACCGAATGGGAATCAGTTGCGGCCTTCCGCGGTGTGAGTGAAGGCGATGTCATTCGCTACGCCTTTGCTAAGCCAGAACCGCTGAAGACTGAACATGAAGCCTTCCGTGATGCCGTACTTGGTCTACCTGGCGCTATCGATCGCATCGTCACGATGGAACAAGGACTTGCAACAGTCGCGGTCGCCTCCTCGATGATTGAATCCGATGATCGCGATGAAGTTATCTTCCTCTCACCCGTTTCAATCTCTACCTCGCATAACTAAGTAATGCATCAGGAAAGGCTCTAGCCACGCTATGAAGATTGCCGTCGTTGCCCTTGGAAAGATTGGCCTGCCGCTTGCGGTTCAGTTCGCAAAGAAGGGTCATTACGTCATTGGCTGCGACGTTAATGCCAAGGCAGTTGAACTCATTAACGCTGGTACCGAACCCTTCCCAGGCGAGGCTCACCTTGATCAATTCCTCAAAGAGGTTGTTGCCTCAGGCCACCTTCGCGCCTCAACCGACACCACATCAGCAGTTGCTGAATCCGATGCCGTAGTCGTCGTCGTTCCACTCTTCGTCGATAACGATGGAATCCCTGACTTTGGTTGGATGGATGAAGCAACGGTCGCTATTGCAAAGGGTCTCAAGCCCGGAACTCTCGTCTCCTACGAGACCACTCTCCCGGTTGGAACAACGCGTAACCGCTTTGCTCCAGCACTTGAGCAGGTCTCGGGCCTTCGCGCAGGCAAAGATTTCTCCCTCGTCTTCTCGCCAGAGCGCGTTCTTACTGGTCGCGTCTTCGCTGACCTTCGTAAATATCCAAAGATTGTCGGCGGAATCGATGAGAAGAGCACCCAGCACGGCATTGAATTCTATGAAGCAGTACTCGACTTCGATGATCGCCCAGATCTCACTCAACCAAATGGTGTCTGGAACCTGGTGACATCTGAAGCTTCCGAGATGGCAAAGTTGGCAGAGACCACATACCGCGATGTAAATATCGCTCTCGCGAATCAATTTGCAATCTTCGCCGAAGGCGCGAATATCGATATCGCCAAAGTGATTGCGGCATCGAACTCGCAACCATTTAGCCATATCCACCAACCAGGTATCGCCGTCGGCGGCCACTGCATTCCAATCTATCCGCGCTTCTACTTGTGGAATGATCCTGAAGCAACCGTGGTACGCGCAGCTCGTGAGGCTAATGCTGGAATGCCAGCACATGCCGTCTCACTTCTCAAAGAATCACTTGGTTCACTCGCCGGAAAGAGTGTCGTCGTCCTCGGGATCTCCTACCGCGGTGGCGTCAAAGAGTCAGCATTCTCTGGCGTCTTTGCCACTGTTGAAGCGCTTAAGGCTGAAGGTGCCAATGTGAGCGTTCATGATCCGATGTACACAGATGAAGAGTCGACGCGTCTTGGCTTCACTCCTCATCAAGCAGGATCCCCTGTCGATGGCCTCATCTTGCAGGCGGATCACAAGGAATATGCCGCTCTCACCGCAGCGCAATTCCCAGGGCTCAAAGCAGTTGTCGATGGTCGTCGCAGCCTAGATTCAAAGAATTTCGCCGGAGTGAACTTCCGCGTTATCGGAGCGCCAGCCGCTCACTAAGCCCGCGAATTATGTGGCTGGCGAAGAGAGCGTGAAAGCCTTGTGTTCGCGTGTAACCGGCGACGCCCCAGCAACACGATTATAAATAGCGAGTAGGTTCTCCGCCTGCCGCTCCCACGATCGTTCAGAGAGCACATCATCTGTATACGCCGCTTGATACTTAGCCTTCTTGGTAAGCACTGCTCTCGTCGCGCGAACAAAATCTTCCGTATTCTGCGCGATAAAGACCTCGCCATTTCCAAGGCGTCGAACTTCTTCGGACATCGTCTTTACATCGCTCACAACAATCGGCAAGCGGGCCTGCATATATTCGCCAAACTTTGTAATCAATGAGATCTCGTGATTGAGCTTGTGATGAATAGGAATCAACCCAAGATCCGCGCTACTTAAGTAGCTCACTAGTTCTGCGTTTGGAACATAGGGCAGGACGTGAAATCTGTCGGTAATATCTACTGCCGATGCAACAAACTCTTTAACTGAAACCGACTCTGGATTTGCAATGAGAGCACAGTGAACATCCGGCATCTGACGAAGCCCTTCAATGACTGTTGCGATACCGCGTTGCGGGGCGACTGCACCGGAGTAGACAATCAGTGGGACTTCGTCGCTGATCCCGCAATCTTTGCGCAAGTGGCGATCCGACTTCTGCTGCCCCTCAACAAGTGGATCATTGGCGACAATCTCTGGGCGACGATCACCCAGCTGCAGATGAGGAATGAGCAATTCAGACATCCCCTCACTTACCGAGAGAATTGCTGCACTCTGCGCGGTATAGGTAATCTCTTGCTCGGTATAGGCGCGCATGAGTGGCGCCTTCAAGTGGGCGACGCCAGGCACATACTCGTGTGCGTCATAGATGAGGGCGGCTTCATGGCCAGCCTTTTTAAGCATCGCAACGATCTCGCCAGCTATTGGCAGCGCCGTGTAATCATGTGCATGTACAACATCAGGCTTGAAGTCGAGGGCCAGGGGCGTGATCAACTTTGTCGCTCTCCCCCAATTGGGAATACCCGGGGTGTATCCGCCCAAGAAGCGCGCTTGGAACCTTCGTTGGTAGTAACGAAGTTTGCGTAAGACCTTAGCTATGAAATCTTGCTTCAGAACAATCTTGAGTGGAATGCGTTTAATGGTTGCATAACCAATCGAGAGTTGATCGTTATGGGTGAAGGGTGTCGCTCCAACTACTAAGACATCCCATCCAGCGTTACCTAGCGACCATGCACATTTAAGAACGCGCGAATCCTCGGTAACAGCATTGAGAACAATGTGTAGGGTGCGCGGGGCTGCTGGGGTCACTGGCGTCACGGAATCCTTAGGCAGACTAGAGCGGTAAGAGGATGACGATGAGTGTCAGCGCGGCAGCAAGAAGTGCAGCCTGGCCAAGAATGGAGAGAGCAGTCTTTCGATCGGCTGCACGATCTTCTGGCGAAGAAACACGAGCAATATCTCGCGAGCGACCAAAGTTAAATGTTCCCATCAGGCCAAATGCAAGGCAGAACTTTCGGCGTGATTGTATAAAACCGACACTAAAGACCATCAACGGGATAAAGATTGGAAAGCGAGCAGAGTGCGAGGCATGAACGTGACTATAGGAAAAGATAGATACCAACGTAAGAATTGCCCCAACAAGTGCAGTGAATTGACGCTTACGAATCTCACCTGGTCCGATATTGCAGACGCCAGCGGTGTACTCCGATTCTTGAGACACTAGAGTGAGTGCTCTTCTTCTGCAAAGATCTCATGATCATCTTCGCCATTACGGTCGAGCCACTCAAAGATGCTCTTCAGCACACCAAAGATGATGGCAAGTACTGCAAAGAGGCCAAATAATCTACGTATCGCCTTGAACATAAGGAGAATCTAACACCTGCGCCCTTCTTCTTCAGCGCACCACTTCGAAACTCTCAGCCAGATGCCTTAGGCGCGAAGGGCCTGATCAATATCAGCCCAGAGATCCTCAACATTTTCGATTCCTACGGCTAGGCGGATCAAGTTCTCTGGAACGTGGACGCTCTCACCCTGCCAGCGATGGCGACGTTCCCACAGACTCTCTACCCCACCTAACGAGGTGGCATGTGCGATAAGGCGCGATGAGGCGCAGGCTCGTTCGGCCGCGGCAACTCCGCCCTTAACTTCAAAGGAGACGATCGCGCCGAAACCCTTCATGAAAGAGGCGGCTCGTTGGTGGAATGGATCTGTTGGCAGACCTGGATAGCGCACTCCTTCAACAGCTGGATGTGTGGAGAGACGTTCTGCCAATATCAAAGCATTCTTCTGTGCGCGCTCCAATCGAACATCAAGTGTCCTGATTCCACGCAGCGCTAACCAGACCTCCATCGCACCAGGAATCGCTCCACCCTGCTTACGCTCCATCAAGAGTCGGTTGTAGAGAGCTTCATCATCCATCGAAAGTGATCCCATGATCAGATCACTATGGCCTGAGATAAATTTTGTGACCGAGTTCATCGAAATGTCGGCACCCATGGCCAGTGGTTGTTGAATCAAACCAGTTGCAAAGGTGTTGTCGACACCCACACCTAATCCAAGTCGCTTAGCCGCAGGAATGATGACTGGAAGATCTGCAACTTCAAGAGCGGGATTTGTTGGTGATTCCATCCAGAGAAAATTCGCGCCCGGTAAGGCTGCAAGGACTTCCTCAGTATTTCCACTATCGACAAACCGAACCTCGCAGGAACGTTCTGTCGCAAGGCGATTGAGCCAGTACATCGTGCCGGTATAGCAATTTCGAGGTGCGACGATTACTGAACGATCCGGCAGCAGCGCAAAAATCGCTGCGATCGATGCAAGGCCGGATGAGAAGAGGAGCGTCTTTCCACCTTCGAGACCACTGATGGCACTCTCAAGAGCGCTCCATGTCTCATTTCCAGTGCGGCCATAGCCAAGGTCGCCTGGTGCAATGAAGGTTGAGGTCATCGAGATATTTGCGTTCACTGACGCGTCGGGTCTGCGCTCAGGCCGACCTGAGGAAACAATGATGGAGTCAGGGCGTAGATTCTGAACGTTCTCAGGGTTCATTTCGATGCTCATAAGGAGAGTCTACCCAGCCGCTCATTCGGCGCTGATGAGGCGCCAGTTAAGCGAGTATGGAGGTGACGCGGCGAATCGCTTCGGCGATATGTTCTTGGCTCGTTCCAAAGTTCAAACGGACGAATTGATAGTGGTCTGCGCCGAAAGTGAAGCCGGCATTGAAGGCGACTCGGGCCTCTTCTACCAAGCGGGCCGCAGGATTCTCTCCGAGGTTGAGAGCTGTGAGATCTAGCCAGGCGACATAACTGGTATCAGGGACGCGATAGCCGACCTGAGGAAGATGCTCATCCAAGAGCTCCTTGAGGTAGCGACGATTTCGATCATTGGTTGCGACTGCAGAGTCGAGCCAATCAGTACACCCAAAGGCCACTGTCGCTGCTGCAGCGCCATAGAGTGATGCACGCCAATGCACGGCTGGAGGCATCGCCTTCGCGATCGCCGTCCAACGATCAGATCCCGTGACAATCTCGGCACACTTAAGCCCGGCAAGGTTCCATGACTTACTCGCAGAGGTGACGCAAATTCCGACCTCGCGCGCGGTATCGCTCACCGAAAGGAATGGAATAAAGCTCTGGTGGTCGTAGGTAAGTGGAGCGTGAATCTCATCGCTGAAGATCGCCACGTTGTACTTCTTCGCAAGTTCTGCGAGCTGACTTAACTCTTCGCGAGTAAATACTGTTCCGACTGGATTAGCTGGGTTGCAGAGGATGTGGATCTTCGCGCCACTCTTATAGGCGGCTTCAATCGAATCGAAATCGAGTGTGTAATGAAGACCATCACGCTTGAGCGGTGCGCTCACTCTTTGGCATTTGAGCTCATCGATCCAATTACCAATGTTGTGATAAACCGGAGGATTGTAAACAATGCCATCTCCTGGCTGAACAATCATCCGAGCCATCTCGACGACTCCAACGCCAACATCTGTGCAGGTGAAAACGTTCTCGGGATTTACATCCCAGTTAAATCTCTTCTTCATAAATCCAGCAAGGGCAACACCGACTTCAGGATATGGTCCGAGGTACCCAGTATCTGAGGTGTTGATCATCTCGATCAACTTCTCGCGAATCGGAAGTGCAATCTCGTAGTCCATCTCCATAACTGGAAGTGGAAGAACATCCGCGGGGAATTCACGCCACTTAGCACTTGTTCGCGCCAATAGGACTTTCGTTGGAGCGACTGAGAGCAGCTCAGAGGTGGGATGGGAGCCGTTGGTAGATTCCATGGCGCTAGTGTGCTTCGGATTTTCCATCTTGTATACCAGCGACAGGGCCATCGTTGTGGCCTCTACTCTTATAGAGACTCAAGATCGCGGTAAGAATGAGCGTGCCAATAATGACGGCAAGGCTGAGTTGTAGCGAAATTACGGGGACCGCCACTCCCCAGACTTTCTCGTGGTGTGTGGCAACGGCGGCCTCAAGGATGAGCTTTACGCCAATGAAAGCGAGGATGACGGAGAGACCTTTGGTCAGATAGATCAATCGTTGGATCAAACCGCCTAGCAAGAAGTAGAGCTGGCGCAGCCCCATCAATGCGAAGACATTGGCGGTCACGATGACGTAGGTGCTCTTCGTCAACCCAAAGATCGCTGGGATCGAATCAAAAGCGAATAGTACGTTGGTGAGAGAGATTGCAACGAGGGTCAGAACGAAGGCTGAAGCGCCACGCTTCTTTAAGGAGAGTATCGCTCTGCCCTCTTTCCACTCCTCTTTCTCGCTCTCGCCAAAGAGTTTTATAGCGGTATAGATCAGAAAGACGCCGAAGAAGAAGAAGACGCCGTGGAAACTTTCAACCAATGCCGAGCCTGCTGCGATGAAGATTCCGCGCAAGAAGAGTGATGAGACGATCCCAATAAGCAGCACGAGCTCTTGCTTCTCTCTCGCAATCTTCATTCGCGAGATGATCAAAATAAATAAGAAGAGGTTATCGAACGAGAGCGAGTACTCCGTTATCCAGCCCGCGAAGAACTCAGTTCGGGCTTGATGAGTGGTCCAGAAACCGAGACTGATTCCAAATGCGATGGCAATTCCGACATACAAGGTAACCCACAGTGTCGCCTTCGTGAGAGATGTGCTCTTGTGGCGATCCTTGTATGCAATAAAGAAATCAAAGGCGATGAGAAGCGCAATCGCTGTAAGAGTGATAGCCCAGGCAAAGGGAGTAATCATCGGAGTGGAAGAATTCGATTCTTACTTAGTCAGGAGTGGGAATGCGACCCCTGTTGAAGAATGGCAGTCGTAGCCATTGGGGTTCTTCGCCAGATACTTCTGGTGGTACTCCTCGGCCGGCCAATACGTGTGGGGTGCGGCCGCTTCGATCTGGGTAACGATTGCACCAATTCCCTCGGCTGTGAGTGCAGATTGATAGAGCTCTTGAGAAGCGAGCGCAGTGCTCATCTGATCATCAGAAGTTGTAACGATTGCACCAATTCCCTCGGCTGTGAGTGCAGATTGATAGAGCTCTTGAGAAGCGAGCGCAGTGCTCATCTGATCATCAGAAGTTGTAAAGATTGCGCTGCGATACTGTGTCCCGATATCGCCACCTTGCTGATTGAGTGAGGTCGGGTCGTGCATCGTCCAGAACTCTTCGAGCAATCGCTGATAGCTGACCAAAGTCGGATCAAATGTGACCGCTACCGTCTCAGCATGGCCGGTAACTCCCGTACAAACTTGCTCGTATGTTGGCGCTGGTCGCATTCCGCCCATATAGCCAACTGAAGTATCGGTGACCCCGGCTAATTGCCAGAAGCGACGTTCAGCTCCCCAGAAACAACCGGTGGCGAAGAAGGCGACCTCAACCTGACTCGTATGGCTCATGGCCCAATTCTTGCACTGATACCCTTCTTCTTACGTACTGAAAACACAATCCCGAGCCCCCGTAGCTCAGGGGATAGAGCACCGCCCTCCGGAGGCGGGGGCACAGGTTCGATTCCTGTCGGGGGCACCATGTAAATCGACCGAAAGGTCTATTTTTTAAATATTAGTCACCAATCTCTCAGCAAATATCCTTGTTATACGGGGTGAGCACTGGGAGAATATTCCCTTGTAGGCGAGCACATTCATTTGTGAAGGCCTTTTCCCCACACTGAAGGAGTTAAACGCGCATGGATTGGCGACATGAATCGGCCTGCCGAGATGAAGATCCAGAGCTCTTCTTCCCTATCGGAAATACTGGACCAGCCCTCGCACAGATCGAAGAGGCGAAGAAGGTCTGCAATCGCTGTGTCGTTAAGGATGCTTGTCTAGCCTGGGCCCTTGAATCAGGTCAGGATGCTGGCGTCTGGGGAGGTCTCTCAGAAGATGAACGTCGCGCTATGAAGCGCCGCGCTGCACGTAACCGTGCACGCATGCTCGAACAACAACAGAACTTCTAACTTTTACGTGCGGGCTGAATCACTCGAGTTCGCCGATCAATCTAAATTGACCTTCATTGGTCAACTGGCCTTGGCGGCTATAGAGCTCTAACTTCGCACGAGTATCAGCGATATCGAGATTACGCATCGTCAACTGACCAATGCGGTCGGTTGGGCCGAAGGCGGCATCCTCTGTCCGCTCCATCGAAAGCTTCTCTGGGTGGTAGCTCAGCGCTGGACCAGTTGTATTGATCACTGAGTAATCATCGCCACGACGCAGGCGAAGTGTTACCTCGCCAGTCACCGCTGAGGCGACCCAGCGAGTGAGTGACTCACGGAGCATCAAAGCTTGTGGATCAAACCAACGACCTTCGTAGAGCAAGCGGCCTTAGCGGCGACCCTCTGCATGGTAATTCGCGATCGTATCTTCGTTATGAATCGCACTTACTAGCCGCTCGTAAGCGATGAAGAGGAGGGCCATTCCTGGCGCTTCGTAAATACCGCGACTCTTCGCTTCGATGATCCGATTCTCAATCTGATCGGCCATACCTAGTCCATGGCGACCACCGATCTCATTTGCAGCCTTCATGAGTGCGACTGAATCATCAAAGCTCTTACCGTTAATGGCAACTGGTCGGCCTTGCGCAAATTCAATGCGAACATCTTCTGTTGCGATAGCAACCGAAGGATCCCAGAACTTCACACCCATAATCGGTTGAACAATTTCTAATGAGACATCGAGCTCTTCGAGGGCCTTTGCTTCATGTGTTGCACCCAAGATATTTGCATCCGTCGAGTATGCCTTCTCCGTGCTATCGCGGTATGGCAAGTTGTTTGCGACTAACCACTCTGACATCTCTTTACGTCCGCCAAGTT
>Ga0208104_1000197_pt1 | contig 11018 bp, 20 predicted proteins | sample CryBogCBE29May09_FD_185503 | JGI IMG/M metagenome (GOLD analysis project Ga0208104, IMG submission 185503) | Freshwater microbial communities from Crystal Bog, Wisconsin, USA - CBE29May09 (SPAdes) | ecosystem: Environmental > Aquatic > Freshwater > Lake | place: Crystal Bog, Wisconsin, USA... | reverse complement strand
TTTCTTCAAAATAAACAACACTACCAGCGGCGGTACTAATGGTAGTAAGACAATGCGTTTGAACAGCGTTGGTACATTGGAAATATTGAATAATGCTTATAACGCTACAATACTTTCAGTGACAGATGCTGGCTTTATTGCCATCAATGCGGCATCTGGTGTTAGTAACGGCGTGCCAGCTAACAATGCTATAGCAATGAACAGCAACAGTTATATCTACGATGATGGTAATTATCACCTTACAAGTAAAGCTGGTAGCATTTGGTTAAATGCCAATGACGGTTCCGCAGTAAACATCAACACACAAATGCCAAGTGGTATTACTGGCGGTGGGTTGAACGTACAAGGCGCTGTAAAGAGTTATGGTGCAGGTGCGGCGGCAACAGCGTTTATATCATCAGGTGCTAGTCTTGTTAGTGGTGTAGCACTACAGATGGATTCTGGCACAGCAGGCACAGCGGCCAATATGGCTGTACGTGATACATCTACAGTAGCCAGCACTATGTATTTTGACGTTAGCACTGGCGGCACTCCCAACGGAACATTCAAATTTAGATCTAGTAATTCCTTTAATGAATTAATGGTCCTAAATAATACTAACGCAACAATTAACCGACAAATGTTAATTGGTGGTGGCAGTCAAACTGCTTATGTTACTATTAACGGAACAAACACTTACAATATCAGCGGCTCTTACGGCTACTTGAGCGGCGGCGGCGCAGGTAGTATTGGCAGTGGCGGTAGCACAGGTAATGTAGGCTTTTCATTATATTGTAGTGGACGTATTCAAAGTAATGAAGTTGACGTTGCTTCAGACGAACGATTAAAAGATATACAGGGAACTATTCCTTTAGATAGGGCATTACAGTTTGTTCGATCAATAGATGGTATCCTATATACTTGGAAACCTGGATTCGGCGATGATGGTATTAAAGCTGGATTCGGCGCACAAAGCGTACATAAAGCCGGTTTTGATCATATGGTTGCTCCTGTGCCAAATGATCGTGTGGAAGGCACAGTGGACGATGACGGTTGGACACACCCAGATAAAGTACAGTTGACCGTGGGTTACAATCAAGCCATTCCATATCACCACGAAGTCATCAAACATTTGTTAGATCGAATAGAACAATTAGAAGCTACCGTTGCAAAACTCGCTAAATAACTGTATGAAAGCAACAGAAATATTAACTGAAGGCCTTAATAAGAAAGATACTTATGCAATCCTACACGACTTTGTTAAGTTTGCAGCTAGAGACTTAGAATTAAAGAACTTGCCTCAGTTTGATTTTATGTTTGATACCAAGCGTAGCGTTGAGCATAAAAGTTTTGGAGGATATGCTCCAGGTGCAAAGCATATTACTATCACAGTAAAAAATAGACACATTATGGATGTATGTCGTACATTGGCGCACGAGCTTGTACACTACAGTCAAGACCTAAAGAACGAATTAGAAGATGATGATGCTGGAGCAACTGGTAGCCCACAAGAAAATGAAGCTAATGCTCGAGCAGCTGTTATTATGCGTAACTGGGGTAAGCGTCATCCAGAGTTCTTTGAAAAAGAGAGCATAGGCTAATATGAGCATTACATTTGGTCACGGTATAACTCTGGGTCACGGTATTACGGCTAGTACTAGTGGCGGCGGTGGAGCCAGTATTGGTTCAACTACTAGCACGGTAACACCTAGTGTTACTGGATCTGTTTCAACAGGCACTACCAATGGTAGTCCATTCGGTACATCTGTAAACAGTTATCAATTTGCCACACAGCCAGCTAGTGCTCCTTACAATACTATTAGCTTCTCGGGTGCAAATGTTGGTTTCAACGTAGGTACTGGAGACTTTACAGTTGAATGGTTTCAATATCAAACAGTGGCAGCTAGTTTTGCTCGAATATTTTGGTATGGTGCAAGTCCAAGTTTAGGTATAAGTTTAGAAGGTAGTATGTATTTCTGGCCAAGCGTTACATCACTAGGATCTCCAGGTTCCAATTTGAATGCGTGGGTGCATTTTGCTGTAGTTAGGATTTCTAATAAACTATATGCCTACAGAAACGGTACATTGATCAGTACAGCCGGTGGAGTTACCAATAACACCAACATTAGTGATAACAGTTCAACTTTCTACATTGGTTCAAAAGCCAACGGTGGACTACAAAGCGAACAATTTAGCGGTAGCATTACAAGTTTTAGATTCTGTAATGTCGGAGTATACACTGGAGCATTTACAACTCCTACTAGTCCATTAGGACAAACACAGTCTGCCAATCCTTATGGTGGATCAAATACTAGCGCCATTACATCTGGCCAGTGTAAACTATTATTAAATCCTTAAGCATATTTGTTGTGATATGCTTTCATAGCTTTTGCACGAGCAACTAGTAAGCGTATTTTTACATAGTCACTAAGCTCTTCTTCCTCTTCGTGTATTACTTCTATCTTATTTCGATTACGAGCCAATACAACATCATCGTCAACTATGACTTCTTCGTTATTATAAGGGATAACGGCTAGGCGCGACTTCAGTTTGGTTTTTGGTTTGACGCCACGGGCCTGTGCGTTTTTTATCGCAGGCCGGATCTGGGCAGTAACAGGAGTAAGTGTAGTCGCCATCCCATTTTCCAGGTTTATCAGCATAGCAGTAATCATCGATAAGACGATAATTCGTTTCATTCTTAGTCCTCATTAACATACGGGCCTCCTTAGGCGTATACATATACAACGCCTTAGCTCGATGATTAGTTGACAAAATTTGAGCAAATAAAAAGGGCCCTAAGGCCCTAGTGAATGTAACGTATTCAAACGATAAAGCTATGCTTACTTCTTGGTTCCGCTATTTACGAAACCATAGAACTTTTCAGCCGCTTCCAATACTTTCTCAAGTCCTGGAAACTCTGGCATTGCAACTGTGCTAACAACTTGCCCAGTCTTTTCATCACGAGCAACTGACATTTCCCAGCCTTTAAACTTCATATGGTATTCTTCTAGTACAGCATCTTTAGCCATAGCTAGTACATCTGCACGGATTTCATAACCGTTCTTGTTGAATTTAACTTCTGGTAGTTTTGGAGTTTCAAAGGACATTATTTTGCTCCTTTGTAAATTGTATCTTTAGCACTGGAAACTAGAGTTTGTGCCAATGTAAGAGTTGTATCAACCCAACCTTGATAAAATTTAGTTTGTGCTTCGATTAGTTTGATTAGTTCTTTTTGAACTACTTCATCTTTAACAAATGTGTTAACGATTACTTTCTTGCCGCTTTGTACGGCATCAATTGCTTGATTAAACATATTTTTCTCCTTGTGTGTATGTTTGTGTGTTACAACAATTTTGTTGTTGTACTATTATATATGCCTTATGCTAAAAAAGCAAGAGGTTTTCTGATGCGTTTGCTCAAGTAGTCTACAACTGCTATATTAGTAGCAGTCGCTTCGTCTACATAAGTGGATAAACTAGGCACTGGCAAGACTATGTCTGCGAGAGTCTCTCCTAGTTCATTGGTCATAGTGATACCGTATTTGGCACACAGGTGTCTAATAGCCGAGTTAGTACTCAAACATACCATACAGCCCTTGCGTTTGCCAAAGATACGACACCATTGTATAACACGCTTCATTAACAGACTGCCCATACCCCGACCTTGATATTCTTTAAGAACAGAGAATGCCAATTCCATTGTATCATCTAAGGCAATATGCCCTACAGCAACAAATTCTAAACGCTCGTTTTCTATAGCAAAAAGAATATGTTTGCGAGGGTTGGCTTCAAACTGGTCACAAAGTGTGTCCAGGATGTAATCGCTAACTGGATGGCCAAACCGTAGTACCTTAGATTCTGTGTCAAGAGATTTAAGGTGCGTACGATATTTGGCATATTCGTGTGGAAGCACACGACGAACTGTAGCAACCATTGATTATACCCAGTGTTGACCTTTGAGTACAGCTTCTGCACGAGCAGACTGCACGGCTTTGATAATTTCATAGAAATCTTTAAGAAATTTTTTCATTGGTGCACCATTAAGTAAGCGACTATGGCCACGATTGCCCACATAGCAAACTTTGGTCCATATTCTTGTTCTAGTTTTGCAAAGGTTTTTAACATATTATAGTCCCCTTGCCCAGAAGAATGTATTTCTGCCGGTTTCATATTCTTTGGTTAAACGATCAACATCTGCTGCGTTTTGTGGGTTGTTTTTAACGATGTAGTACTCTAATCCACTTCCGTAAGTTTGTGGTTTACTGAATGAATTTTCTAGGTTTTTGACCCAGTTTGATATGGTTTTTAACATTTTGTGTTCCTTTAAGTGTATGTGTAATATCAGTAGAAACGTTATTAGTGTTTCTACTGAGTATTTAGTATATTACACGTTACGGTTAAATTAATCAACCTGATTGATCTAATATCCTAAAGCCTTTATAATCAAATAAATAATACAAAGAGAAATAATATGCGTAAAAGCACACGTAGTATACTACAAGAGATTAGCGACATTGGAATCAGTAGAGATCCGGACTTGGTAATTGAAAGCCGCGGAAGTAATATCATCCAAAGTGCTATTAATCTGCTAGAAATGATACGTGAGAACTATGACGTAGAAACAGCAGCCGAGCTAGAACGCCGCTTTATCAACAGCATTCGCGGTGCAGATCCTACCAAATTTAAGCGTGGGATCAAGCGTATCCAAGAAAGTAAAGAGTAAACACAAGTACCAAAATCTTGGTATATCCCCAGTGTTTTTTCAATCCGGACTAAATAATATTACAAAGGCCTTTTAGGAAGGTCGTTCGTAGAGTACGAACAGTATTTGCTATTCGAGGAGAAAATAAAATGGCACAATATTCAGGTGATTTAACTTCAACAGGTGTAGTAGCCGCTAACTATCGTCGCGCTATTGCTCCGTTCAGCAACTTTGGCACACGTCAAATTGCTTTCTTAGCTATTGAAAACTTAACTGTTAACACAACAACCACAGAAGCTGGTGTTTTAACAGCTGACACAACAAACATCGGTGGTACTGGTGATCAGTATGCTATCTATGCAGCTGACAGTTCAAGCGTAGTAGTTCCAGCAAGCTACATCTTCCCATCAAACAGCGCAATTTACAAGGCCTTAAACGGCGTTGCAATTTCTGCAGAAGTAGTGTTTGTTGGTGCAGTTGCATTTGCAGGTTCAGGCGCAACAACAGCTAAGGTTGTAGTTGGTGTTTACATCGACACAGCAGCTTCTGCTAACGCTGATATGCAACACGCATTCACAGCTAACGGCAATGCACAATCAATCCAAGCAGCTGTACGTGCTGCTACTGGTGACACTGGTGTTACAGTTAAGTCTGTATTCCCAGCAGGTATCACATTCACACCAGCAACAACATACTAATTTATTAGTTTATTCCTGTTCGGGATGGGAAGCAAATCAGGACTCTTCGGAGTCCTTTTTTGTTGGGTTAAATATGTAATGGAATATAAGTTATACACACTAGTTGATATTACGCACACTGGGCAAAATCGAAATGAGCCAGGTCGCGAGCTTGCTCGTTTAAAAGAACAAAATTTTCAAACAATAGTACAAACATTAGGAATCAGAGCTAATATATACTTTGTACAAAGTCCTATAGTAACAGAAGTGCAAGGCCGATTGGTAGGGTTTGATACAGACGAAGTATTAAAAGTTTGGCGCTTTGACTTTGGTACAGATAGGGACCTGCTTTATGAAAACAACGGAGATCCGGTAGGATTCCTTAAAGAAGACTTTCATTTGGTGCCTTACATAGCTCACTTGGATGAAGATATGGAACAGCAATATGCTGTATTCAATACACAGGACCCTGGAAAGAATATAACATTCTTTGCCAAATAACTGACATTATTATATTCTAGTATTTTCCATAAATAAAGTTGTAGGCAAAACACCATTAACTAGGCACTTATACATTTTTTTAGGCACATACCCTATATCAAGGGACCTGACTTAAACTTTAATGGAGAGCCTAGATGGCCCGCACAGCGACAAGAACGACAGAAGCAGTTTCACAACTAGCTACATTACCCGAGAGAGTGGCCGTAGTTGAAACTAAGGTGCATCAAATAGAAGAAAAGATTGACGACCTAAAAAGCGACGTCAAAGAAATGCACGACTGTTTGGACAACACTCGAGATTTGCTGGCAGACAAGCTCAGAGCTATGAGCGAAGAATCCACTAATCAACACAACGAATTAGCCGGCAAAATCAAAGAACTTCAAACAGTTAAAAACAAGTTTGTAATGTACGGTATGGTTGCCCTGGCGTTCTTAGCTGGAACTGGTTGGATACAAGCTACAAACTTACCTAGTATATTAAAGTTCTTAGGACTCTAATTCAGTTAAATACTGAATGCAGATTCAAGAACTATCCATAGACCCAAACCCACATCATCACGAACTGAATCCAGTTTTGTGGGAAGATAACACCCTTAGAAAAGAAGTAAGACATCAGCTGTTAAAAATAGCTAAAAATTTTGTTGACTTTTTAGAAGTACCTAATCTAAAACTAAAAGATGTTACACTAAGCGGTAGCAGTGCGGGCTACAACTATAGTGAATATAGCGACATTGATTTACACTTGGTTGTAAATAGCGAAGAAACATTTACATATCAAAAGTTACACTATAACAATACGCACAATTTATCAATTAAAGGCATTCCAGTAGAGCTGTACGTACAACCAGCCGGACAGGTACATCATAGTGCTGGTATCTATAGTGTACTAGATGACAAGTGGCTTAGTGAACCCGAGCATACAGAACCTACAGTAGATCCAAAAGATATCAAAAGCAAAGCACGTAGCTACTCTGGTAAGATCAATAGTGCTATGCGTAGCGGAGATGTAGGCAAGTGCAAAGATGTATTGGACGAAATAAAACGTTTACGTAAAGCAGGGCTTGAAGCAGGCGGCGAACAAAGCGTGGAAAATCTAGCATTTAAGTTACTCAGAGCTAGAGGGCAGATTGACAGATTGCGTAAATACATAGATAAATTAACTAGTGCTGAATTAAGCCTTGGGGAACATAATGAAGATTAAAGATATAACAGAAGACAGCGATATGAAAATTAAGTCTGTCAGCGGAAACGATGTAACTATTGACCAGGGCGGATCAGAAGTTAAAACAACTACAGATGCGCTAGTCCCAGATCCAAAAACACCAGGTGCGTTTACTATGAAACCACCAGATCCAAATACTATCAAACCAGGTGCCGCGGTAACTAGCGATAGTGCTAGTATGGAAGAAGAAACAGAAGAAGACGATGAACCAGGACACCATCATTATAATGATTGGTTGCACAGCGAACATAGTCCATTTAGCGATGAAGCAGGAGACGAAGATGCTGTATTTCAAAAGGCTATTCATTTTCTACACAAGCGCGGTGTACACCCTGGAGATATAGAATATCACGCACATCATATGACTAAAAAGTTTCTTGATGGAGCAGTTGGTGAGTCTCATAAAGATTTAATTAGCCAAGGTAATCAAGATGTAGGTGGTGATGCTACAGATAACTTTATTGATCAGATACGTGATAAAAAATGGGAAAAAGCTAATCGTGGACCTGTTAGCGCAGGAGTACGTAGTCCACTAGGTGAGAACGATGAGCTTTACAAGTGGCTAACTATCGCAGGCATCAAATGAAAATTAACGAGTTAATCGACAGCTTTGAAATCTGGATCACTAACGAGGAGCGTGAGATACTTAAAAAGTTGAAAACGCCTGTTAAGATAGCCCAGTTAAGTGAACACGATCAATTCAAAGTTCAGGCTATGATACGTAAGAGTTTGATAACTAAGATTGGGATGGAAGATCCTAGTGTAGTCGCAAATGAAAAAATCAAACAAAAATAAACCTAAAGCCAAAGTAGTTAAAGAATTAGCTGGACAGTTTGAGGAAGAAATTAATAAAAACCTCCCTGTAAGCATACAGCCTGATGGCAGTCTAGTTTACAAAGACTTCTTTATCAAACGTAACAAACTTGAAAACTGGGTTGTCTATCATAGACACAACGGTAATCCTATAGAAGAGTACTATCTGAAAAGCTGTGCCCTTATGGCCGCTAAAGCCTATAGCAGAACTGACATTAACAAGTTCTTTGAAATTAAACATTTAGATAACAAGTATTGGGCAAGCTACAGCGACAATCAAGTTTATAGAAAGAACATTAAAACAGCCAAGGATTTTGATAGATTCCAAGTGCTATTAAACAAATTAGAACTTAGCCAACAGGAAACTGACAGGTTTAAGGAGAAAATTTCCACAATGTTTAAGTGGAGTTTCGTATAAATAGTAATAAGAAACAGTTCAGGGATACTACTATGCAACTAAGAGAATTATCAAAGCCAGTTACAAGCAAAGTGCTAAATGAGAGCCTAGCTAAGAAGTTTGGATACAAACTTAACTTGGAACAATTTACAGATCCACAGCTAGAGGATGTTCGTAACAAGCTACGTACAGAAGTTAGCCAATTTGAAGTTAGCGAAAGCTTCGATACTATGAATTCAAATCCTAAGTATCAAAAGACTCGTGCTTTGCTAGATGTTATCAATCAAGAGATTATGGAGCGTGAAATGAACGAAGGCGCAAAACCAGATTACATTGATTTAGATAAAGACGGCAACAAGAAAGAGTCAATGAAGAAAGCCGCCAAGGATAAGAAAAAGGATAAGGCCGTGGAAGAGAACTATGTCAACAAGACTTTCCGTCAGCGAGCACAGGCACATTCAGTTCCAACAAGTTGGATTAATAATGCACTTACGAGAGTTGAATTAGGCGAAAGCGATCGCGAAGAACTTAAGGCAGAATTAAAATTACGCTACGACTTAAATGAATCACAAGCTAGCTATGTATTGCTAGAAGGCGAAGAAGAAAAAGCTAAAGTTATTATGGCTACTAAAGATATGGTAGACCAAATCACAGGCTGGTTAGAAGACACAGCTCAATTAAAAGCTGAACAGCTTTTAGAATTAATGGACTCTATAAGAGAAACACTTGGCAGCGATGTCGCACAAAAATACGAACAGGCAGTTAAGCCAGCACTAGAAGGCGTGTACTCAGCATTAGAAAGCAGTCGTCAAGGCCTATCAGCTGGTCTAGCACTTGTATCTGGTGGCGAAGCTCCTATGATGGGCGGCGGTGCTCCTGATATGGGTGGTGCAACTCCTGAAGCTGGCGCAGCTCCTGATATGGGTGGAGCAGCTCCTGAAGCAGGTGCAGAAGAAGCAGCCGCTCCGGCAGCTGGTCCAGAAGAACGTATGCAACGTGAAAGCGTCGACTACAGTCGTCGTTTAGGTATGTTGCTTGCATCAAAAAAAAAGTAATTCAAAACATTAGAGAAAGCGTAGACCCCTTAGTTTTAACACTAAGGGCTCTACAAGCCAGTGCTAACAACAAGCACATCGAAGCTCCTTTAACTTGGGACGCAATCAATCAAACAGGTCAACAATACGGTAGTCCAGATATCGACTACGATCGTTTTGCCGCACGTTGGGATTCAGATCCAATGTTAAAGCAATTGGTAGCTCGCTTTGACGGACACGGTGTTGTAATCAAAACTGATGCCAAAGAGCCAAAGCCAGAGCAAGGCGAACCAAAAGCAGGGTTGATGGACAAAGCGGCTAAGAACGCAACTAATCGAGCAATGAAGTAATTGACTTTGTTGTAAGTTAGTGTATACTAGCTAAATGACTCTACTCAAAGAAAGATATACCTACACACCTATTAATAGAGAAAGTGTAGAAGGCAAACGCCTATACGCAACACCAGATGGTAGTAAAGTTCCTAGCGTTACTACCATCCTGGATAAAACAAAACCACAAGAAGAACGTGATGCGCTCAATGCGTGGAAACGTGCCGTTGGTGAAAAGAAAGCACAAGAGATTACTACTGAAGCTGCTAACCGCGGAACACGTATGCACAAGTGGCTTGAAGACTATGTTAAGACTGGTGTACTAGGTACGCCAGGTACTAACCCTTTTAGCCAACAAAGCCACAGTATGGCAAAAACTGTAGTCGATCAAGGGCTGTGTAATGTAAATGAAGTATGGGGAGTAGAAGTACCCTTGTACTATCCAGGACTGTATGCTGGAACTACTGATGCTTGCGGTGTACATTTAAACGATGAAAGTATACTAGATTACAAACAGTCCAATAAACCTAAAAAAATAGAATGGATTACTGGATACTATCTACAGCTTACAGCCTATGCGTTAGCACACAATAAAGTACACGGTACAAACATACGCAAGGGCGTAGTACTAATGTGCGTAAAACCTAAAGAAATAAGCCCAGGGCTATTTGATGTACCCGTTTATCAAGAGTTTATTCTAAAACCCGAAGATTTTAGCTATTGGGAAGCCAAGTGGTGGGACAGAGTTGAGCAATACTACGCTCTAACTTGATAAATAAAACAAACGGAGATTGACGATGTCACTTATTACCCCATATGAAAGAATTCACGGTTCTAACACGCAAGTTGGAACAATGTACACCCCAAATTGCAATTTATATGTAATTTATGTTATGAATGCTAGTAACGCAGCTGTTGATTTGCAAACACAAGACAGTTACGGTGTTAATGCTGTAGTTAACGGCGCCATTGAAGTTATTGTAGACGAACTTAATCCACTAGCTTGGTATACTCCTGCAGATAACAGTGGAAAAATGTATGTTGTACTTGATAAGAAAGAAGACGAAGGCAGTATTGACAATACAGCAATGGCCACAGAATTAACTACTAGAATCCGTAGATTATCTGCTAATAGCTATGCTTCAGATACACCTACTCCAGTAGTATTAAGTGGTTCAGAAGTATGGCCTGCTACTTCATTAAGTTTTGGCGATAACAATTAATACATTCTAATCCCACAAAAGCCCTAGTTTCTACTGGGGCTTTTTTGTTTTGTACAAGTCATAAATATACAATACGAGGATATCTAGATGGCTGTTTATCAAATTTCAAGAATTCAATTACGTCGAGGCAAAGCCAACGACAG
>Ga0208104_1000194_pt1:0-7500 | contig 11068 bp, 8 predicted proteins | sample CryBogCBE29May09_FD_185503 | JGI IMG/M metagenome (GOLD analysis project Ga0208104, IMG submission 185503) | Freshwater microbial communities from Crystal Bog, Wisconsin, USA - CBE29May09 (SPAdes) | ecosystem: Environmental > Aquatic > Freshwater > Lake | place: Crystal Bog, Wisconsin, USA... | reverse complement strand
AGAGACAGAGAGCCGGGGCTTGAAGCCACAAGTGACGACAAACTTCACCCGACACCACGTTCCGCAGGCAGCGGTTCGTCGCGCAGAGCCCCGGAGAAGTGCAGCCGCCGACAGGGCCGACCGACGAGCCAGGTCCTCGCGGATCGAGAACTCGCCGGCCGCCCCACCGTCAGCTTGAATCTCCGAGGCCAGCTTCGAGAGCCCCTCCGTTTACCACTACACAGTTTCACGTACTCTTGAACTCTCTCTTCAAAGTTCTTTTCAACTTTCCCTCACGGTACTTGTTCGCTATCGGTCTCGGGGTCATATTTAGCCTTACGTGGAGTTTACCACGCACTTTGAGCTGCACTCCCAAGCAACTCGACTCTAGGGGAAAGCCGGCACAACGTTCCAGCCGTCTTACGGGCCTATCACCCTCTACGGGCCGTGGCCCCAGTCAAGGTGGACTTTGACTGGCCGAAACGTCGCGAGGAGGCTCCCCCAAACACCACATTCCACGCGACCGAAGGCCGGCGGTTCGGTGCTGGGCTCTGCCCGTTTCATTCGCCATTACTAAGGGCATCACGGTTGTTTTCTTTTCCTCCGCTTATTAATATGCTTAAATTTGGCGGGTCACCTTGCCTGCTCTCAGGTCGAAGTAAGGATCGGGTTGCCGGCGTCCCCGACAGGGGGGAACGCCAGCGCTCGCAGGCCGGCCAGAGGCAAGACCCGGGAGAGGTATCCCAAGAGTCAAAGCCGTCGGCCAGACAGACGAGCTCGCAACTTGAAGCCACGCCACAGCCCGGGGAGGGGCGAGGCGAGAGCCCAGTGCCCCGGGGGAGAACCCCGGGGAGAGATGTTAAACCGACCCTGAGCCAGACATGGGCGGTGGACGAGCCAGCGCCCGCAATATGCGTTCAAAGTGTCGATGCTCATATGTCCTGCAGTTCACATTCCGACGCGCAGTTTGCTGCGTTCTTCATCGACCCCCGAGCCAAGTGATCCACTGTGCAGTGTTGTCACTTAAGACAGAGCCGTTGTCACCAGACGAGGGTGAGCGGGCCAACAACTGACAGCTGACAGCCTTCCAACGAGGGGAGAGCGACGGGAGAGAACCCGGGGAGAGGCGAAGCTCTTTGAGCGGTCTGCAAAATTGGCACCGCACCTCTCCGAGGGCCGGCGGGGGCCAGAGGGAACCTCGACGGCTCCGACAGGGGCCCCCGACGTGAGCGGTCGGCCGCAGACAGGCGGCCGACCCAACAGAGCCCTTGGACCTCCCTGGGGAGGCTCTCAGGCCGCTGCCGAGACGGGTGTCCAACTCCAGACAGCGAGGTCCGGAAGTTCGCTAATGATCCTACCGCAGGTTCACCTACGGTAACCTTGTTACGACTTTTACTTCCTCTAAACGCTCAAGTTTGGGAGTCTTCCCGAACGACACAGTCGGCGCGAACCGACTGAGGTCCAGTCCAAATACCTCACTAAAACGTTCAATCGGTAGTAGCGACGGGCGGTGTGTACAAACGGCAGGGACGTAATCAACGCAAGCTTATGACTTGCGCTTACTGGGCATTCCTGGTTCACGGAGAATAATTGCAAGCTCCGATCCCTACCACGAAGGGGGTTCAGCGGGTTACCCGGACCTCTCGGCCAGGGAGGACACGCTGATCCCTTCAGTGTAACACGCGTGCAGCCCAGAACATCTAAGGGCATCACAGACCTGTTATTGCTCCATCTCGTGCGGCTAGATGCCGCCAGTCCCTCTAAGAAGAATTCGAGACGCAAGAGTGACGTCACGACTAGTTAGCAGGACGGAGTCTCGTTCGTTATCGGAATTAACCAGACAAATCACTCCACCAACTAAGAACGGCCATGCACCACCACCCACCGAATCGAGAAAGAGCTCTCAATCTGTCAATCCTTCCGGTGTCCGGGCCTGGTGAGATTTCCAGTGTTGAGTCAAATTAAGCCGCAAGTTCCACGCCTGGTGGTGCCGTTCCGTCAATTTCTTTAAGTTTCACTTTTGCAAGCATACTCCCCCCGGAACCTAAAAGCTTTGGTTTCCCGGAAGCTTCCTGCGGGGCCTACAATAAAAACGCCCGCAGATCGCTAGCTGGCATCGTTTATGGTTAGAACTAGGGCGGTATCTGATCGCCTTCGAACCTCTAACTTTCGTTCTTGATTAATGAAAACATACTTGGCAAACGCTTTCGCAGCAGTGAGTCGCCAGACGGTCCAAGAATTTCACCTCTGTCGTCTGAATACTAATGCCCCCGGCTGTCCCTATTAATCATTACGTCGATTCCCTAAAACCAACAAAATAGGAACGACGTCCTATTCCATTATTCCATGCACGGATATTCAGGCGTATCATGCCTGCTTGGAGCACTCTAATTTTTTCAAAGTAAACCCGATGGCCCCGACAGGACACTCGGCGAAGAGCACCCTGCGAGTTCCACCAAAAAAACACGGTCAAACGGGGCAGTCGCGTCAAATAACGGACCGCCCCCTGCCCGCCGAGATCCAACTACGAGCTTTTTAACCGCAACAACTTTAATATACGCTATTGGAGCTGGAATTACCGCGGCTGCTGGCACCAGACTTGCCCTCCAATGGTTCCTCGCTAAAGGATTTAAAGTGTGCTCATTCCGATGACCAGGCCTCGGATGAGTCTGGTCTCGTTATTTTTCGTCACTACCTCGGCCTTCGGCCAGTGGGTAATTTGCGTGCCTGCTGCCTTCCTTAGAAGTGGTAGCCGTTTCTCAGGCTCCCTCTCCGGAATCGAACCCTAATTCCCCGTTACCCGTCAAAACCACTGTGGGCGTCTATGCCACAGTCGACAGTTGATAGGGCACACCTTGGAAGGACACGTCGCCGGCACGAGGCCGTGCGATCCGCTCAAAGTTATTCAGATTCACCAGTGGGACGGCCGAAGCCGTTTGGTTTTAGTCTAATAAAAGCGCCCCTCCGTGAGTCGGGGCTTGTGCGCATGTATTAGCTCCAGAATTACCGCAGTTATCCAAGTAACTGACACTGTCCAGTACATTAGGTGTGATTTAATGAGCCATTCGCGGTTTCACCTTGCTGAGGCTTGTACTTAGACATGCATGGCTTAATCTTTGAGACAAGCATATGACTACTGGAAGAATCAACCAGGTAACTCGCCAACACAGTCCGCAGGATGAGTCAGTCGGCCCAGGAGGCTCAACCGGCCCACGCCCAGCGAAACACGGTTGCGATTTCTTTCATCGCGCTCAAGCGGCTCGAGGTCCGCCGGCCAACCAACAAATTTCAGCCGTCCGTCCGTTAGGAGCGGGCCAGGTCAAGAGAACCGAGCGCTCGGACAACAGAGACCACACAGACACAATAAAAAGCTGGGGAGGACAGATATAGCCCTGGAAGCACGGTCAAATGCCAGGCTACTGTCCACGCTGGTACCCCCAGGCAAGGGGCAAACTCCAGGCGGGAAAATGGGAACGGGCCGGCCTACAGTGTTTGGCACCCTGGCTGAAAAATTTCAGCCAACAGAGAAGAACTCTCCACGGGATTTACCAATTTTCGGCCCGACGCCTCTCAAGCCCCTTCCCTCCAAAGACCAAAATATCAAAGATGACAACCTAAACATCTCTTCTTAATATGTTATAATTTACTTAATTCACCTCACACAGATGCCATACTTTGACATTTTCTGCTGCCATATTGACCCTAGGACCTGGAGCCACATACTGGCCAAAATTTTTCCATTCAAGGGACCTCAAGCCATGGAGCTGGGCAAAACCCCAGGACCTCGAGCCACATCCAAGGCAAAATTATTATTGTTGGGGGGACCTGGAGCCACAGCCCGGCCAAAACTTTCAATCTCCCTGGGACCTCGAGCCACAACCCCAAGCCAAATTATTGTTGTACTGGGGACCTGGAGCCGCAGCCCGGCCAAAATTTTCAATCTCCTTGGGACCTCGAGCCACAACCCCAAGCCAAATTATTGTTGAACGGGGGACCTGGAGCTGCAGCCCGGCCAAAATTTTCAATCTCCCTGGGACCTCGAGCCACATCCCCAAGACAAATTATTGTTGAATGGGGGACCTGGAGCCACAGCCAGGCCAAAATTTTCAATCTCCCTGGGACCTCGAGCCACAACCCCAAGACAAATTATTGTTGATTGGGGTACCTGGAGCCGCAGCCCGGCCAAAATTTTCAATCTCCCTGGGACCTCGAGCCACAACCCCAAGCCAAATTATTGTTGAACGGGGGACCTGGAGCCGCAGCCCGGCCAAAATTTTCAATCTCCCTGGGACCTCGAGCCACAACCCCAAGCCAAATAATTGTTGAATGGGGGACCTGGAGCCGCAGCCCGGCCAAAATTTTCAATCTCCTTGGGACCTCGAGCCACAACCCCAAGCCAAATTTTTGTTGAATGGGGGACCTGGAGCCGCAGCCCGGCCAAAATTTTCAATCTCCTTGGGACCTGGAGCCTCAACCCCAAGCCAAATTATTGTTGTATGAGGGACCTGGAGCCACAGCCCGGCCCAAATGTTCAATCTCCCTGGGACCTCAAGCCACAACCCCAAGCAAAATTATTGTTGTACTGTGGACCTGGAGCCGCAGCCCGGCCAAAATTTTCAATCTCCCTGGGACCTCGAGCCACAACCCCAAGCCAAATTATTGTTGAACGGGGGACCTGGAGCCGCAGCCCGGCCAAAATTTTCAATCTCCCTGGGACCTCGAGCCACAACCCCAAGCCAAATAATTGTTGAATGGGGGACCTGGAGCCGCAGCCCGGCCAAAATTTTCAATCTCCTTGGGACCTCGAGCCACAACCCCAAGCCAAATTTTTGTTGAATGGGGGACCTGGAGCCGCAGCCCGGCCAAAATTTTCAATCTCCTTGGGACCTGGAGCCTCAACCCCAAGCCAAATTATTGTTGTATGAGGAACCTGGAGCCACAGCCCGGCCCAAATGTTCAATCTCCCTGGGACCTCGAGCCACAACCCCAAGCAAAATTATTGTTGTACGGTGGACCTGGAGCCGCAGCCTGGCCAAAATTTTCAATCTCCCTGGGACCTCGAGCCACAACCCCAAGCCAAATTATTGTTGTACGGGGGACCTGGAGCCGCAGCCCGGCCAAAATTTTCAATCTAAATTGGACCTGGAGCCGCTGCCGGGCCAAAATTTTTAATCACCCTGGGACCTCGAGCCACAACCCCAAGCCAAATTATTGTTCTACAGTGGACCTGGAGCCGCAGACTGGCCAAACTTTCAATCTCCCTGGGACCTGGAGCCTCAACCCCAAGCCAAATTATTTTTGTACGAGGGACCTGGAGCCGCAGCCCAGCAAAAATTTTCAATCATCCTGGGACCTCCAGCCACAACCCCAAGCCAAATTATTGTTGTACAGGGTACCTGGAGCCGCAGCCTGGCCAAAATTTTCAATCCCCATGGGACCTGGAGCCACAACCCCGAGCCAAATTATTGTTGTACGAGGGACCTGGAGCCGCAGCGCACTCTATGTAACTCCGGGTGCTGCTGAAAGTCAAAATCAAAACGAGCATTGAAATCTCGTCTTTAGCTGCACTTACCTCAAGGTACACCTACATTGAGTATATGAAGAGACCACCCACCCACCCAAACTTAGCCAAAGAGCACTTTACGTAACTTCACGTCACTGCTTGGGAACTCCGGGTGCTGCTGAATGCCAAAATGGAAACTAGCATTCAGAACTTGTCTCTAACTGCACTAACCTCAAGGTACACCTAAAATGAGAACATCTTGGGACTCCCCAACCACCCAAACTGAGCAAAAGCGCACTTTACGTGACTTCACGTCACTGCTTGGGAACTCCGGGTGCTGCTGAAAGTCAAAATTGAAACTAGCATTGAGAACTTGGCTCTAACTGCACTAACCTCAAGGTACACCTACAATGAGAACATCTTGGGACTCCCCACCCACCCAAACTGAATGCAAGCGCATATTACGTAACTTCACGTCACTGCTTGGGAACTCCGGGTGCTGCTGAAAGTCAAAATCAAAATGAGCATTGAAATCTCGTCTTCAGATGCACTTACCTCAAGGTACACCTACATTGAGTATATCAAGAGACTACCCACCCACCCAAACTTAGCCAAAGCGCACTTTACGTAACTTCACGTCACTGCTTGGGAACTCCGGGTGCTGCTGAATGCCAAAATTGAACCTAGCATTCAGACCTTGTCTCTAACTGCACTAACCTCAAGGTACACCTACATTGAGTATATCGAGAGACTACCCACCCACCCAATCTGAATGAAAGCGCACATTACGTAACTTCACGTCATTGCTTGGGAACTCCGGGTGCTGCTGAAAGTCAAAATTGAAACTAGCATTGAGAACTTGAATCTAACTGCACTAACCTCAAGGTACACCTACAATGAGAACATCTTGGGACTCCCCACCCACCCAAACTGAATGCAAGCGCACATTACGTAACTTCACGTCACTGCTTGGGAACTCCGGGTGCTGCTGAAAGCCAAAATTGAAACTAGCATTGAAAACTTGTGTCTAACTGCACTGACCTCAAGGTACACCTACATTGAGTATATCAAGAGACTACCCACCCACCCAATCTGAATGAAAGCGCACTTTACGTAACTTCACGTCACTGCTTGGGAACTCCGGGTGCTGCTGAAAGTCAAAATCAAAACGAGCATTGAAATCTCGTCTTTAGCTGCACTTACCTCAAGGTACAGCTACATTGAGTATATCAAGAGACTCCCCACCCACCCAAACAGAGCAAAAGCGCACTTTACGTAACATCACATCACTTCTTGGGAACTCCGGGTGCTGCTGAAGCCAAAATTGAAACTAGCATTGAGAACTTGGCTCTTACTGCACTGACCTCAAGGTACACCTACAATGAGAACATCTTGCGACTTCCCACCCACCCAAACTGAATGAAAACACACATTACGTAACTTCATGTCACTGCTTCGGAACTCCGGTGCTGCTGAAAGTCAAAATTGAACCTAGCATAGAAAGCTTGCTTCTAACTGCAATAACCTCTTGGTAACTCTAACTTAAACTTGAATGAAAAAGAGGCAAAAAGCCAGCAGCACCCGGAGTTCCCAAGCGGTCTCCCATCCAAGTACTATCCGGGCCCAATGTTGCTTAACTTCAGTGATCGGACGAGAACTGGTGTGTTCAACATGGTATGGCCGCTGGCAAGTAATGAAGTGAAATTAAGACCTTAAAAACATGGACAAACTTTGGAATATTGTAAATATGCATAACATTATAGGAAACTTTCATTTCAACAAGAAACACGTCAGGCTCAGTGAAATTGGAATAATTTTCTAAGGTGGTAAGGTAGTGAGGTGGTTAGGTGTTAAGGTGGTAAGGTGGTAAGGTGGTAAGGTGGTAAGGTGGTAAGGTGGTAAGGTGGTAAGGTGGTAAGGTGGTAAGGTGGTAAGGTGGTAAGGTGGTAAGGTGGTAAGGTGGTAAGGTGGTAAGGTGGTAAGGTGGTAAGGTGGTAAGGTGGTAAGGTGGTAAGGTG
>Ga0208104_1000189_pt1 | contig 11138 bp, 9 predicted proteins | sample CryBogCBE29May09_FD_185503 | JGI IMG/M metagenome (GOLD analysis project Ga0208104, IMG submission 185503) | Freshwater microbial communities from Crystal Bog, Wisconsin, USA - CBE29May09 (SPAdes) | ecosystem: Environmental > Aquatic > Freshwater > Lake | place: Crystal Bog, Wisconsin, USA... | reverse complement strand
CGGGACGTGGCCTCGAATCTGACCGCGTCGCCGGCCTCAGAATGGGCGCTGACGACTACATCGTCAAGCCCTTCTCACTCGGGGAGTTGAGTGCGCGTATCGAATCAGTTCTTCGTCGTGGCCACACCGTGGCCCGCACCACTGAACGCCCGACACTCACGTTTGATGAGATAACAATTAACGAAAATACGCGTGAGGTGCGCGTCCGCGGTGAGCTCATAGAACTCACCGCGAAGGAGTACTCGCTGCTGGTCTTTCTCGCCCACTCACCACGCCAGGTGTTCTCTCGCGAACAACTACTCGAACACGTGTGGTCATCCTCGGGCGAGTGGCAAAACGAGGCCACCGTGACGGAACACATTCGTCGCCTTCGTCACAAGATTGAGGTCGACCCCGATGCGCCCAAGCGCATCGCCACAGTGCGCGGTTTTGGGTACCGCTTCGAGCCAGTCGTCAACTAGCGATGAAGAGCCCGACGGGCGAGTAGTTGGTGGACCGCGTCGACGAGCGCACTGGGGCAGAATGGCTTCGCGAGTAGCTCCACGGTTGGTACTAGCCCCTCCAGCACGTCCCGGTCGGCAGTTCCCGAGACCAGCAAGATGGGCAGTTCGGGGTAGCGCTGGCCCAGTGACCGCGCAAGCTCGACTCCCGTGAGCTCGGGCATCATCACGTCGCTCACGAGAAGTGTCACTTCATCGATGCTCGGGTCGGAGGAAACGTCGAGTGGGTTGCTGTACTCACGAACCTCGTAACCGTAGCGGCGCAGTAGGTGCACCATGAGTTGTCGGAGGGCGACGTCGCGCGGCATAAGGATGACGGGCGGTGTCGGTGATTGTGACCGCCCCTTCCGCTACGGTGCGGTCGTCGTTCGATCGCGCATGACAGGGGCGGGGGCCACTCAAGTTGCAATGCGGTGGCCCAGTAATGGCGTTTGCTCCCGAGGTCGACTTTGATGAGACCGTAGGCGGCATCTACCAGTCCACGGCCATCGTGCACTTTGGCGATGGCGACAGCCAAATCCACCGCGTTAAGGCCGTCACCTTGTTGCTCCGGCACACGTCGGGCGTGGTCTGGACTTCGAAGAAAATCAGCTACACCTTCGACGGACACGTTTGGGGCGTGGTGACGAGTCCCGGTGCAATTTTCCCACGTGCCATGTCGGTGCACCGGTAAAAACAGACGTGGTGTTCAGTCGATTTCACGGCTCCGACCAGGTAATTGTCGGCGCAGCTGGACTTGGTTGCACGGTACGACCCGGTGTCTTAAATGCACTCGAGTCGTAGGCGACATGCGACCTGTGTAACGGAATTGTCAGACGAGCCCCTTGGCGTCGTGAAATGCCCACCTCTAGGATGAAGAAATGACGCGTGGCACGGGGGTGGCGAGTTGTGGCACCTGAGTGCACGAGTGCGACGAGTGGTGCCCGCGACGCTCGCCCTGATTGTCACGAGTGCCACGCTGGCGTTACCGAGTTCGGGCGCTACCAGTAGCGCCGTCATTCTTCGCAATGCCCTGATCATTCGTGAAGCTCCACCGACGCCTGTGGTCATTGGTGGCGAGAGCGCTGCTGGTTCCTTCGTGGGGTTCACTCTTTCGTACTACCAAGGTCTGAGTGCGACGAACCGGAATTCATTTGCTAGTTTTGCGCCCTCCACTTCGTCGAGTGCACGGCGGGACCTGTTAACAGGGAAAATCGACGTCGCACTTTCGAGCACACCGCTCAATGCCATTGGCACTGACGTGCCGGACGGGCAACTTTCGCAATATCTTCAGATTCCAGTGGCCGCGACCGCGGTGGCCTTGAGCTACAACATCACGTTCCCATCGTCCGTGACGATTTCAACAACCGTCGGTGGGCAACAACTAAGTGCCACGACGAGAGACAATTGCCCGGCACTTTTGAGCAAACATCCGTTGGTTCTCACCCCCACCACGGTGGCGGGGATTTTTTCGGGGCAGATCAGTCAGTGGTCAGCCAGCGTGTTGCAGGTAACGAATCCTCAGTTGAATACGCACGCACTGGTGCCGGTGGCTGCTGCCTACACCTCACACGGCGTTACCCATCCCCAGAAAAACAAAACGCAGGTTGTCAACTGTCTGCGCTTTGCTACGTCGCCCACCATTACTCTTTTCGGCCCCGCGTCGGGTTCGGGTGTCAACGCAATTTTCACCGATTATTTGTCGCAAGTTGACGCCACCGATTTTCCCGCACCAACAGAAGCGGCGCCCGCAGTGGTGGGCACCCGATTGGAAGACAGCGGATCATTGGCTGCCGCCATCACGTCGACCAACGGTGCGCTGGGGTACCTCCCCTGGTCCAGTGCACAGGCAGCGGGAGCACCAACGGCACAATTGCAAGTAGTGACCAAGGGCGTTGCGGCGTACCAACCGTTGACGTCAGCCACCGTTCGTCGTGACTTGGCAAAGGCCGCTCTGAGCATTGCCGCCAAGGGTGGATTCTCGGTACTACAGAGTGCCGACCGCTTCGATGTAGCCAATGCGGGTGCCGGATACCCACTCGTTGGTCTTGAATTCGCGATTACGCCTCGCTCACCGTCCACGGCAGTCGTCGGCACTTCAATTGCCAAATACTTGGCGTGGTTGTCGCAGACGGCACCCTCAGATGTTGGATCGTCGTTTGGGCAGTCTTTTGCAACAAACGCCACTGCCACGCCACTGCCGACCCTCTTTCAGGCCTACGACTTTTCGCAGCTTCTGACAATTGCCGTGAACGGGTCGGCCTCGCTTACCGCGACCAAGTAGTACCCGCGTGGTTGGGGCGAGGCACTTGATCGTCGACGGCGAGTGAAGATCGCTGGAACGTTCCAGAGTGTCAGGCCCCATCGATTTATGACAACCGGATGACATTTCTTCTGCTCTCCTCAAAAGTCCAGTAGTTACTGGCGACGCGGAGGCAAGAATCAAGGAAAAATTTTCTTTGCGCTCGGCACGATGTCACAATCACTTCACTTTGCCACCGTAGGTTGACGATGTTCTTTGCGGGACGTGGCGGGAGCCACTTCATGTGAAGGGCGACACCTAACACTTTCTAGGAGGAAAGTTTTATGAAGAAGGCATTCCGCCTCTCCGCAATGACCATGCTGGCCTCGGCTGCTCTGGTCACTGCTGCTGTTCCCGCAATGGCCGGCGTTTCCGCTAGCCAGGCGATCATCAACAACTCGCAGGCTTTGAAGGCTGCTCCTTCGAGCGCTATCAAGACCGGTGGTTCGTCATTTGACGCCAACCTCTTGAACGCTGCCATCAGCCTCTACAAGCTGCACGGTGCAAACAACTCTGCCGCCCTGGCTTCCTACGCCTCGACCTCGTCGGGCACCGGCCGTGCCGGTGTTACCGGTGGGACCTTGGACATTGGCTTCTCGGACGTTCCGCTGAACTACGCCGGCGCTGACGGCGTGACTGCGTCGAACTACGTGCAGGTTCCTGTTGCCTTGGGTGGCGTTGCCATCATTGCCAACTTGACCTTCGTTCCGTCGGTTACGGAGAGCGCTGTTGCTCCCAACACCGGTGCTGACGTCACCGACACCCACGTGCTTACTGGCTCGAAGGACACCATCGCGAACACGTGCAAGGCGCTCTTCGCGAAGCAGCCTTTGTTGCTCAACGGTTCCACGCTGGCCAGCATCTTCAACGGTGACATCACCTCGTGGGACAACGCTGCTCTCAAGACGCTGAACCCGCTGACCGTGAAGATTGCCGCGCCTATGACTGCTGCTGTTACTGGCGCCCACCCCAAGGCTGAGAAGTTCACGGCCATCACCGTCAACTGCTTGAGCCTGCTCACGCAGGAGACCATTAAGGTCATCAGCCGCACCGCTGGTTCGGGTACGACGTTCATGTTCACCGACTACCTCAACCAGGTTGCTCCCAGCAAGTTCCCTTCCGCTACCCAGGCTGCTTTCACGCACGCTTCGGCAACGCAGTCGAACTCGGCCAACCTCGCCAGCGCTGTGCACAGCACCGAAGGTTCAATTGGCTACGTCGAGTACGGCTACGCCCTGTTGAACAACGAGACGCCAGCTCGTATGGTGAACGCCTCGGGCGCCACTGTCAGCCTGAACGCCGCGTCGGTTGCTGCTGCAGCCACTGACGGTCTTGCTGCCATCACCGGCTCGAACTCAACCTGCTCCGGTAAGGCGTTCTCGCTCAACGGCGGTAACTACGTTGACGCGACGTCGGTTGTGGACACCTCGTGCTTCACGATCAACAACGCTCCCGGTGCTAAGGACTGGCCAATTGTCGGCTTCTCCTACGCCATCACGCCTAAGACCACCACGGTTAACGCGAACAACACGGCTATCGCCAAGTTCCTTATGTTCCTGACCCAGTCGGGCAAGGGCACTTCGGCTAGCACCACGTTCGGTCAGAACTTGGCTCCAGCTCAGGCCTACGTTGCTCTGCCTGCCGCACTGTCGACTGTTGCCTACAACGCCATCGTTGCCGGCCTCGGCAGCAACGTCTCGGCGACCAACTAAGTAGCAAGCAAGGCTGTAGAGAGACTTACATGAGTTCTGTGGAGATACACACGCAGCCAGCTGCTGGTTTCACTGCTGACCGGGGGCGCAAGCCCTCGGTCAGCAGTGACCGTTGGTACCAGAGTGCCTTGTGGGCGATCGTGGCCTTCATTGGTGCGATCGTTCTGTATTTCGTTTACCTGCTTATTTCCGATTCAATCCCTGGCTGGCGTTCTGCCGGTTTCGCGTTCTTCACCACGTCGCACTGGCTGTTCGGCACCACTGCGGTCAGCGCGTGGCCTCTCATTCTTGGCACCTTGGTTTCAACGGTGCTGGCGCTGCTGTTGGCAGTGCCGGTGGGCATTGGTGCCGCCCTCGCCATTGTCTTCCTCATCCCTCGACGCTTGCAGTTACTGGTGTCGTCACTCATTGAACTCCTCGCTGTTGTGCCGTCCATTGTGTACGGCGTGTGGGGCTCCCTGGTTCTCGCTCACTGGCTGAGCAGTTCCGGTCAGCCCTGGCTGCAGTCCACCTTCCACGGTGCCTGGCCGTTTAATGGCCAGTACGTCGGCTACGGCATCATGCTAGGTGCCGTTGTGCTCGCCGTCATGATCATGCCGATTATCACCGCAATTAGCCGTGACGTCATTGTTGCGGTGCCTCGCGAACTCATCGAAGGTGCCTACTCCCTCGGTGCCACCCGCGGTCAAGTTATCCGTAAGGTCATTCTTCCCAACTGCAAGTCCGGTATTACGGGTGCCATTGTGCTCGCCACTGGGCGCGCCCTTGGTGAGACTATTGCGCTGGCCACGGTGCTCGGAGGCGTTACTAACTTCAGTCCCTTCCCAGACCGACTATTCGCTACCGGCTCAACGCTGGCGGCTGAAATCGCCATTGACTTCGGTCAGTTCACCGGTTCGCAGGGGTCGATCCTTTTCTGCTTGGCCGTCATGCTGCTGCTGATTGTTGGTTCAATCACGTACGCCGGTCGTTCAATCATTCGTCGTAGTCAAAGGCAGTTCTCATGAGTGTCACCACCACGTCAACCCTCTCACCGAGCGATCGTCGCGAGCGGATTCGCCAGCAGGCCACCTCGACGGTGTCTCGCCGCAACCTACTGTCGAAGCTGTACCTTGGCACGCTGGCCATAGCCCTGATCATTGCGTTCATTCCACTCTTTTCGATTCTGCAGAACGTCATTGGTAATGGATGGCACTACCTCACGTGGGGCTTCCTTACCCAGTCGCAGCACCTCCCCGACTTGATGTCCCGAAACGCCATCGGCGGTATCGGCAATGCCCTCGCTGGCACCGCCGTAGTCGACGGCGTTGCACTCTTGTTTTCGGTGCCGTTGTCGCTCCTGCTCGCGGTTTCCTTCTTCGAACTTCGCAACAAGTGGACCTTGATTGTTCGGGCCGCGATGGAGACCTTCATCGGTCTGCCATCGATTCTGTTTGGTGTGTTTGTCTACGTGTTGTTCGTGGCGAACAACCACGGCATCACCGAGGGTATTTACGGTTCGTACGCACTGTGCTTCATCATTGTGCCAGTCTCCACGATCAACACTTTGGCTGCTCTGGAGAGTGTGCCGAAGACACTGATTGAGGCTGGCTTGTCGCTCGGCTCGCGACCCTCGCGCGTGATGTGGCGCGTGGTGTTGCCCGTAGCTCGCCCTCGAATCTTGACGGGTATTTTCCTTGCCTTCGCGCGTTCGGTCGGTGAGACTGCGCCAATTCTCTTCGTCATTGGTGTGTCACTGCTCCCGACCTACAGCCTGACGCAATCGCAATCGACGTTGCCCACATTGATGTACAGCTATCTCACGGGTTCATACCCGTCGCAGCGCACGGCGTGCTGGGGAATCGCCCTGGTCTTGATGATCGCGGTGTTGGTGCTGAACCTTATTAGTCGTATTTTTGTCGCCCGGTCCAACAAGTAGTCACACCTCGGGTGGCTATAGAAACGTAACTTGAGGAAATCGTGAGTCAGGTAGAAACCAACCAAGTCCCATCCAGCACCACTGTGCCGGTGATGTCGATTGACGACGTCACTGTTCTCTTTAGTGGTAAGCCGGCGGTTAAGAACGTGAGCTTCGCCGTTGAAGAGAAGAAGGTCACGTCGATGATCGGACCTTCGGGCTCCGGTAAGACCACCTTGTTGAGGTCAATGAACCGCCTTCACGAGATGACGGTCGGGGCAACGCTCACCGGTGAAATCAAGCTCGACGGCGTCAACATCTACTCGTCTGCCATTCCCCTGACGGTGCTGCGTAGCCGCATCGGCATGGTCTTTCAGAAGCCGAATCCTTTTCCAACCATGTCCATTTTTGACAATGTTGCATCGGGACTCCGTTTCATTGGTTTCAAAGACCGTTCGTTCCTGGAAGAAGCCGTGGAGCGCGCTCTTGTCTCGGCCGCCCTGTGGGATTCGGTGAAGGATCGTATGAAGAATGCGGCGGGAACCTTGTCGGGTGGAGAGCAGCAGCGTCTGTGCATCGCGCGTGCTCTCGCAGTTGAGCCAGAGGTTCTCTTGATGGACGAACCGACTGCGTCGCTTGACCCGATTGCAACGCAGCAAATTGAAGAGCTAACGCAAACGTTGAAAGACGTTGTGACGATCGTCATCGTGACCCACAACATGCAGCAGGCGTTGCGCGTCTCTGACAACTGCGCATTCTTGTTGATGGGTGACGATCGAGCCGGCGAACTCATTGAATTCGACACCACGGACAAGATCTTTAACAACCCGAACGACCCCCGCACGGTTGATTACATTGCCGGCCGCTTTGGTTGATTTCCTTCGGTCATTGCTGACGGAGTGTTAGGCGCCTCTTAAACGTAAAAATCCCCCGGCCCAGAAAGCCGGGGGATTTTTCTATGCAACTTAGGGCTTCGGCAATGCGAGTGGCTTCGAGAGGCCCGAACCAGTCAGCGTCGTGAAGTACTTGACACCATTCTTGGTGGTAACACCCGACAGGGTGAAGTGACCCGAAGTGGTGGTTCCGTTGACCAGGCGACCGACACCGCTGGCGGAGGTTGCCGTCCAGGTCGTCCAGAGCACCCTCGACAAGAAGATGTTGGAGTTGGTGCAGCTAAGGCCCATGTTGACAGGCTTGTACAACTTGGTGTTGTGGCAGCCAGCGACGTAGGTGTACGACGGGGCCTTGCCGGCCGACGCGACGGTGGTGAGGGATGCGATGGGCGTTGCCAGAGCAACGACCGCTACTACTGATTTGAGGAGTGTCTTCATCTCCCTATTCTACCAATGCACGCTACGAATGGCCCACGACAGCCTTAACGACGAGCAAATTGAACGTGATGCAATGGTGGAATCTTTGGTTTAACTCGTGCATGTGCCCATGCCGCGTAGGCACAAAGCGATTCTGACGCCTTCGTTGGCTCATGCTTGCCAGCGACTAGTGGCAGGTGTCGCCCCTCGACGAAGCGCTCGCGCGTCGGGTGTCGGCCAGTTGACTGTTGATTCGTGTCTCTGTGCACCTACGGTTCGAAGCGGTAATGCTCAGACCAGGGTTACTTCTTCCGATCACGTAGATCGGAGAACGCTCGCATCCGTCGAGCGCGCCAAGAGGTGACGCCAATGAAGATGATGGTGGCGCCCGCAATCAAATAGAGCTCGCCGTAATGGCGGTAGCCGTGATACGTGAAGCGTACGGTGTGTCGTCCCGCAGACACTCCCACCCCGAGTAGGGCCGGCGCCAACATTTGCGTGGTTGCCGGTTGACCATCGACCGTTACCGACCACGTCGGTTCGTACGAGACCGAGAGCAAAATAACCGCCTTCTTCTTCGTCAGGACAGTCGCTTGAGCGGTTCCTTCGGCGAGGTTGTCTCGTTCGCTCAGTACGCGACCACTGCCGGTCGAAAACGCTGGAGCGGTAAATGCCAACGTCGGTGTGGCGGGGCGCTGAGTGCCGTAGGCCATGACGGGATACACCCCATGTTCGATGGAGTAGGACCGCAAGAACTGCGCCGTTGCCCGCCCAATGGTGCTGGCCGTCGCTTCGATGTAGCCCTGCGTCTGCACAACGTGAAAGAGTCCCGACGTAGGGACGCTCCAGAGGCTGTAGTTACCGAGCGAGGCGATATGCGAAGCGGGCACTGGGCTCGCCATGCCGAGCGGCAAGAGTAGATAATGAATGCCGAACGCGGTGTAGTTACCCGGGTTGTACTGATTGAAGTAGGCCTCGGGGTCGGTCATCGTCCCCGACGTTCGCAACGTAAAGCCCACGGCGTCGACACCTAATTGTTCAAGGTAGATATAGACAGGGACGTCGCCTACGTAGAAGTTTCGGCCCCAGTTACTGGGCATGCCGGCGTAGATTCGTCCACCCCCGCTTTGTTCGGCGAGGTGCACGAGGGCCGCCACTGCCACGCCGCTCGAGGCATCGGCCTTTTGCTGCAGGCCAATCCAATAGGCGCTGCGTTGCGCGTAGGCCTGCGCCTCGCGCCAGCCGGGACTCAGTATTCCCACCACGAGTGCGGCCACCGCAACCCCCACTGCAACACGCTGCGTACGCGTCCCTTCAAATAGGTGGGATGCGGAGGGCTGCCACTGCTTAACGAGCGACCAGAGATCGGTAGTAAGCGCTATTGCACCGACCGCTGCGAGCAGTAGCCCAGTGAGCTCGACCTCGGCGATGTAGCGCTGGAAAAGTATGCCCGCACTTCCCGGTAGCAAATTTAAGATGAAGGAGAACGTTGGACGGCCCGAAAAGAAGACCATGGCAACGAGCCACATACTGACGAGAGCTCTCGCGCGAGCATCGTGTTTCCAATTACGTACGCAGTACACGATGCCAACGACTGACAGTACGGTCAAAAGTGGGAGACGACCACTGTCGTAAAGTTCCCCGTGGAGTAGCCATTTCAGTGCTTGCGGCCCACCGTACGAGTCGTTAATGGTCGTGCCAACTTGAAACTGGTTGACCGCGAGCCACTGTCCCTGGGAGAGCAGCGGCACTGTTACCCATAGCGTCGCGAGCAGGGATCCCACGCCAACCAACCCGGCACGAACGATGCGCTCTTGGAATAGTGATGGCGTTACGAGTACCCAAACCCCGAGACCAACCACCACCATGTAGGCAGTGAGAAAATGGAAGATAATTGTGAGGGAAACGAAGAGCACGGCTGGAACGAAGTGGCGCCGGGTCTGCAAATACTTCCAACAGAACCCCCACGCGAGTGGCAACGTCCACATTGCCCACATTTGCGACCACAATCCATTACCAGTCCATAGGTAGCTCTTGTATTCGAAACCGTGACTCGTATAACTGAACAACAGCGGTGCGAGGACGGCAGCGCACGCGGCGATGCGACGTGACCAGTCCATAAGACGGGCAAACCAGTAGACGCAAAGTGGCCATAAGGCGAGAAGCAGGTAGAGGGACCAAGAGAATATGGTGCGAGTGCCAAACACATTCCCGATGGCACCAGTAATAATCGCCGAAACACTCTGGTAATCCACAAAAAACGGAGAACCGAGAGAGAGCCACGGGTACCAATGATCCAAGGGAAACTGGTGCTGACTTAGGAGGTGCCCCGCGAAAGTAGTCATTTGCAGGTGCAAACCATTGTCATTCGGATACCAGACCGAAAGTCTCTCGGTTCGCAATGTCCACAAATTGAAGAGAATTGGCACGAGAACTACGAGGTATTCAATCCTCAGCGCGAACCCAACATTTGGCCCTTTCTCTTTTTTATCCAACGGTGGCAACGTGAGCGAAAGCATGGAGTGAGGTTACCTGCGAGCCACATCGGTCTGAAGGTGAAATTTTCCCGAACTTTCAACGCAATCAAACCAAGTTGGTAAAAAAACGATTTTGACCAGGAATAACGCTCTAAATTAAATAAATGTGACGGAGTTGTAATAATCGGCGGAGTTGTGCAATACTGTGGACCTATGCGCACAGACCAAAAAACATTTTTTGTTGAAAACGAGCGAGAGGCTGAATCCCGCATCTCCATCGGGCACTTCGTAAAGTTTGTCTCGGTGGCCGCGTTGATGCTCGCTGGACTCTTCTCCAGTTCCATACCGGCTAATGCGAAGACGACAGTGCAAGCTGGCGCTCACCTGACGCAGGTCTGCCTAACGCCCAACGGATCGACGCTGTTTCATCACTCAAGCGTCGTCACTCCGAAAAACAAAGTGTGCCCTCTTGGGACACATAGAGGTGTTGTTGAATTAGTCCACCACAACACCACGGTTGTCACTCAAGGTAAGCCTGGTGCCACTGGTGCCACAGGTGCAGTTGGTGCCACAGGTGCAGTTGGTGCCACAGGTGCTAAGGGTGCTACTGGAGCTACCGGCGCAACGGGTGCCACAGGTGCAGTTGGTGCAACAGGTGCTGCTGGAGCCACTGGCGCGACCGGGGCTAAGGGCGCTACCGGTGCTACGGGTGCCGCTGGAGCCACCGGCGCCACTGGCGCGACCGGGGCTAAGGGCGCTACTGGATCGACCGGCGCTACTGGTGCTGCAGGCGCAACGGGTGCCACAGGTGCAGTTGGTGCAACAGGTGCTGCTGGCGCAACGGGTGCCACAGGTGCAGTTGGTGCAACAGGTGCTGCTGGCGCAACGGGTGCCACAGGTGCAGTTGGTGCAACAGGTGCTGCTGGAGCAACGGGTGCCACAGGTGCAGTTGGTGCAACAG
>Ga0208104_1000174_pt1 | contig 11699 bp, 10 predicted proteins | sample CryBogCBE29May09_FD_185503 | JGI IMG/M metagenome (GOLD analysis project Ga0208104, IMG submission 185503) | Freshwater microbial communities from Crystal Bog, Wisconsin, USA - CBE29May09 (SPAdes) | ecosystem: Environmental > Aquatic > Freshwater > Lake | place: Crystal Bog, Wisconsin, USA... | reverse complement strand
GCCACCGTAGACCACCAAGTCGTCGGGGCGTTCGGCGACCTCGGGATCAAGATTGTTCTGCAGCATGCGCAAGGCACCTTCTTGCGGCCAACCAAGCGTGTGTAGTGCCGTGCCTCGGTGGGCACGAACGGGACGGGCACCTTCCATGTGAGCTCCTTTGCTCAGTTAGTTAACGTCAACAGTGTCGCGAGCAATCGCCAAGAGATGCCCGTGTCGTACTAGTTCGCCGACGGCCCGGAGTTCGGGAGCGAGCCAGCGGTCGGGACCCGGGCCACCGGAGAGCCGGTTGACCTCATCGGCCACTCGCTGTGTCGCCTCCGAAGCCTCCAATGGAGCGCGCAACGCCATGGCCCGCGACGCCGCGACCAGTTCAATCGCCAGCACGTCAGCAAAGGCGTCCAGACTGCGACGGAGTTTGCGCGCCGCGTGCCACCCCATCGACACGTGGTCTTCCTGCATGGCCGACGAGGGGATCGAATCGACGCTGGCGGGCGAGGCGAGTCGCTTCATTTCCGAGACCATGCCTGCCTGGGTGTACTGCGCAATCATCAGACCCGAGTCGACGCCGGCCTGCGCGGCGAGGAACGGCGGCAAGCCGTAATTGCGGTGTACGTCGAGCAAGCGGTCGGTCCGCCGCTCCGCCATCGAGGCCACGTCAGCGAGGGCGATCGCTAAGAAGTCCAGTACGTAGGCCACGGGTGCCCCGTGGAAATTGCCGTTTGACGACAATCGTCCATCGGGTAACACCGAGGGATTATCGATGGCCGAAGAGAGTTCAATCTCGGCGACGCGAGCGGCGTGGGCGAAGGTGTCCCGAGCAGCGCCGTGCACCTGGGGTGCGCAACGAAGGGAGTACGCGTCTTGCACCTGGTACGATCACTGGCGTGCGAGGCCACCATCGGCGAATCAGCCATGAGTCGCAACAAGTTGGCCGCGCTCGTCGCCTGCCCCGGGTGGGGGCGAAGGGCCTGCAGTTCCGCGATGAAGGTGCGGTCCGTACCCCGAAGCGCCTGAATTGAAAGGGCCGCCGCGACGTCAGCGAGTGCCAGGAGTTCCCGGCCGTCACGTAGCGCCAGAATGAGGTGACCCAGCATGCCGTCCGTGCCATTGAGGAGCGCCAGCCCCTCCTTCTCAGCCAGCACGACGGGCTCGAGCCCGGCCTGCGCCAGTGCCTGCGCACCACTGACTCGACTGCCGTCGGCGAGGAACGCTTCGCCCTCGCCCATAATCACGAGGGCCACGTGAGCGAGTGGGGCGAGGTCACCCGAACAGCCGAGCGACCCGTATTCGTGCACGACGGGTGTGATGAAGGCGTTCAGGAGGTTGGCGTAAGCCTGCGCCGTCATCGGGCGAACGCCGGTGACACCCGAACACAGCGTGCTGAGTCGCGAGACCATCATGGCCCGCACGACTTCGACTTCCACCACTGGCCCTAGTCCAGCGGCGTGCGAGCGCACCAGAGCCTGCTGCAGGGCACGGCGGTCCTCGGGGGATACGAACGTCGTGGCCAGTGATCCGAATCCGGTCGAGACACCGTAGACCGGTTCACCGGACTGCACCAAGACTTCAATATCATCGCGACGTTGGGCCAGGTGGGCCAGTACCGCGTCACTGATAACGACGGTCTCACCGCCACGGGCAATCCGAATGAGCTCTTCAGGCGTCAGCGGCTGGTCGGTAATGGTAACGGTCATTGTGCTCGTTTCGCTATGCCCAGAGCGGCTTCCAGCACCAGGAGTGCCCCAAGTCGGACGGTACGGCTGTCACTGCTGTCGCGGGCCACATCGATTTCGGTGATGTCGAGCGCGCGCACGCGGCTATCAGCGGCCACCGCACGTACGGCCCGTCGAAGTTCGTCGGCGCTCAGACCACCCGGAGCGGCCGCGGGGCAGCCCGGTACCACGCTGCGGTCGCACACGTCGACATCGATATCCACGTACACCGAACGCCCATCGGCCCCGGCAACAGCGAGAGCCTCGGCCACGACCTCGAGCACCGAGCGACGACGCACCTCTTCGCGAGTGACGATAGTCACACCGGCCCGTCGGGCTTCGGCCGCGTAGGAGGCCGAGTTCGAGAAATCAGCGAGCCCAATCTGAACGACGTGTTGACCGGACAGCCCCTCGTCGAGGAGCTGTCGGACTGGCGAGCCGTTGCTTCGGCCCTCGCGCATATCGAGATGCGCGTCAAACGTGATGAGTCCCCACGACGAGAGCTGGGCGCCCGCGAGAGCGCGGAGGGCGTGCCACGTCAGGGCGTTGTCGCCACCCAGCAATAGCCAAGGCTCGGCACTCGACCGACTGAGGGCCTGACTCAAAGCAATGGCACCGCGGGAGTCAGGCTCGTGAATATCACCGCGGTCGAGCAATCGAACGTGGTCGAGCAGGTCGACATCGGCGTCGATGGCGTAGGTCGAATACGACTGCAGGGCCGCGCGAATGGCGGTCGCCGTGGGGATTGGCGAGCGGGGAGAGACCGACGAGGCGTACGTGTGTGCGCCGAGCAGGGGAATGTTGCAGTACCCAGTGTGGGGGTCGTAGACCAGCAGCGAAGCGGCTGAGGGCCAGCGTTCTTCGGTCACCGTTGACATGGGCTCCATCCTACGCCCGCGTCGTTACCGAACGAGGTTCATAACCGAGGGCAGTGGGCGCCACTCAGACGAAGAGGTTGCGGTGTTGCGAACCGGTTGGAAAACCCGTGGGTGAGACCTGGCGCGACCCATCGGCACGTCGACGACGGTGGCTCCACGGCCGCCACAAAGAAATCTCGCTCCCAAGCGGTGAAGTACATCGATGGGTCGTGCGAGCTGTTTGGAATCTGAACTGGCAGGGGCCCCGCGGTGTGCAGAGGGATAAAACTGGCACCCAGCGTGGGCCAGTAGGGATTCATATCGAGCTCCATGCCGTAGCGAACATGGAGCGCGACCATGGCGTCGCCGAGTTGTTTCGGAAGTACGCCCTTGGTTGGTGCCAGGTAGAGCAGGTTGCCAGCGGCGTCCACACCGAGACCACTTCGTGGTTGCACCGGGTTACCGTGGAGCGGATCTCCCCATTGCATCCACGCATTGGCCACGGCACTCGGGGCGACAACGCCGGCGGCCACGAGCGGGGGTAGGTTTTGCCGGAGGCTCACCGGCGAGAAGTTCGACGAAGGAAAGCCGGGTTGGCCCCAGGTGCCCATCTCCCAATGGCCGAAGCGGTCGAGCGCAATAGTGGCCATGCCGGGAAGGAGCGATGAGACGATGAGGCCATCGGCGACCGCTCCACCCGCCTTCGCCGCAACCTTAAAGCCGCCGTTGAACGCTGCTACCACGCCCGCCATCTCTTCCGTTGCAGGATCTATATGACTCTGCGCATCAGGCGGTACCCGCGTGGCAACACCGGGTGGATCTTGCGAACCAACGTGCCAATGCAGAAAGGTCGTCGTGCGGTAGAGCCGAAGAACGCGAAACTGCACGTGGTCAATATTGAGCATCCGGTAGTCGGTGGCAATCCCTTCGGGGGTGCTCACGGCGACCGACCACGGCGTCCCACGGTCTGACGCTACCGATGCCGCATGGCTCGTGGCGCCACCGAAGGTCGATGTCGCGAGCGCAAGTACAAGGGCGGTGAGGCTGGCACCGACGAGTCGACGCACGCCTATCGCTCGGCTCGACGCACTCCCGTGCTGATGAGCGTCTCGTCCTGTTCGACCACGAACGTCGGAACCGGCAAGGCCTCCAACTCGTCGTGCACGTCGTCCACGTAGACCGGCGCCGGAGTGGCGACGTATTCGCCTTCTTCGGTGCGGGTGACAATGTTGGTCGTCTTTCGCTTACCGGCCCCGCTGAAGCCCTGCATTTCCTTGCAGATTTTCAACGTAATCGGGTAGGCCAAGGCGGGCAACACGAACGTCAGTACACGCATCTCCACGAGGACTGTGTTGAGCGACACCTTGAAGAAGTTAGCGATGACGTCAGTTGAGGAGCCGACAAAGATGGTGGCGAGGAATACGAACATCGTGACACCCACCGCCGTGCGCTTCGGCCGGAAACTCGGTCGGTCGAGCAAGTTATGGAGCTCGTTGTCACCGGTGTACTTACGCTCGATCGCCGGCCACGCGTAGACGAGACCGAAGAGAATGCCGGGGAAGACCACCGTGGGCAGCGTCACTTCCAATGGAATGGTGTGACCGAAGGCGTTGAACTGCCAGGCCGGCCAGATACGCAAGATACCGTCGAGGAAGCCCATGTAGAAGTCCGGCTGCACGGCGTATGAGATACGTGCCGGCTCATAGAAGCCGAACTGCCAAATGGGGTTGATCTGCGCGAAGGCACCCAGCAAAGCAATAGCGCCACCGACGATAAACAAGAAGCCGGTCGTCTTGGCCATGAACACGGGGTACATCGGCGTACCCACCACGTTGTTCTCGGTGCGACCCTTGCCCGGGAACTGCGTGTGCTTCTGCTGTACCAGCATGAACAGGTGAGCACCCACCAGTCCGAGGAGCACCAGCGGAATCAACAGCACGTGAATGATGAAGAAACGGCCGAGGATCACGGTACCGGGGAAGTTGCCACCAAAGAGGAAGAAGGCAATGTAGGTACCAACGAGGGGAATCGATTCAATGATTGAGTACGCGATACGGATACCGGTACCCGACACCAGGTCGTCGGGAAGGGAGTAACCGAGGAAGCCTTCGGCAATCGACAGCACCAACAGCGTGGTACCGATGGTCCAGTTTCCTTCGCGAGGCTTACGGAAGGCGCCAGTGAAGAACACGCGGGCCATGTGCACCAGAATGCCGCCCACGAAAATGTCACAGGCCCAGTGGTGCATCTGACGCATCAACAGTCCGCCCCGTACCGCGAAGGACAGGTCGACTGACGAGGCGTAGGCCTGGGAGATCTTCTGACCAACGAGGGGCAGGTACGCACCGTGGTACACCACCAACGTCGACGAGGGGACGTAGAACAGCGTCAGGAAAATACCCGTGATGAGGAGCACCACGAAGGAGTACAGGGCGATTTCGCCAAGCATGAATGACCAGTGGTCGGGGAACACCTTGTCGAGCAGGGTGCGACCACCCTTGGCGATACCGAGTCGGTCGTCCAGCTCATTGATGACCTGTCCGACCTTCCCGTAGGGGTTCGACTTGCGAGTGGTGTTGATTGTGCTCATTAGCTACGCTCCCAGAATCCTGGGCCTACTGGCTCATGGAAGTCCGATTGTGACTGCAAGTAACCGCTGGCGTCGACCATCAAGGGCAACTGCGGCAGTGGACGAGGTGCGGGACCAAACGTCGGCGTCGCACCGTTGGTGACATTGAACATCGACTGGTGACAAGGGCACACGAGGAGTTCAAGTTCCTGCTCGTACAGTCCCACGGGGCAACCAAGGTGCGTGCACAGCTTCGAGTAGGCCACGTAGCCCTGCGGCGCCCACGTTTCGCGACCCTTCCGTGTCGTGAAGTCCTGGTTCGTCACCCGAATGAGGACGGTCTGGTCGACGGCCTGTCCGTTGTCGGTGTGCTCGAGGCCCTCCGGAAACACGGTCACGAGTGACCCGATAGTGAGGTCCGAGACGTTCACTCGACGGCCGGTGATGTCGACCAAGTACGTGCCCTTGCCCCAGTCCGTGTGGAACAACGTGCCCTTCGGCATGGGTCCGAGGGAGCGCACCCATGGGAAGAGTGAGACGATGCTGAAGGCACCAACACCGGTGCCCAGCAGGCCGGCCAAGAACTTGCGTCGCTTGATCACGCCACCGCCACGCTCCACGATGGCCGCCGTGAACGCTTCGCGCTCCGCTTCCGAGCTCGCCAACTCGTGGCGCTCTTCGACGAACGGACCGCGCGGCATGAGGTACTTACCCCACGCGATAATGCCGATACCGAAGAGTGACATGCCCGTTCCGAGGGTGGCACCGAGTGTCCACGGCGCCCAGTTCTGGACGAAGGCCACCGCAAACAGCAAGGTGAAGAGCAGTCCGAAGACGAAGAGACTCGTGATGACCTGCTCCACCATGTGGGGCCGACGAGCGAGTGGCTGCAGGTGCGGGTCGTCTGCTGAAAGACCAGTCAGTGACACTGGTGTCCGCTGTTCGTGTTCGCTCACTCGCGCTCTCCTACCCAGTAGCCGGCCAATGCCAGCAGTCCAACACCAATGAGCAGCGCCACAAATCCTTCGGCCACTGGACCGAGACCACCGAGGCCCAGACCGCCCGGGTTCTGCGGGTGCTGCACGTACGTCGTGACGTACTTGACGATGTCACGCACCTGAGCGTCGCTCAGGTTACCCGTGAAGCGGGGCATGTTACCGGGACCCGAACGGATCGCTTCGACAATTTGGTACCCGGGAATGTGGCGCAACGAGGGGGCGTACGTGTCAAAGGCGAGGGCGTCGCCGGCACCTTCGATGGTGTGGCACGCCGCGCAGTTGAGCGCAAACAGGGCCTGACCGTTTGAGTAGTTACCGTCTTTGACGTTGACCGAGGGAATGGCGGGATAGCTGGGCGCCAACGAGTTGACCCACGCCGAGATGGCGACTGCCTGCTGGTCAGTCAGTCGAGGGACCTTCCGTTCAGCCTGCACCGAACGAGGGTCGGCGGCGGGCATACGGCCCGATGCAATCCAGAAGTCGATCGTGGCGGCGCCCAGACCCTGCAGGTTGGGGTAGGCACCCTGTGTGCCGTCTGCGGGAACACCGTTCGCTTCCGTACCGTGGCAGCTCGCACAGTTCTGAAGGTACAGCGACTGACCCAACGCGTCCAGCGCGGGTGAGGGAACGTTGTACGTGATGGCGCTGTCACCGTACGAGGTAATGGCGCCCGTAACGGGGTCCTTCGTCACGTTCGTGGAATTCGGCGTTCCCGAGTTGATACGTGAGGTTTGGTAGGAAATCGCCGGCGTCGCCGATGTACCCGCACTGGCGGCTTCAGCAAAGAGGACGAGGGGGCCGGCAATCAGGGCCGACGCAATCAACAGCAGGGGGGTGTGGCGCAGTTTCATAGTTCCTACTTCAGGAGAAAGAGGGCCGAGTAGAGCCCGATCCAAACAACGTCAACGAAGTGCCAGTAGTAACTCACGCCTTGGAACGTCGCGAGTTCACCAGGGTCACCTTCTGTTCCGCGCATACGGAACAGCAAGAGGCCCATAGCAATGAGACCGAGCGTCACGTGAAGCCCGTGGATACCGGTCGTAATAAAGAAGACCGAACCGTAGGAATTGGTGTACCACCGCGTCTCGAGGTGCGTCCACTCCCAGACCTGGTTCAACACGAAGAGGGCACCCATAATCAACGAAATGTTGGTCCAGAGGCGAGCACCCTTGCGGTCGCGGTGCTCAATCAGGTGAACCGCCCACTGCATCGTGAATGACGAGGCGACCAAAATGATCGTGAAAATACCCGACTGCACCGTGTCCAGGTGCGTACCCTTCGGTGGCCAGTAGGGGAGGTGGGCCCGAATCGTGAACAGGGCCGCAAACAGGCCAGAGAAGAACATGAGCTCACTACCGAGCCAGATCATCACGCCGATCGCCAGCATTGGCGGGCGGTCGTGGACAATCTTTCCAGTGGCGGCGTGCGTATCGAGGGAAGTGGCCTGACTCATCTCTACAGTTCTACCATTCAGGCTCAAATTCCGATACCAGAGGGTTCGTGATAGTTGCTATCGGAGCGTGCTGGGCAGCGGCTGTGCGGCCACAATTGCGAGGCGGCGTGTTGGACGCGTCATGGCCACGTAGAGCGTCCGCAGTCCCCGTGAGGTCTCGACCTCACCGTGCATCGCACCACGACGCACAATTTCGCTGGGCTCCACCACGACAACACCATCAAATTCGAGGCCGTTGGCCCCTTCGGCACCGAGCACCACGAGGTCGGCGGCGAGTCCCCGGGTTTCACTATCACGGGGGTCGATAGCGGCCAGTCCAGCGTTCTGCAACAGGGCAGTGACCTCGCCAACCCGCGCCTGAGTGACGATGACCGCGAGGCGACCAGGTGCTACTTCGGCTGCCTCTCGACGCACGGCCGCCACCAAGGTGGCCTCGAAGGCGTCGGCTGACACCATCTCGACCGTGGGCTGAGAGCCGGCGCGTCGAACGGGGCGCGGCGGTTCGAGATCGCTCGTCGATGCGCGAAGCGTCGCCGCAGCAAAGTCGAGAACTTCTTCCGGTGTTCGGTAACTCACCGTGAGGTCGACTCGGTGCGGGGCTCGGCGAGGTTCGAGCACCTCGAGCACCGCGTTCCAGGAGGCTGACGAGGACGCCGTGGTCGCCTGGCCCATATCGCCGACAATCGTCATCGAACCCGTCAAGTCGCGTCGCTTGAGCACTCGTAACTCCATCGGCGAGAGGTCCTGGGCCTCGTCGACCACGATGTGACCGTAGGTCACAAATTCGGCCTCATCGAGCTCGGCGTTCAGGGTGGGAGCGAGGCGCTGGGCTTCGCGGAGAGCGGCGGCGCGCACGTCGCCACTGAATGCATCGAGGTCGACGCCGCCCAGGATGCCGTTCTCGGCAATCTTCGTCACGGCGCGAGGACGCTTCCGGGGACCGAGCAAAATACGGGCTTCGTCAATCAGGGCGGCGTCCGCCTTCGTCCAGAGCACGTCGTCAAGTTCCGCGCTTCGAGGACGGTGGAGGGCGGCAATTTCGTCGTCGGTCAGCACGTCCTTTCCCGCCGCTCGCAACAGTGCGGGTGCCCCGAAGAGATCGTGCAGGAGATCCTGACCCGACAGTCGTGGCCAAATCCGCTGAAGGATTTGCTTGAACTCGGGCGTCGAGCGAATGAGATCGCTGAGGTCCTCCACGGCCGCAACTTCATCGCTGCCGTCACGAACAAATCGTGCGTGGTACCGGTGAGCGAGCTTGAGAGCCAATTCTCGCCCCACGGCCGAGCGCCGCGAATTGTGGTTGCCCGGTCGACGACGAGCACGATCGACCACTTCTGCGGTGTCGTTCACCGTGACCACCACGACCGCACGACCCACGGGAATCGAAACGTCTTCGCGCAGTGGACGCTGGCGGGTGCGCAGGGCGCGGACCAGCACCTTCACCATGCGGGCGTCACCCTTGAGTCGGTCAACATCCTCGGTGTCAATGGCGCGAATTTCCACGTTCGTGACGAGTCCGGAAATAGTCGACAGCGTCACGCCCGATTCACCCAGCGACGGCAACACGTTCTCGATGTAGTTCAAGAACAAGGGATTAGGACCAACGACCAACACTCCTTGGCGCTCCAGGGTGCCTCGGTGTGTGAAGAGGAGGTACGCGGCGCGATGGAGTGCCACCGCGGTTTTGCCAGTGCCCGGCCCACCTTGGACCAAGAGAATGCCGGCCAGGGGGTGGCGAATGATTTGGTCCTGTTCACCTTGAATCGTGGCGACGATGTCGCCCATGCGCCCGGTGCGAGCTCGGCCCAGCGCCGCGAGGAGGGCTCCCGGGCCGCCGAGGGCCATCCCGCCCGCGACCAAACCTTCTTCCGTTGCGGCCCGTTCGGCCCCTTCAGGGATATGGAGTTCGCCGCTCGCGTCGGCAAAGTACTCGTCCTCAACACTGGTCACCACCCGTTCGCGGATTGCGACGTGGCGGCGACGTGACAGCCCCAACGAAGCCACGCCAGTAGCGCGGTAGAACGCCTCGGCGACGGGGGCCCGCCAGTCAACCACCAGGGGATTGAGCTCGGCGTCGGAGACGGCCAAGCGACCAACGTGGTACGTGTCACCGTCGCTCACGTGGTCGTCAGCAAAGTAGTCAATACGACCAAAGAAGAGGGGCTGATCACCGATGGACAGTTGCTCGAGGCGTTGCAGGGCCGTTCCCATGACGACGTCGCGCTCAACGAGGTCGCCCGCGCCGCGCATCGCCGCGACAGCGGCGGAGTCACGCAGCGAGAGTGCTTCCTCGCGCATGTGGTCAAGGGCATCAAGCGCACGGTCGAGGAAACCTTGTTCTTCGGCAATTTCGCGTTCGTGCGCCATGGCGACCTTTCATTGAAGGCTGGAGGGTCTATCAATTCTAGGCGACGCGAGTCCCACCCACTTTTGAGCACCGACCCGGCCCTACGCCTAGGCTGAGTGCGGAAAAGGAGCAGTGTGAGCGACCCAGTATTTCTTCGTGCAGCCCGTGGCGAGTCGGTTGAGCGCGTGCCCGTGTGGTTTATGCGTCAAGCCGGTCGCTCCCTCCCTGAGTACCGCGCCCTTCGTGGTACTGGGTCAATTCTGGAGGCCATCGCCGATCCCGCACTGGCCTGTGAGGTCACGATGCAGCCAGTCCGCCGGTACGGCGTTGACGCCGCCATTTTGTTCTCCGACATTGTCGTGCCGTATCACGCCATTGGTTTTGGTGTCGACGTTGTCCCGGGACGTGGCCCCGTCATTGCCACACCCTTCGCCACCGCCGCTGACCTTGATCGCCTCATTGACCTGACCCCGGAGCACGTTCGACACGTCACCGACACCGTCGATCTGGTAGTAGCCGAACTCGCGGCAACGAACACCCCGCTCATCGGCTTTGCCGGTGCCCCTTTCACCGTCGCGAGTTACCTTGTGGAAGGCGCCCCCACACGTGACTTTGCCGTCATTAAGACCTTGATGCACCGAGACCCCGTGCTTTTCGATCAGCTCCTCGATCGGCTCGTCGCTATCACTATTAGCTTCCTCCGCGCCCAAGTTGCGCACGGAGCCCGCGCACTCCAGCTCTTCGACTCGTGGGCCGGCTCACTCACTCGAGACGAGTACCAGCGATTCGCCCTCCCGGCGACGCAGCGCGTTCTCGATGGCGTGGCCGACCTCAATGTACCGACCATCCTCTTCGGTGTCGGAACTGGCGAACTACTCCCGCTGATGGCGACGGCTCCGTCCTCCGTTCTTGGTATCGACTGGCACGTGGACCTCGACGAAGGTCGTCGCCGAGCGAACAAACCGGTGCAGGGAAACCTCGACCCGGCTCGGTGTTTGGGCGGCGTGGAGCTCGGTGTCGACGCGGCTCGCGAGGTCCTTGCACGAGCCGGACGTGATGGCGGGTACATTTTCAATCTGGGTCACGGGGTTCTTCCCGCGACCGACCCCGCAGTACTAGAGGCCATTGTTCGAGTGGTCCACGATGAAGGAATGGCAGGCGTTCGATGAAGACCGGTGTCCTCGTAATGGCGTATGGCACGCCCACCACCCCCGCGGACGTTGAGCCGTACTACACCCGTATTCGTCACGGCCGGCCGCCGACCCCCGAGCTCTTGAAGGAACTACAAGATCGCTATAACGACCTCGGTGGTACCTCGCCATTGGCCGCACGCACCGCCGCCCAGGTGGCGGGCATCGCGGCCGAATTGGAACGGCGCTTCCCCGGTCAATTCGACGTGCGTTTTGGATCAAAGTACGAGCCACCAATGATCGAAGACATTGCTCCATCGTTCGTTGCCGACGGCTTCGAACACGTCATTGGCCTCGTCCTAGCCCCGCACTCATCATCCATGTCAACCACGCAGTACATGGACCGAGCCCGGGCCTGCCTCGGCGATCACCTCCGCCTCAGTGAGATCCACTCGTGGTGGGACGTCCCAGCGTTCATCGACATCATTGCGCAGCGTGTGAACGACGCGCTGGCCACTATTCCCGAGGAGCGTCGGGCGACGACGGAAGTCCTGTTTTCGGCTCACTCGTTGCCGGAAAAAATCCTCGCGAACGGCGACACCTACCCCGAGCAACTCCGCGCATCGTCTCAAC
>Ga0208104_1000172_pt1 | contig 11723 bp, 14 predicted proteins | sample CryBogCBE29May09_FD_185503 | JGI IMG/M metagenome (GOLD analysis project Ga0208104, IMG submission 185503) | Freshwater microbial communities from Crystal Bog, Wisconsin, USA - CBE29May09 (SPAdes) | ecosystem: Environmental > Aquatic > Freshwater > Lake | place: Crystal Bog, Wisconsin, USA... | reverse complement strand
ATGCTATACTAGGTCGTACACTGCAGGCTTTTCCTACAGTATTGCCAAGCGTAGCCGGACAAAAGAATAAAAACATCGGCCACGGCAGTCCTGTACAGCCCGTGGGACAAGATCCACACGGCCGTGTTGTAGAATATCCTGGACTATTATCTAATGTAGAACCGCAATCAAGTGTTGCCGCAGGTATTGGTATCGTTAATACATTTCCAGAAATAGACGGTGTTGTCCGTCGTATGCCATTGGTTATTTTAGTAGGCGATGAACTTTATCCTAGCTTGGCTATGGAAACACTAAGAGTGGCCGCAGGTGACACACGTATACAAGTTAAGATAGGCGATGTAGGCGTAGAAGCACTTAGAGTGCCTAAACTAGATCGTATTAATACTGATAGTCTAAGTCGTATATGGATTGACTGGTCAGCTACTCCTACAGAATACAGTTACACAGAGTTACCAAAAAGTTTTAATAAAGGTATTGTTATAGTAGGACTCAGCGCCGCTGGACTAGCTAATCCTGTTGCTACAGCAAAGGGTGAAGTATGGCCACAATACTTACAAGCCGCCACGCTTGGCACAATGCTCAGTGGTACAACTATACAGCGTCCAGACTGGGCAGACACAGCAGAATTAGTTGCGTTGCTAGTAGCAGGCTTTTTAGTTATTTTTATTTCAAGGTGGACTTATGGATTTATTGGCGTTATTGCTGTTCTTGGCGGCGTTCATTTTCTCGTTTTACATATATACTCCCAGTACCATTACCTCGTCGATGTTACGTGGTTTATTTGCGGCACTGCTTTGGTGTATGCTCACGCATATACTGTAAAGTTTGTTAGTGAGTTTTTACAAAAACAACAGATTAAGAAACAGTTTGGCAGTTACTTGAGCCCAGATCTAGTTGCTAAACTACAAAAGAATCCTGAACTGTTAGTACTAGGTGGAGAAGAACAAGAACTATCTATTATGTTCACCGATGTTCGCGGGTTTACTAGTATCAGCGAGCATTACGGTAAAGACGTTCAAGGTCTTACTCGTATTATGAATCGCTATATGACAGCGATGACACGTACAATCTTAGAAAATGATGGTACACTAGACAAGTATATCGGTGATGCACAGATGGCCTTCTGGAACGCACCATTAGATAATACCAAGCATTGTAAAGACGCAGTTAAGGCCGCACTTGAAATGTTAGGGAGTTTAGATGGATTCAATAAAGACATTGCCGATGAAGGCACTCCGCCTTTTGGTATGGGCATTGGCATTAATACTGGGAATGTTGTGGTTGGCAATATGGGTAGTGAACAACGCTTTGATTATACCTGTCTTGGAGATGCTGTTAACTTGGCTAGTAGGCTCGAAGGTCAAAGTAAAAACTATGGGGTTTTAATTGTACTAGGGCCTGTTACTGCAGAACGTGTAGGAGATGAATATTTTACACTACCGTTAGATTGTATTGCAGTTAAAGGTAAAAAAGACGGTGTTAATATTTCTACAGTATTTTATAACCCGCCCCGTGAACAACAACCGTTTTGGGAACAAGATAGAGACGTACACGGAATAATGCTAGATTATTATCGCAAACAAGAATGGAAAAAAGCTATTGATTTGGTCGAAACATTGAAAGGTAAATTTGCCGGACAAATGGATCAATACTATGATTTATGGTTAGGACGCATCACGGAGATGCAAAATAAAACTCTTCCTGCCGACTGGGATGGCGTATATGTGGCAACTTCTAAGTAAGCCTTATTATTCCTTAATCAATTTTATTACTTGCAGATTGATTGCCTTCTGAAAAAGGTTTTTCTACTTCGGAATTGTCAATCCTGTTGATTTGTTGTTCGGCTAATATTCGTTCGTGTTCAATACTCTTACCACGTAATTCCATTACAGTTTCAACTTTTTGATTTAAACGAATTAAGTCGTTATCCAACATACGAATGCGATCTATGAGTGCTATCAACGTTCCATTGGCCTGCCCAATAACTGGTTTAATTTCTGTAGTTACCCAGACCCAGACGAAATAGACAAAATATCCCATTCCGGCTGCCGCCACAATAGGAAATCCATACTTGTTAACTAAGTTAACCAATTCATCCATTTACTTTTTGTCCTTTTGCAAACTGTTCTACGTCTTCTAGTTTAAGCAACATAGCTTTGCCGTTTACATTGGTAATTTTAAAACAATCACCCGCTCTCCACCCTAAGCGATCGATATTAATTTCTTCGTCAAGAACAATGCCGTTTTCCTTTAAATCCCAAGTGTAGTCTACGTATATCATTAGTCTTTCCTTTGATCAGATTGTTCAGCTCTTGCAATACGGTCGTAATCTGGTTGTAAACCTAATGCGTGACTTACTTTCACATCAATACGTTGTAGTTGATTTGTCATTGTGTCAACGCGAGCATCTAGTCCTTTAATAATGCCGCCCATACCTGTCACACTGCTAGTAACGCCAGCCAGTATGAATTTTAGTGTAAGGAAAACAAAATAGCCAGCTGCCATTGCACCGGCTATAGGAAAGCCAAGTTCGGCTACTAGTTTAAAAAAATCGCCCACGGTGTCGCTCCTGGAGATTAATTAAGCGTATGTTACTGATGTAGCAGCTGGAGTAATGCTATGTTGAAGTTCGCCGTTTTCATCATAAATTTTGACAGTTTGTGCTGTACTTGATTGTGCGTTCTCCATTGCTTCTTCTAATGTTTCAAAGAAGTGTTCAATAGTTTGTAATTGTCCGTTTACCCAGTTATGGTGTTTTACGCGGTGTTTTTTCATTTTAAAGCTCCTGTTTAAAGTATTTAGCCCAAATTTTGGCTGTATTATTAGTGTAGTGTGTTAAACTCCATTGATTTGTTTTAACATTGACTTGAGGCCACTTGTATGCCAAATGTAGTTTATTAACAATGTCTGTATTGTTAGTAGGGTCAGCACAAAAAGCGTGTACTGCCCAAGGAATCTCTTCTACAGTTCCAATCAACGGAACACCTTGACTAATTAAATCAGCACCTACAATATTAAATGTTTCGCTAAAACTAACTTGTAACCCGATATCCATTTCTGCACATAGTTCTAAGAATTCTTCACGTGGACGCCATTGATGATTAATCATTTCGTGTCCAGAATCTTGAATATGTTGGAAGAAACTTTTTAAGTTTTTAATAACAGGTCCGCCCTGCATTTCAATACGGCCAGCGTTTACGTGGAATCGTAGTTTTTTACCTATTTGGTTAGCAAATTCAACAGCGGCAACAGCTTGTACTAGATGATTTTTAAGTGGACGAATAGCACCAAAACAACTTATGTCTATGGTGTCTTTTTTCTTATCTAATTTTTTATGCTTGTATTCTTGTGGATAATAGTTAGGCAAGTATATAACACGTTTGTTAGTTTCTTCGTCGGTCCATCCATTGCGAGTCTTCATAAAGATACGCATTTCTTTTAGCATACGTGGAGCATTGATAGCAAGAATAATATTTTTAAATCCGCTATAATCACCTAACCATTCTAATGCTTGACCTTCTCCGGCAATAAATGGCATTTCGCTGTGTACACGAATTACCCATTTAACATTAGGGTGTAAACGCTGTAATACAGCAAACTTTTGCGGAACTACCCAAACCGCTTCAATGATTACGTGTGTTGGTTTGTATAGATAGCACTCTCTATCTATTTTGTTGTAATCTGCAACAACTTCTAATTTACTTTCAACACCGTTGTCTAACAACATATCGTTCATAAACTTTGCGCTGTTATATAATCCAGTACTCATACCGAGAGAACTATGCACAACGGCATTGTAATCTTCTCGACGTTTAAGAATGAATAGGACTCGTGACATTTTCTTCGCTACCTGTGTAATACACTATTTAGCAATTAAAGTAGCAGATAAAGATTACATTGATTTGACAGAAGAAAATGCTCACTTGGAAGATTACTAGGTAGCGAATCGTTCGTCTTCGGGCAGCAGCCGCCCCACCTTCGGTAACTAGTACCGGTCCTAAGGTGATACTTTATTTACCTACCTACGTATATTTGTGGTTCAGCTTCTTCTCTGCGTTGACGCTCTGTCTTAGGAAATATTTCATTACCATACTGTGGATATTTACGTTGTCTATCGTAGGCTACAAACATAAACATTCCGCTGACAACAAAAATAGCAACCAATATTATTACTCCTATCCAAGCATCTTGCGTAAGTTGTCGCATACGGGCCGCACGTCTTGCGTCTTGGGCGGCTTGTTTTTGCATTTGACGGGCAATGAGCACTTTTTGTTGCTTGCCCATTGTGTTCATCATTTCACTAACATCGGTCCATAATGCACCTAATTCTGGAGGAGCTTGATAAACCATCATTTCACGCAGTTCAACTTTCATTTGTTCGAGTTGCTTTTTCATAATGACCAGTTGCAATGCTCTGCGTCCTAAACTACTATCGCCTTCGTATATTTCTTCTCGAGCCTTGCGTTCTTCCTCTTCGATAACTGCCATACATTTATTCATATTATCAAAGAAGTCGCCAAGGTAGTTAGCCAGCTCTTGGTAAATGCCAGCTGTCTCACCCTGTTGCTTGTTTAGTTCAATTACACGATTTTTTTCCTCTATGTAGGCATTCTTCTGTGCTACAGTAGCAGGCTTGTCTTTGTGGAGATTGTGGAATTGATCGTCAAGATCTTTAAGGACACCTTTGACATCGCCAGCGGCGCCCTTGATATCTTTATAAAGTTGGCAGCCCTTCTTTACCGCCGAGACGGCGGCGTTGGCCATAGCAAATAGGGTAATAGGATCCATTACCCTGGATCCTTAGAAGAATAGGAATATGCCTTGAAGACTTAAAAGTAAACCAACACCTGCTACTACAAAACTACTCCAGAACAACATCATACTAACAGCAAGAATACTTGCTGATAATACAACAATTGCCAATTGATATGCTGTACTAGCATAACCGATCCAAGGACTACGTGTTTTAGCTTCGTCACGGTCAGCTTCCATTTTCTTAGCTTTGGCTAACAATGCTTTCTTACCTTCTGGACCATTTTCGTAATCTTCAATCTTTTTAACCATTTCTTCAGCACGGGCTTTGTCGCCATTGTGCTTGGCTTCATAAAGATTTTGTTCTGATAAAGATTGCTTCAAGCTCTTGGCCTGATAGAACGCATAAGTGTCATTGGCACTAATAGTGTTGTTTAATACAGTACTAGACAATTTTCCGCCGTACCAAGCGTTGACAGCTAGTAATAACGCAAAAACGTTGATTACCATACCTGCTTTGTCTTTGATTTTTGCTTCACGTTCGCTACGTGAGCCCACTGGGGGCTTTGGTGCGTCCGGATCTTTTGGTGTTTTGTTGATTAGGTTCAACATTGAGTCTAATAAGGCCATCGATTCGCTCCCGGCTTGTTTAATATAGTAGTATTTATAGTTTTGAGCTAGAAATTTTAGATAGGGTTTACAAAAGCCGTAAATATGCTATAATATCTTGAGGGTCTACTATAGCATAAATATTAGATACTTAATGGACAAACTATGGTCGCCAACGTAACATACCCAACACTTCCTACAGGATCAATCAGCTTTTCGCAAGTTGAACAGCTAGTGAGCGGCAGCTCAGGCTATTCAGCCGGTCTTGACTTTGTTCGAGCGCATACTAAAGACGGAGTCACTGATATTGGAAGCATTCGTGGTCGTGCTTATTTTGCTAGTACAATGAACGGAAATTGCAGTAATAGTGATTGTAGCACACCAAATTGTGGTGGCGGCAATATTGGCCCTACCAACTGTAGCCTTACTACTATAAATTGTGCCAACTGTGATTCACAGTCTTATTTTCAAGCTAATTGTAACTGTAATTGTACGTATAACTGTAGTCAGGTAAACAATCAATATTATAACTGTAATTGCAACTGTAATTGTAACTGCTGGTTTAGCGATGATAGATTAAAAGACAAAGAAGGTCCAATTACAAATGCGTTAGATACAGTTAATAGTCTTAACGGATTTTACTATCGTGGAAACGAACAAGGTCGTCCATTAGGAGTAGGATTACAACGTGAACTAGGCCTAAGTGCTCAAGATATAGAAAGAGTAGTACCTGAAGCACTAGGTAGTCCAGCACTAGGATTTCTAACAGTTAGATACGAAAGACTAGTACCATTGCTTGTGGAAGCAATTAAAGATTTAAATAAAAAAATTGACAGATTAGAAAAAGGCCAACAATGATATTTGAAATACACGCAGAACGTAGCATCAATGACACACAAACATTGTACTACGATAACATAACCAACACCTTAACAAACGCAAAAGGCGAGGTATACGAGTATCCGGAAGATCAGCGCATTAAGCCACGTAGTCCATTGACAAAACCTTTTTCAAAAACAGATCCTTTGAAAAAGTCAAAAGAAATATCTATATTAAAAATACAATTAGGATTAAGTTGTAACTATAGTTGCGATTATTGTAGTCAGAAGTTTGTGGAACGCCCACCTGAGACTAGCAAAAAAGATATTGATGCATTTTTAGAAAAATTAGAAGTGTTAGAGTTTAGCGAAAAACGCGGACTCAAAATTGAATTTTGGGGCGGGGAACCTTTCGTCTATTGGAAAACAATGAAACCGTTGGCCGAGGCATTGGCTGCTAAATTTAAAAGTTGGAAACAAAAACCGCAAATGAGTGTAATTACAAACGGCTCCTTGTTAACTAGAGAAATTTGTAGTTGGTTATACTATATGGGATTCAGTGTTGCTATCAGCCACGATGGTCCTGGGCAAAGTGTACGTGGTCCAGATCCGTTTGAAGATCCAGCAAAGAAAGAAATTGTATTGGAATTTTATAATATTATGAAACAACAAAATAGAATTAGTTTTAATTCTATGTTGAATAATAAAAATATTAGTCGATTGGCAATATATGAATGGTTTGCAGAATTTACCGGAGATCCTGATGTAAGAATAGGAGAAGGTAGTATTGTTGATGCGTATGATGAAGATGGCTTAAACAGCAGTCTCACTAGCCTTGAAGAACATTTTAAATATAGACAAACATCATTTAACGATATGTTCTCTACGAATGGTGCCATTAACTTTGATAGCATCGCAAACAAAGTAGACACATTCACACGTGATCTGTTATCACACATTGGATCTGGATACGTTGGACAAAAATGTGGAATGGATGATGAAAATATTATTGCTATAGATCTAACTGGCAATGTTGTTACTTGTCAAAACGTTAGTGTGATGGAAACAAGTAAAAACGGTGAACCGCATTTAGGCGGAAACTTAGCAGACTATGACAATGTAGAATTGCGTAGTGTAACGCATTGGATGAATAGAGCTAATTGTGCTAGTTGTCCTGTATTACATCTTTGCAAAGGAAGCTGTATGTACCTAGATGGCAAATACTGGGAAGCTACTTGCGATAACGCTTATAGTGATAACATTCCATTGTTTGCTTTAAGCATTGAAAAAATAACAAATGGCTATATCCCAGTTACTATTAAAGGTGAAGGGTTACCTTTAGAACGTGAAGATATCTGGGGTACCATATACGAACACAAAGAAAAAGCTACACGAAAGATTATTCCAATCAAAGTTGTAAGCGAAGTAATTGGTAAAATTGATGATGTCGATGTTTACGGCAAATCAACAGTAGAGGTATAATATGTCAGTTACAATGACTCCTGTATTACAAAAGTTTCTGGACAGTTGCAAAGGCATCCCAGAAATAATCGATGTGACTGTGGAAGATCCAACAGACTTAATGATGGCCCAAGTAGCAGGAGCATTTGAACTTAGTCAACTGCCTGTACTATTTCGATTTACTATTAAAGATAGTGAAGGAAATCCACAGCCTGTAGAAGGTATCATTCCTTACGAAATACTAAACACACTAGAAGCTCCGCCAGTTAGCGAATTAGTTAATGCAGCAGATAGACACAGCGTTGTTCCAGCATATGGTATTAGGTTTACTCACCCAGACGGCAGTGGATCATATCCATTAGTAGGTCACGAGTGGGTACACGCAGATATTCCTGAACTAGATGGATTAATTAATAGATTAAAAGCATTGCCAAATGTTATAGATGTAACTGTACATAATGTAGTAGATCCAGAAATTATAGCAAAAACTGGATCCGATAATGCCGTGAGATTTGTTATTAGCATAGACGGTGTGACAAATTTACATATTAACGAGAAAGATGATTATTTCCACGATTACTCTAATTTTATTCTATCAAAAGAAATATATTTAGATCCGGCAAATCACGATAGTATTGTAACTAGTGCAGCAGAAAGTATTGAAACCGTCTTAGCAAAAGGTAAACTGTGTTAAAAAAAGAAATTAGAAATCTTTTTGCAACTCCTCTTTACATATTTGACCTAGACGAGGAGTGCGAAGGGCTGTCCCAAATGGTTGCAATGGATGGCAGAAATTTCAGTAACCATACTAGTAAATTAAAAGAGTCCGATCCAAACTTTGATCCTAGAAAAAATAACTTTCTGGATTATCCAGGTTATGGCACAGAAAAATTAACAGAACTATTACACAAGGCTGTAGAAGAAATAGCACAAGATAGAAACTGGCCTAAATATAAGCTAATATACGAATCGCGCCATAACGCATACGAACCGTTGGACAACGATAGTCCACACTTTCACGATATGCCTGATTTAGTAGGTGTGTTTTATTTAGATATGCCCGAGAAGAGCGGCGATATATTGTTCTTTGAAACTAGAGGCGCGGTAAGTTTCTTTTGGAAAGATCCTTACTTGTCAACTGACCACAATGGTCGTGAAGGTCGTGTTTATCACAGACATCAACCAAAACCAGGACAGTTGATTATGTTCCCTAACTATTTGTTCCATAGTGTAGAAACTAATTTAAGCGGTGTACATAGAATATCAGTTGTAATTGACATTAAGGTGCTTCCAGATGAAATATAATTATGTTATAGTAGGTGGTGGTACAGCTGGTTGGTTAACAGCTTTATACATTAGGAAAAAGTTTCCGTATGGAGACGTTACAGTCATTGCTAGCTCTAAAATTGGAATACTAGGAGCGGGTGAAGGAACAACTCCACAGTTTTTAGAATTCTTAGACGAGGTAGATATTCCAGTGTCGGAAATTATCAAGCACTGCGGTGCTACTTTTAAGAATGGTATTAAATTTACTAACTGGAATGGCGACGGCGAATATTATTATCACGGATTTAAAGAAAACAGTACACTGGATCCAAACTTAGCTGATACAGGTATATCTTATTTGCATCTAGAAAAAATTGCTCAAGGTGAAAACTTAGACGAGTTTAATTTTACACAGCACATATCAGAAAAACAACGAGTCAAATATAGAAAAGATGACTTGGAAAAATTTGGCGGAGATGCACTGCATTTTAATGCTAGAGAACTAGCACATTATTTTGAAACTGTGGGTATAAGCAGAGGTATTAAATTAATTGACGATGAAGTTGTAGATATTATATCCAACGACGAAGGAAACATCACAGGATTTAATTTAAAAGAAGGAAGTGTAGATGCAGACTTTGTATTTGACTGTACAGGATTCCAAAGATTAATCATTGGTAAATTTTACAATTCAAAATGGATATCATACAAAGACTCATTACCAGTTAACAGAGCTATTCCATTTTTTCTAGATAACAACAGCAAAGACTTACCTCCCTACACAGAATCCATTGCTATGAAATACGGGTGGATGTGGAAAATTCCTGTTCAAGGACGTTACGGATGCGGCTATGTGTTTGATAAAAATCTAGTGTCCGATGACGATATTAAAAAAGAGATAGAAGAGTACATTGGACATCCAGTTACATTTCCAACTGTGTTTAACTTTGAAGCAGGCGCATACGATCAAGTATGGATTAAGAATTGCTGTGCTATTGGATTGTCATCTGGATTTATAGAACCTTTAGAAGCAACTAGTATTTGGGTACAGATACAAACACTACGTTTCTTTGTACAATCATTTGGCGGATACTTGCAAGGGCGCGATTTATCTGTAGAATATCTAAACGTTAACGTTCAACGTATGAACAGGGTAATACTAAACTTCTTATACTATCACTATATTACAAAGCGTACAGATACTAAATTTTGGTCAGACTTTACAAAAGACAACATTGCTCCAGAAGGTGTCGAATTGCTAACCAAACATTTAGAAATAAACTTGCCTGACCAAGTATTTTTTAAAGAGCTCGACAACTTACTGGGATACTCTGCATTTAATGATCAAAGTTGGTACAGCGTAGGAGCAGGTGTTAAGATATTTAAACCAGAAATTGCACAGCAACAGTTTGAACTAGCTGTTAGCAATTTAACTGAATATGAAATTAATAAACTTAATCATTTATCTAATATAGAAGCTAACTCTAACTCAATGTTTAATCACTGGGAATATATAGATTACTTAAAAAATGAAAACGCTTAACGCATTTGGTCACAAAGTATTACACGCACATTGTACGATTCCTGAGTTGTATACCAATGATGATTTTGTTTTTGGAATACAAACAGTATTTGAACTAGCAGAATTAAAAACACGCAATATAGAATCTCCTAATTTATTGTTAGAAGGTAGTGGACTTACTACTGAAGTTATACCATACTTAGGCCCTGCTAACCTTTCAGGATCTGCTGATTTAAACAAATGGATTAAACAAGAGTGTGCAGAGTTTTTTAATGTAGATGTTAAACGTGTAAAAATTTCTACATCTTGGATGAATAAATTAAATTATGGCAGTCAAGGACGCTGTCATAATCACAAAGGATCTGAAACACTGGGACCAGATCCAACAGCCGTAGCTATATTTTATCAAACTAATCCAGTTAACGGTTCAGACTTAATTTTCATACAAGACGGAGAATATGGAAAATACCATACCGATTATCCAGAATATGAAAAATTATATTTTACTCCAACTACTGGCGATTTAGTTGTACACGACCCGTCAATGTGGCACGCCATAGGAGAACACAGATCTCAAGATCCACGTATTTGCCTAGTTTATCATATTGACGTGATTTAAACACTCAAAACAGTTGCTCTTATAAATACTAGACACTACAATAGTGTTTTATTAGGAAATAGTTAATGGCAACAGGTAAAGTAAAATGGTTTAATGAAACCAAAGGTTTTGGATTTATTACTCCAGACGGTGGCGGTGAAGATTTATTTGCTCACTACTCAGCAATTCAAACTTCAGGCTTCAAAGTTCTACAAGAAAATCAATTGGTAACATTTGATGTAGTACAGGGACAAAAAGGCTTACAAGCGGCAAATATTCAACCTAAGTAATTAGGTTAAACGAAATTGTTGTAATCCCTTCCGAGCGAAGGAGTTCTGGACGGGGGTGCAAATCCCCCCAGGTCCACCATAAAGTATATTACTAAGAGTCCAGGTTCAGAGCGTGGCATAGTGTACTTTATAATGGGCCTGCATAGTTTCGACAGGGCTAGATAGCAAAGACGGCAACACGACACAGATAGTCGTTAAAACTAAAATTTAGTAAATGCAAAAGCATCTACATTCAAGTTTTTCGCAGTTGACTTCGACATTTCAGCAATGAATGACGAGCAATTCGAATTAGCTGCCTAAGAAACAGCACTTGCGAGGTAGGACTTACCTTGTCACCAAAACAACCAAAAAGGCACTTTCGGGTGCCTTTTTTATTGACAGTCTATACATTTGAGCTTATAATATAA
>Ga0208104_1000161_pt1 | contig 12135 bp, 14 predicted proteins | sample CryBogCBE29May09_FD_185503 | JGI IMG/M metagenome (GOLD analysis project Ga0208104, IMG submission 185503) | Freshwater microbial communities from Crystal Bog, Wisconsin, USA - CBE29May09 (SPAdes) | ecosystem: Environmental > Aquatic > Freshwater > Lake | place: Crystal Bog, Wisconsin, USA... | reverse complement strand
GGACTGCCATGCTCGGTGCAAACTATCTTGGCGCACCGTATTTAGGTGAGGCAGTCGGTGAGGTATATAACGCCTTAACCGCCACATTTACGGCTACCGCTACCGCGCACATTGCGGGCCTTACAAGCAACGGTGGTGGCATTGGTTCTGCCTATCTAGGTTCATTCTACCTTGCAGAGCCGTATGGTCAGCCGGTCAACTATCAAGCCATCGGTGCGCTCGCAGGCGCGTTCTCTGCCACGGGTGCGGCCACGTACAACAGCGGTGGTTCCACCGGCTCAGCGTCCGGATCGTTCTCAGGTTCAGCCACAGCCACAATCAGTTCGACGGGTGCGCTCTCTGGCACATTCGCCGGTAGCGCAACCTCTACCATTACCGCCACTGGCGCACTGTCCGGCACGTTTAGCAGTACGGGGGCTGCAAAACTAACTAGCACCGGCAGTCTGCAATCTGCCTTTGTTGGTAGGGCCACTGGTACAATATCTGGTACCGGCTCGGAGTCTGGGTCTTTCACTGGCTCATCCTCCGCTGGCGTTGCTGGCACCGGCTCGCTCACCGGAACGTTCACTGCCGTTGCCGCAGGCGTTACCTCTGTTGCGGCCTCTGGTTCGTACACCTTTACCGGCACAGCGTCGGCACGTTTGCTCGCCTCTGGGAGCCTTACAGGGGGCTATCAAGGCACTTTAGCGGGTGGCATTGGGGGCAAGGGTTCACTAACAGGTACGTTCAACGGCTCTGCTGTTATTATTTCGTTCAACGCTTCTGCTTCGTTCGACGTCGTTACCGCAACCACAGCGAACGACTCTTTCAATACCGTTGCCATAGCAAGTGATTCGCTAGAGAATTCCTACGCAGTGGCGAACGTAAGCGTATCTCCTAGGACAATAGCCACGGCAAGCGATTCTGCCGAGAATACGTACACCATCGCCACGGTGTCAGCCTTTGCAGAAATAACCGCTACGGCAAGTAATTTCCCAGAGAATAGTTACACCGTTGCCACTGTTGGGGACAAAGGCAATACCATTGCATCAACCAGCAATTCATTGGAGAATACCAACACGATTGCCACTGTTGGAGCGGGCAGTAACACCATTGCCGTTACGACGAATTCTTCAAAAACCGTAGCCTCGGTTGTATAATTAGTATGACCCCTGAAAGGAAATTATGGCTTACTTAGCGGGGAACATCGTCACATTCGACGTGTCCTTTACAGACTCTTCTTCAGGGGCATACGTTGACCCCGGCTCGGTCAAACTTACCTACACGATAAACAATGTCGCGCAGGGTACGACCTACACCTACACCACCGTTACGACCCCTGCCGTTGGCGTTATTGCCAAAGTCGGTACGGGCAAGTACGAATTCTGGCTAGACACCACCAACTTGAACGGTGTTATTACCGCCACGTGGACCGCAACTGGTGGCAACAATGCCGTAGTCACTGACACCATCACGGTCGGTACGTCCCCCTCAACGGCCAATACTTTTGGCGACCTTATTGAAAAATCGTACCGTCGCGTCATGGGTGGCATCCGCGAGCGAGCGGTGCAATTACTGACAGACACATCTTCAACCATCGGAATTGTTACTTTGACTGGTGCGCAGACATCTGGCATTATGCCTGGTGTTATTCTTGCAATCGACTTAGAAGTTATGTACGTCACAAACTGGGTTGCCGCTGTAGGTTCCGGCACCCCTTCTGGTACGGCTACCGTCATCCGTGGCTACAACGGTTCTACCGCTGCGCCCCATACTGCTAACACCATTGCCTACATCAATCCTCGCTACTCTCGCTACGACATTGGCGTGGCAATCAACGACGACTTACGCTCGCTTTCTTCGCCTACCAACGGTCTGTTCCGTGTCGGCGTAGCCAAGTTGACCTACAATCCAGTCTTTGCTGGTTACGACCTTGGCGACCTGCCCGCCAACTTCATTGACATTCTTGAGGTGCGCTACCGTATCGCCCCGCCCTACCGTACCTTCCCCGCCATCAAGCGTTGGAAGGTCATTCGCTGGAACCAGTACGAGACTGACTCGGTGTTCCCGTCTGGCAACGGCTTGGTCTTGTACGAATCGGGTTGGCCAGGTCTGCCCATCTACGTCACCTACTCGGCACCGTTTGTCAAATTGGTCAACCTCACCGACTCCGTGTTGCAGACGCCCAGCATCAACGACGAAGCGCCACCCTACAACGGCTACGGTTCCACGGTAGTGCCGAACATGTCGTCGACCATGGTGGACTTGCCTCCGCTCGGCGCTGAGATTGACCTCACCTTGCCGCGTGAAATCAGCCGTAACTTTATGGAGTCACAGCCTGACCCACGTAAGGCTCAGGAAGTGGTGGCTGGTTCTGTCGCTGGCTCGGTTACTGCGCTCATCAACCGTCGTATGCAGCGTATCAACGAAGAAGCCGACCGATTGGTCCGTCAGTACACGCGAGTCAAGCCCTACTAATGACTATTTCGTACAACACAGACTCATCTCTTGCGGGGCTTGGTTCCTTTGCGGTATCCATCACTGACAACAATGGTGTGCCGTACCCAACCAACGTTGCAGTAAGCATTGCTGTTGGGGCATACGCCAAAAACGTTTATGGTGTCAATACCGCTAGTGGTTTTAGTATTGCTTTCGATACTGCTTCGGCTACTTCGCAACTTAGCGTTGGTCAGTCAATTTTTGTAACAGGAACTAATCAATCTGCGTTCAACAATAATTACTACAAAATTATTGCTTTAGGCCCATACAAGATTTATGCAGACATTACCGATGGGAATTTGCTTACGTCTGGCGCTTCATATGCCAATGGCTCAAGTTTTTTGACTGACGATAGCGCAAATTGGGGAACTAACGCCTACGTCGGAGATACTGTAATAATCGGAACGTCGATTGGCGTAATCAATTCAAACACAAGCAATACCCTTTATGTCACTTGGTCGTACGGTCCCCCATCGGGGATTTACTATCAAATCTACGGCGGGCATATTGCCACAGGTGGCCTTGCCACTTTGTCGTATGCACCACAGACGCGCACGTTCCCAGTGGACACGTCATTTGAGCCGTACCGTCGCGAGGCTTTCCGTCACCGTTCCATCCCTGCCCAGCGTAACGCTATTCAGATGACGAACATCATGGGCGAAGGCACCGTGAACACTGAGGGTTTGTGGCGTCGAGAGATGCGCGAGTTCCAAGACGGTGCCGGTCAGCAGTACCTCGACCACAAGGAAGGCGACAGCGCCTCTCGTTTCTATTCAAGCAAGGGCGTGGACGTATTCTCGTATCCTAACCAGGCACAACTATTGCCAGATACATACGCTGTTGCGCCCTATACGGGGTCAAACGCCAACGGCAAAATTGTATTTTGCAACGGCTACATGGTTACGACAACATCGACTTCCGTATCCGTATGGTACAACAATCTTGGTGCTTCAGACGGTACGGGTTGGGGTGGCGACACGGCTAGCGGTTTGCCTACTGGTGTGCAAATCTACGACCTAACTTCGGCACATGACTACGTGTACATTGCTACCAATAGCGGCATTTACTATGCCAAGCCCACATATGGGTCTAGTTTGTCTTGCAATTTTACTAAATTTGCTTCGGGTTCTTACAACATGGTTGCGTGGGCAAATGACCAGTTGATTGCCGCCAACGGACCAAACCTTTACGCGTTCCAACCTCGCTTGACGCTAGTTTCAAACACCAACAACCCCGGCCCTATTATGGGAGCGGCACCCAGCACTTCTGCGAACTCTATGCAGATTGCCAGCATGTATACGTATCCTGGCCCGGTCATAAACGGTTATGACAATGTTGTGTTAGTGCAAACCAACAAGAAGCACAACTTTCTTTATGGGCAAAGTGTTTCTATCTCTGGGACTTCTGCTCAAATGGGAGCAAGCGTTTCCGCTTCTATTAACTCTGGCGGTACGGCGGCTACGGTGACGGTGACGACAACCGGCGTGCCGCACGGCATGCAGACCGGAAGCAAATTCTCCATCCAGTTCAAAGGTTCGCGAGCAGACTCAACCGTCAACGACAGTGGAACGGTAGCCGCTTCGGGGTCGACGACAACGTTCACGTACCTGACCACAAATGCAACCGTTATTGCAAACTTTACTGCCGGTGCATTTAGTGGGGCTGTTGTCACTTCTTCTTCCGGTGTTTCTATCGACGGCACATACGCAATCTTGGCAACCAACAATGAGCAGCCTTCATACGTTGGAAAGAATCAATTTGTTATTGGTTATTCGGACAACAATTTGCCGACTCAAGCAATCGGCGGAACGGTTATTGGCTCTGTAAGCAGCGACCTTCTTTACACCCACCCAGATTCCAATTGGGTATGGTCAAGTGCTGTTGGTGGCGAAACGCAGATTTATTTTGCTGGGTACAGCGATGCCGGTGATGCAAAGCACAATGGATGCATCTACCGTTCCGACCTTCTTGGCGCAAGTACTACATCCACCACCAACACGCAAACGGTATCAACGTCGCAAGTGGCACAGCCGTGGCAGTTGGTATCGCCAGTTCAGGCGCTTCCAATGTCTCCGGATGAATACCCCACTTGTATCCAATCGTATCTAAACTTCATCTTCATTGGTACCAACCGTGGTATCCGCATGGCGCAGACGCTTAGCATCTACGACCCCACTGCCACCGCTACTGGCGACCTAAAGGCTGGGCCGCTTATTCCCAACATCCTGACGCCAGTGTCTAAGCCGGTCAAAGCAATCGTGGGTGACGGTCGTTTTGTATGGTTCTCGTGGAGCAACTACGACGGCAATTCCACTGGGCTTGGCCGCCTTGACCTTTCCAACTTCATTGCTGGCGACCCCCTTGCCCCCGTCTACGCTTCCGACTTAATGGTTTCGGGCCAGGGGACAGTAACGTCTATGGCTTGGAACCCCATAAAGCAGGTCCCTTCTTTTGTTATCGATGGGTTGGGCGTGTACGAACCATACGCTACCAACGTCAACGGCGTTATGACAGCAACGCGGTACGTGTCATCGGGCAGTATTCGAAGTTCTATTTTTGATTATGGCATTCCCGACCAGAAAGCGCCTGTGTACTTTGAGTACGGTGGCGTCACTCCGTACAACACTACGCTTCAAGCAGACGTTATTTGTGAACCGTTGGAATCGTTTCGTAAAATAATCAACGTCGCTTCGTTTACGTCGCCAACCACCATTGGCACTGCCACAAAGGAATACCCCGTCGGTTCCAACCCGAAGTCGTCGCAGTTTCAAGTGGTATTGAATATGAACGCATCAACGGCTTTTACTACTAACGACAATTCGCCCACGCTGTACCGCTGGACGCTCAAGTCGTTCCCGAACGTGGTGTCCGGCACTAACATCTCGGTTGTGCTGCAACTGCACACAGTGAACACTGTTGATGGCGAAGAAGTATTCATTGACCCGTATGACAACTTTTACTGGCTTGAGTCTCTGCGTCAAGCCCAGAACCTTGTTACCTACACCGAAGGGCCGCTTAGCGCGTCCACTGCAATCATTGAATCTCTTGACTGGATTCCCCACAAGCGCCGAGACAATTACCAGAATGGCTTTGAAGGTGACTGCGTTGTCACCATCAAGACCCTCGGACCTTACAACTACACACCTACAACCACCTACTAAGGAGCCATATGCAGGATACCCGTACCGCTATTGTCGCTTGGGCCAAATGGGCCGTCGACAATAAAAAGCAGTTCAACTACACCGAAGGTTCTCAGCGTATGAGTGCCATCGGCGTGTTCCCACCCAAGTTCCCCATGTTCGCTGACTGCTCGGCCTTCGTGACGTGGTGCTACTGGGTCGCTGGAGCCGACGACCCCAATGGTCAGGGCTACGACCACGAGGGCTACACCGGCACCCTGCTCAGCCACGGCACCAAGATTGCGCTCGCTGACGTGCAGCCTGGCGACGTCATTGTCTACGGTCCCGGCACCGGCTGGCACACCGCTCTGATTGTCGAGGCTGGCCCTGACCCCTTGACCATCTCCCACGGCGAGCAGGGCGACCCCTCGTTTGTTCGTGTCTCATCTGACGGACGCCAGCCCCAGACGTACCTGCGCTTCCACACCGGCGCCAACGGTACGCCTCGCTTCCCTGCCGCTAAGCCTGTTGGCATTGTTCGCAAAATTGCGAACGCAGTGTCAGGCAAGAAGCCATGATTGCAAATGTGTTCACGTCGGTGAACTTTTGGTCACTCACCAGCGGCATGGTAGTTGTCGCTGGTGGGTGCATCGGCGTGTGGCGCGTAGTACACAATGCACTGTCTCGCTCGGTGGCAGACAACCTCCGAGAGATGCAGGCAGAACTGAGGCCCAATCACGGCTCGTCGCTACGTGATGCCATTGACCGCATTGAACACAGCGTCAATGAAGTAAACATCAAACTCGAACGTCACTTGGGCGCACACGAAGGGCTGTAGTGGTTTACAAGCACCCCATTACCGGCGAGAACATTAGCCTAGGAGAACACCTTTCATGGAAGGCACAGAACGTAATTCGACGTTGGGAGTTTGTCGGAGTCGTGACGTTTGCTACGGCGGTCTGTTGGGTCACTGGTACACCGACTGTCCTGCAATGGTGGAACTTCTCGGCGTCGTACATGGCGGTGCTGATTGAACTTATTGTTATGATTGCCATGTACCAGCAAACCAAGTCTGATGCCAAAGTCATTCGCAAGATTCTGGCAATGGAGACACACCAGTTCGCTGAACTAAAAGAACTAATTGAACACATTGAAGATGACTTGGAGGTCTACCATGACGCAGGAAAGGATGAGGTGGGATGAACTATACAAGCCCGGCAACCTTGTACTTTGTCACTCAGCAGGAATTCTCGGCGCTGCCATTCGGATTGCGGAGCGACGTCTCCAAGACAGCCGGTACGCAGAATGGAACCACGTTGCGGTGCTGGACCGATTTGTTGACGGAGAGTGGTACATCATTCAAGCCGAGGCCAGCGGAGTAACCGACGACAAGAAGTTGTCATCCGTCGCACCTGGCGGCAACTACCAAATCATTCCGTTGCCTATCGGCGCCGACCGCATGAAGTTGCTGAAGTTCGTGCGGGCGCAGGTAGGCGACAAGTACTCGTGGCTCTCCATCTTCTCCGCGGCTTTCGACATGTGGCTACCGGAAGCCATCTGTCTGCGTAAAGGCGACACATGGATTTGCTCCGGTCTCGCCGCCGCTGGTCTGTGGTTTGCTGGGTACGAACCGTTGATGAAACTCAACGACGTGTACACCTGCACTCCTGCCGAGATTGCACAAGTGTGTACAGATACGCCTAGGTGAGTACGCTTATTCACTAAAGCGCAATTACTTTACTAAAGTGTGTTGAGTAAAATAGTAAAGTATGCTAGAATCAGGGGGACCAGGGAGGTCCCGCCTTGCTGCATACCACTACGCATGTTGTGATTCCCGACACTCAGGCTAAGCCGGGTGCGCCTACCGACCACTTGCGGTGGATTGGTCAATACATTGTAGACCATTTCAAGGACCAGCCCATCAAGATTATTCATCTGGGCGACCACTGGGACATGCCCTCGCTTTCCTCTTACGACAAAGGCAAGAAGGCTATGGAGGGTCGCCGGTACCTTGCCGACATTGAGGCTGGTAACGACGCGTTTGTTGTGTTGAATCAAGCATTGACCGAACTCAACAAAACCCGCAAGCGGACTAAGCACGCAGGCTGGTACCCCGAACGCTACATCCTTCGAGGCAACCACGAGGACCGTATCTATCGTGCCGTGAGCATGGACGCTCAATTGGACGGTGTGTTGTCCTACGAACAGTTCAACGACATCGAACTGGGATGGAAGCCTACCCCATACCTTGACATCCTGTGGCTCGACGGTGTTGCCTACTCGCACTACTTCTATAACCCTATGACTGGCAAGCCCCTTGGAGGCACCGTTGACGCACGACTCAAAACCATCGGGCACTCGTTCACGATGGGCCACCAGCAAACCCTGGCTTACAGCCTCCGGTTTGTCGCTGGCAAATCTCAGCACGGTCTTGTCGCAGGCGCGTGTTATCTCCACGATGAGGACTACAAGGGGCCGCAGGGTAACGCACACTTCCGAGGAATCATTGTCAAGCACGAGGTCGAGGATGGTGCGTATTGTCCTATGTTCATCTCTCTTGATTATCTGTGCCGTCGCTACGAGGGCGTTCGTTTAGCCACCTTCATGAAAAAGAAGTACGGCATCTCAATTTGACACGCCCTCGACCAATGTGTATCTTGGTCGTCATGAAGAAAGAAGAATGGCGAAAGCAAGCCGCTTGCGCGGGAGCACCTATAACAATATTTGTATTTGACGACGACGTGAAGTACAGTAAGAACACAAAGTTTCGTGCTTTGGAGTATTGCGATAGTTGTCCTGTAATAGGAGACTGCTTGAGTTTCGCATACAACAACAACATCCAACATGGTGTCTACGGGGGAATGACTCCCAAAGAACGCCGCAAATTCCGCTATCAGTGGAAAGAACAACAGGCTTTACGAAAGGTTTGAAATGTATCAATCACCAACACCAATAATTACGAGTGCGCTTGTAGAAGAGTTGCACGTCAAGTCGGCAATCCCAAAGCCGACTGCGATGAACACTCCCCTTCGCTACTCGTCGGCATTTGGTTGCTCACGCCAGCAGGGTTACGCTGCTTTCGGAGCAATACCTACGGAGCCAATGGACGAAGCAGGCGCATGGGCTACTGGACTTGGCACCATTGTCCACGAAGCATTGCAGGACAGCCTCAGCCGTAAGTTCCCATCAGCGCAGTTCGAGGTTGCCTCTTCACTGGGCAGTTTCATTTCGGGTTCCTGCGACGCCCTTATCGCCGTTAGCGACTTTGATGGTCGCATCGACGTTACTGGTACTCACGTGCTGTACGAGTTGAAGACGATGGGCACGTACTCGTTTGACAAGCAGGTCGGCTGGAACCGTATGCGTGGCACCGTGGGTGAGGGCGAAGGTCCAGCACTCAAGGCAATTGCGCAGGCTGGCATGAACGCGTTTGGCATTATGGACAAGGACTCCACCATCACGATTGACTACCTCGTTATGGGTAGCATCACGTTCGAGGCACTGTCCAAGAACAAGGCTGCCAACGCAGGCATTGAAGGCACCAACCGTTTCCTTGCGGAGTTTTACATTCCGCGAGAGGAGTGGGTGCCAATCGCCATGGACGAACTTCGTCGCATGGATGCCATTGCCGACGCCGTTAGTCAGGGCTACCTGCCCGACCGCTACGCCGTTGGCGACAAGGGCGAGGTCATCAATTTGACACCGGGTGGTCGCGCATGGCAGTGTGACTACTGTGCGTTCCAGAGTGCTTGCGTCCAAGACGGCGCAGGTCAGGTTCGTATCATCGACAGCATCACAACAAGGAAGGAACAATGACAAAAACCGATTACGGATTCCTTTGGGTCCAGAGTAAGAACGTAAACTTCAAACTCATTCCCGAGGCAACAGAAGACGGAGGCTTCAAGACGTACCTCCAAGGCAAGGAAGGGAAAATTCTCTTCCTCGAATCTGATACGTTCGAGGGGATGTTCGAGGCTTTGAACAGCCTTGCCATTGCTTTTGGCATTTTGGATTACCGCGTAGAGCACAAGTTCTAAAGGAGAACAATGATTACCAGTAAAGAAATCAACGAACTTGCTGCCGCGCTAGTCGCGGCTCAGGCAGAGTTCAGCGCAGTACCGAAGGGCAGTACCAACCCCTTCTTCAAGAGCAAGTACGCGGCACTGCCGGACGTAGTGGCACACGCCGCGCCGGTCTTGGCACGTCACGGTCTTGCTGTCACGCAGTCCATCTCGTTCGGCGTCAGCATGGCACAGGGGCAGGCACCCTTTGACACGCTTACGACGACGTTGCTCCACAAGTCGGGGCAGTACATCGAGAACGAAATGCTGTTGCACATTCCCAAGCAGGACCCACAGGGGCAGGGCAGTGCTGTGACCTACGCACGTCGCTACTCGTACATGGCCATTCTTGGCTTGGTGGCCGACGACGACGACGACGGCAACGCCGCCAGCCGACCAAAGGTGCAGCAGCACAAGCAGGTTGTCCGGGACGAAAACAGTGCGCACGTGCCATTCCAGCAGAAGGCTGCACAGGTCACTGACTTGACAAAGCAGTTGCGCGACAAGTTGACCGCCAAGTACGGCGAACCAATCAAGGGCAAGCCGGAAGTCGAGAAGATTCTCGGTCGCAACATTGGCAAGTTGTCCGACCTCAACGACGCTGAAATTGCTGGCGTCCTGTTGGAACTGGGCGAATGAACCACAGCCACAAATGGCTAATGAATCTGTCGTCTACGCTCCCAGCCCAGGTATTTTGCATGGGCTGTGGAGCGCAGTTTCGACCTGAGAACCAGCAATTGACATACAACGGAAAGGTGCCGGAGAAGTATGCGCAACTTCCAATGCCCTAAGTGCAACCTCAAGGTGACTGCTCGGGCAACCGACGTGTCACACAGGTGCCCTAACAACAAGAGCCAAGTCACGGCGTTCGTGTGCTTGGGGGAAGCGAAGCCTCAATGACCGTAGCATTTTTTGTTTTCATCATTGCCTTTAGCGCAATGCTTATGTATCGGAGGAAGCCATGACATTCGAGGAATGGCTGGAATACGGAATCAAAAACGATTACTGCTCACCTCAGTTCTGCAACATCCACCACGGCGGTCCCATGACCGACCGTGAAGTGGCGTTGTTCGAGGAGGGCTCGGACCCGTGCCTCATGGCAGTGCGCCTTGGGTGCCCCCAGGATTGGGATTTAGACGCGCAAGCGTATAAGGAGATTGAATGAGTTTTGAACTAATCCTCAAGGAAGTGCAGGCAATGCACGACAAGAAGAGCAAGGACTACGGACGCCCAGGCGACCCGTACTACAACATCCGTGGCTCCGAGGACTTTGGCATCCCCTCGTGGGTCGGCGCTGTGCTTCGTGCTAACGACAAGATGAAGCGTTTGCAGTTGGCTGCATCAGGTGGCACCTTGGCTAACGAGGGTGTCGAGGACAGTCTGCTGGACATGATTACTTACCTGACCATCGCTCTTGACGAGTATCGCAACACCGAGTTTGCGTACGTCAGTATGTGCAGTCGGTGTGGCGAACAGTTTGGGTCTCAGACTGCTCAACACTTGCTGGACTTGGAGGACCTCCACGACTGCACGATGGACACGTATGAAAGTAACTAGCATCCTCTTCGCCATCGCTGGGGGCTTCTACCTCTACTGGCTGGGCTATTGCGTTTGGCAGGCTGCACGATGACGCACATAATGTACTTCATCTGCTTGCTTGCCGTCGCCGTCGCCTACTTTGTCGGGACGTACAATTTCTGGTACAAGAGGGAGGGAGACGCAAGCGATGCCGTGTTCATGACGTTGGCGACCACCTTCGGACTGTTTATAGCGTTCCTTATCTGCATAGGACTCTGGGAGGCGACCAAGTGACTTCTAACGAACGCCAAGCCCTACGAGAGAAGCATGCCAAATGCTCTTGTGGGTATTGCAGTTCTAACGAGTGTTCCGCCGGTTGTGTTGGCGACTACCCCTGCGACGTAATCAAGGTGCTGGATGCTTACGAATCATTGATTGAATACCATTATCATGATGGGAATACTGACCGAGAAGACCCGTGGTGTAGGACTTGTTGGAAGCCATATCCCTGCGAAAAGGGGAAGGCTTTAGGACACCCTGACGGAGCAGAAGTATGACCCCCGCCGAACGCCAAGCCCTACGAGAGAAGCACACGGCTCACGGTCGCTACGGCAAAGGGACTACCTCGTGCGACATCTGCCCTGGCTACTACCCCTGCGACGTTATTCGATTGCTTGATGCCACCGAACCGCAGTGCGACCACGTTATACGAAAGAAGCACCGGCCCGTGTTTCAGAACATCGCCGGTTCGTGGATACCTGCTGGGATAGATGGCGATGAAACGTGGCTGGAGTTCACCTACTGCCCCAAGTGTGGAGAGAAACTATGACCCCCACCGAAATCAAAGCCCTACGAGAGAAGCACGGCAAATTTGGGTTTCGAGAGAACCGAATCTTTTGTGTTTTTTGCCTAGATGATGACGGATTGGACATCCCCTACCCCTGCGACGTAATCAAGGT
>Ga0208104_1000159_pt1 | contig 12165 bp, 10 predicted proteins | sample CryBogCBE29May09_FD_185503 | JGI IMG/M metagenome (GOLD analysis project Ga0208104, IMG submission 185503) | Freshwater microbial communities from Crystal Bog, Wisconsin, USA - CBE29May09 (SPAdes) | ecosystem: Environmental > Aquatic > Freshwater > Lake | place: Crystal Bog, Wisconsin, USA... | reverse complement strand
CTGGGAGACCACGAGACCAGGCACCTGCAGCAACTTGCTCAGGTACATCGCCGTCGCGTCTCCTTCGAGATTGGCGTTGAAGCACAAAATCACCTCGGTCACGGGACCGTGCAGTCGCTTGATGAGTTCCTGAATGCGCAAGCGGTCTGGGGTGACACCTTCGAGCGGATTCAGAAGCCCGTGGAGCACGTGGTACGTACCGGTGAAGGCGCGCGACCGTTCGACGGCGAGAACGTCGGGAGGGCTTTCCACGACGCAAATGACGTGCTGGTCGCGGCGATCATCACTGCAGAGAGGGCACAAGTCACCAGACTCGGCAAAGTTGCAGCACTGTGAGCAGAAACTCAGATTGGCCTTCATATCGGTCAGCGCACTCGACAGTCGGTGCACGTCTTCGCCCGGCTGACGCATCAACCAGAAGGCGATGCGTTGTGCCGACTTAGGACCGACACCCGGAAAACGACCGAGCTCATCGACCACGGTCTGGAGTGACGGCGGGTAACTGCTCACGACAGCTCCGTGGCGCCCGGAAAGGCCTGGGTGATGAGGTGCTGGGTCGCCGAAGTGACCACATTGCGCGTGTCGGTCGGAGCGAACTCTTCGTCACTCTCCATCGCCGCGGCCGCGAGCTCTTCCTCCGTTGGTGGTGCGGAACGTTGTGGCGTGGGCGTTGGCATGACGACGGCCGCTCCGGTGTCGACGATCCACGTAAGGGCGATTGGTCGGCGGAACTCGTGTTCGAGCGCTGCCCGCACGCTGGGTGTGATGTCCTGGGCGTGCTTGCGTACTTCCTCGTCGGCCACGGCGAGTGTGATCTGGTCACCATCAGTGCTCATCACGCGCGCGGCCTTCAAGATCATCTGGGCGCCGCGTGAGGTGCGACCAATAACCCGCTGAGTGAAGCGCTCGCGAAGGTCCGCTGGGCTCAGCGGGCTGTCGGCGGCCACTGGGGTGTGCGTCACCACGGGTGCTGGCGTAGGCGCCACCGCGCCAATTGGCGAGGGTGTGGGCGCCGGGGCCGCGCTGGGGGATGGCATCGCACTCGGAGTCACTGGTGCGGCCGAGGCTGGCGCGGGAGCGGCAGCAACGGGTGCCACCGAACCAATGGGCTTCAGTACGGGAGCTGGGGGTGCGGGAGCCGCGACAGGGGCGGCCTGGGGGGCGCGCTCCAGACGGGTAACGCGCTCAGCGAGCGCGTCAATCGAGGCGTCCAAGTCGGGCATGACGAGGCGCACCATGGCTACCTCGAGTAGCACGGTCTTATCGGGGGCGCTCTTCATTTCTCGCATCGTGCGCCCAACGGTCTCTAAGACCCGCACCGTTCGCGCGAGCCCAATCTCGCTGCCCCACGTGGTGAGTCGTGCGCGGTCAGCACCGGTGACGTCGGCGACGTCGGGGGCCACTTGCAGCAAGAAAGCCTGCCGGGTCTCGGCCGCAAAGTGTTCGGCCAACTGCTCGGGGTCCCAACCGTCTCGGGCAAGGGTTGCCAGCGTCTGGAGGGCCATGGCCGCGTCATTGGCGGCCAGTGCGGCGAAGAGGCCATCAAAGTCGGGTGTGGCGTCTTCGCCCGTGCCGGTGGCGATGAGTTGGTCGAGGGCGCTGAGGGCATCACGCGCCGATCCGCGACCGAGGCGCACCGCGGTATCGATGAGTTCATCACTCGCTTCGAGGCCCGCCGCGTGCTGGACGTCCTGGAGCAAGGTGTTCAACGTGTCGCCGCCAATGAGGCGAAATTCGAGGTGCTGGGTACGACTGCGAATGGTGGGAAGCACCTTGTGCGGGTCCGTGGTGGCCAGCACGAAGACGACGTGCGCCGGCGGCTCCTCGAGCGTCTTGAGGAGAGCCGCCGAGGCAGCCTTGGTCAGCTGGTGGACTTCGTCGAAGATGTAGACCTTCCAGCGACCCGGGGTGCCGTGCCAAGCACCAGCGGTGATGTCGCGAATGTCCTCAACGCCGTTATTGGACGCCGCGTCGAGTTCAGTGACGTCGAGCGAGGACCCTTTGGTAATGGCCACGCAACTGGCGCACACGTTGCACGCGTCGCCGTCTTTGGGAGACTCACAGTTCAGAGCCTTGGCGAGGATCCGGGCCGTCGTCGTTTTTCCCGTACCACGAGGGCCGGAGAACAGGTAGGCGTGGTTGACCCGGTCTTTCGCAACCGCTCCCTGCAGCGCCCGAACAACGTGTTCTTGGCCCCGAAGTTCGGCGAATCGACCGGGACGAAAGCGGCGATACAGCGAGGTCACACCGTCGAGAGAAGTCGGAACCTGCGGGGAAGTAGCCATGGCTCAATGCTAACGGCGGGCTGTTCACGCCGAGGTTCAAAGCGGTGGCCAGGCTGACCGTGGCACCCGAACGCTTCGCTGAGAGCTGCTGGCTTCCACCCCTGACTCGGTTCACGAAGGTCCGTCGCACGGGACCCGACCACCGCTTTCAACCTCGGCTTCTCAAGATTACCGGAAGTCACCCATCGCCCGTCGGGTAGCCTTGGAGACCGGTATTCGTTTTCACGACGACTACTGATTCGGAGGAGTGCGAGAGCGGCCGAATCGGCACGCTTGGAAAGCGTGTGAAGGGCAACCTTCCGTGGGTTCGAATCCCACCTCCTCCGCCGACAGACAAATACAGATGTAGGCAGGTCGGACATACAAAAGTCCGATTTTGATCGAGCTGGATGAGCTTTTCGGGTTGGGAGACCGACTCGACGAAGCAAACGGCGAGATCGCCCGCTGCTGTGTTTGTCGAAGACGTGAATGAACCCCGCTGGGCCGTGAAAGGTCCAGCGGGGTTCTTCGTTTTTCGAGCGTGGAGCGGTGCTAGGTCGTCAGCGGGTGCAAAACGACGAGCTGGCCGTTGACCGTGTGAGTGATGCTCGTCAAGGCGTGGTGATAGCGCTTGCGCTTCACGAGCTTGCGTTTCGAAGCTTTCGGAAAGGGACCATGGAGGCGGTCCCACGCGATCGCGAAGCGCCGGTTCGTCGTCGCGACCGCTACCGCAACCATCAGGCCGGTCTAGCCGGCGACGGATTTGTCCTTCAGCGCTCCAAAGTGCGGCTCGACCGTGGTCCTTTGGCGCTCTTGAATGCGAAGCACTCTTGGCCATTATGGGTGCCGGGCGAGCCTTCGCCCAGTTGTTGTTTAGGAACTGTAGCGACCATCACCCAAGTAGAAGGGCAGCCATTGGAGCGGGAATCGCCCAGCTTCTGTTATCCAAATCTAGAATCGACTTGGTAGCAATCACCCCAGCGCCGAACTTGCGCTCCATGATGACAGCCTCACCTCGCCAACCCGCGTCAACCCACTTGCTCTCGATGGGGATGGTCATCCCAATACCGGACGATGTCGGTATTGGGATAGGTCCAAGGTCAACTTCGTGGCCAGATCCTGTCCGCGCAAATCCAATGGTGTCACTGGTGACCCAACGACCCTCGTCAAGATCATCAATCAAGCGAGCCAAGGAAACACCGATCGCCATTTCGGTGAGCGCCGTCATGTTCGGCCGCGCCAGTCCCGCCCTCAGGCGACTCGGCAACCAAGCGAGTAATGGGTCAGTCAGATACAACTTCGACTGAGCGCCCACCACCACCTCGCCCCGTTCTTTTCGCTGAGGGCACCACACTGTGGCAAAGGCCGCCGTCAGGCGCGCTAATCGACGTTCGAATACGTCTCTGGTGTACCCAAGTTGTGCCGCGGTGTCGGTCACATTGAGTGGACTTGTTGCGCAGCCACTCAATGTAGCTAGGAGAATCGGGATGGATTCAGGTGGCAATTCAGGGTCAATGTCCGCCCTCAGCCACGCGACAAGATCACGCTGGTAGGCCTCACTCACCGCACCCAAATTGCTGTACTCACTCACAGCTCTTGGGAATCCACCACAAGTGAGGTAGTCCTGCCAGGCCAGATCGAACTGATCGACGTGGAACCGAACGGTCTCCAATTCCTCGGCGACGGCGGCACTCATCAGGATTGCGGGGTGAACATGAGTCAGTAGCGGAATATCCGGACGTGTTGCTGCGAGGAAGGCTCGAAACGTCATAGGCAGCAGAATGCGTAATCGCCTGCCGCCGCTGGTGCCCGCCCGCCCCGCCATAAGGTTCCCCTCGACGTCTTCGTTCTCATGCCAGCGACTACTCGTGACGACGACGGTGTCATCGCCGAGTGGATCCCCCTCTCGGGCCAACTTGAGAACGGATGTCCATCCCTTGACTGAGCCGACTTCGTCAAGAAGCCACACCCTGCGACGACGTTCGCTTCGATCGATAACTTTGGTGAGCTCCCGGCTTAGGGTGATGGCTCGACGCAGGTCGCGGGCCTGCATGCCGTCGCATTGCACCAGGATTACCTGGCGTGGGTCCACGTCTGCTCGTTGACAGAGGGCGGCAGCTGCGTCGATAAGAGCCACCGACTTGCCCACTCGCCTCGGACCGGTCAGCACAACGAGTCGATCAGTAATGGGTCCCGTCTCGACGTCTTGTAAGACATTCGATCGATAGCCGAGGTCGTAGTTCGCCCGGTCTCGGAGGAGGCGGTGAGACCGTGTCCAAGCAGATGGGTCCGTTCCAGTAGCGCCCGCGGCCCACCAAGGGTTTGCATCAGCCAGTTGCCTTCTAATCTCGTCGTCACGCATGTTTTCAGGATACCCGCTGACCTGGATTTTTTAGTACACATACCTGCCAAAAGGTGGGGGGTAAGGGCTGTTCGACCTGACAGAAGGTAGGGGGTAAAGGCCTCTGCACCTGACAGAAGGTAGGGGGTAAGGGCTGTTCGACCTGACAGAAGGTCGAGGTAGGGGGCCATCGACTTACCCAGAGGCGAAAGGGGGCAGTCAATTGAGAAGTCGGGGCGTGAGGATCTCAGACCTTAGAAAACAACAGCCGAGCCAAGGCTTGTCGCTCCCGATGACGAGTCAAGAAGCTCATTTCGATACATCTTTCCTGATCGTGGCACTGCGCTCTGAAAATCCGCGGTTGATCTCTGAAAAATCCATCTCCGCTCTCTGCGACACTAGGCGCTACTTGGGATCTGGACTTCTGTATTTGGCACGCCACGACAGAATCCCCCCGAGTAATCGGGGGGATTCCCTCTTTCGCGCGGTAGCGAGCCGCGCCGTCACTTCTCAGGCCCGATACGCCCAGTGGCTAGTCGACGTGTGCGATGCGGGACCGAAGGTCGCGCATCCACTGCGCCGCCTCAGCTCGGGCCTCGGACACTTCAGCGCGACGCACAACGGCACTTTCACCGGTCACCGGGTAGGAGCCAAGAAATTTGACGGAGGCCAGGTGGGCCTGAATGTCGGTGAGGCAGTCGGCAACGACGTCATCATCAATATGACCATCAAACTCAATGACGAAGCAGTAGGTGCCAAGACCCGTCTTCGTTGGACGGCTTTCGAGTTTGGTGAGATTGATATCCCGGGCGGCGAAGCGCCCGAGAATGCCGTACAGCGAACCGGGTCGGTCGGCGTCTTGAAAACACACAATCAGGGTACGGTCGTTGCCCGTTGGCGCCGCGATGTCGTGGCGACGAACCAGGACAAAACGAGTGGCATTCCCGGGGTGGTCCGCAATGTTCTCGGCGAGAACGTCGAGACCAAACAAACCGGCCGCCAGCGTCGACGACACGGCGGCCCACGGCTCCGACGAGCTGGCGACTTCCGCGGCCGCCTGCGAGGTCGAGCCCGTTTCGACCACTAACACCGACGGCAGCGTGGCGAGAAAGCCTCGCACTTGCGCCAGCGCGTGGGAGTGGCTCGCGACCCGAGTGAGATCGGCGATGTCCACGCCCGGTCGAGACACGAGATGGAGAGCAATTGGCAAGACCACTTCAGCCACGATCATCAGCTCATGGTCAAAGACCATCCCGTCGATGGTGGCCGACACCGTGCCCTCAATGGCATTCTCTAGGGGCACTAAGCCGGCGTCGAGCGCTCCCGAGGCCACGCCGGCTAAGACATCGGCAATGCGCGAAAGAGCTACCGGTTCACCCACGCCGAGCAGGCTGACGGCTTCGTGTGAAAAGGAGCCCTCGGGTCCGAGGAAGCCCACGCGTAGTGAAGTCATACGGGGAATCTTAGGGTGTCTCTCCACGACCATTCGATGACTGTCTACGATGGTCTGTGCAAAGAAAGGACGTGCAATGACGCACCCCATGTTCAAGTATGACCCCGCCATCGCCGAGGCAATTTTCGCCCACTGTCGCGAGCGTCTCGAAATGGACGCTCCCCTCGACTACGGAAGCCACGGCCTCACACCGATGCCGTCACTCGACGGTTTCATCACCAACGAGGGGCGCAACGCCATCGACATGCTGCGGTTCTTTGGCGAGGAGCTGGCCCCTCGCGTCGTCTCCATCGACTCACCAGCCTTTCTCGCTTTCATCCCCAATGCCCCCACCATGAATTCACGCTTCTTCGACATGGTGGTGGCCGCCTCGGCCCTCAACGGCACGAGCTGGCTGGAGTCAGCTGGTGCGGTGGTCGCTGAAAATCAGGCGCTGCGCTTCCTCAGCGAACGCGCGGGCATGCCCGAAGGGAGTGGTGGCGCGTTCGTCTCCGGCGGAACCATTGGTAATTTGTCGGCTCTGACTGTCGGACGCGACACGGGGCAAGCTCGGCACCCCGAGATTCCACGTCACCAGGTACGTTTCGCAATTTCCGCCGATGCGCATTCCAGTATCGGTAAGGCCCTCCACGTCCTTGGCATCGAGGCACTCATCGTCGAGCCCGACGACCACCGCTTCACCTTGGCCACGCTCGAACGAGCGCTGGCCAGCGACCCCCACCCGGAAACGATCATTGGCATCGTCGCCACGGCCGGAACCACGAACGCCGGCATCGTCGATGATCTCGAGGGGCTCGGCGCCTACGCCCGCGCCCACGATCTCTGGTTCCACGTCGACGGCGCCTACGGTGGCGCCGCCCTCTTTTCCGAGCAGCGCGACCTCCTCTCGGGCATTCGTCACGCCGACAGTTTCATTGTCGACCCCCACAAGTGGCTCTTCGCGCCACTCGACTGCTGCGCTTTGCTCTACCGCAAACCGGTGGCCGCGAAAAAGTTTCTGGCCCAGCAGGCGAGTTACCTCGACATTTTGCACCAGGACGAAGAGAGTCTCGAAGAGTGGAATCCCTCGGACTTCGGTCTGCACTTGTCACGGCGAGCTCGCGGCTTGCCGTTCTGGTTCTCCCTCGTCACCAATGGCGTCGCCGCCTACGAGAGCGCGACGCAAGCGGCCATCGACTTGGCCGACTACGCAGTCGCCGCCATTGCCGCACGTGACGAGTTTGAACTCGTGCGACCGGCGGGACTTTCCATTGTGCTCTATCGTCGCAAGGGCTGGACGGAGGCGCAGTACATCGAGTGGAGTGAACGGCTCCTCCGTGAGCAGCTCGCGTTCGTCACCCCGACGAAGTGGGAGGGTGAAACGGTAGCCCGGTTCGCCTTCCTACACCCCGACACCACGACCGCCCTCGTCGACGAGATACTCGCCTCAATGCTGGACTAGCGGTCGCGCAGAAGGGGGTCAGCGGGATTGCGCTGGGCCTCGCCCCGCGCGCCCTTGGCCCGCCACGCCAGCCCACTCAGTGCTTCGAGGACCACACGGTTACCGAGGTACGCGGTGATTTCGGCGTGGTCGTAGGGCGGCGAGACCTCAACGACGTCAACGCCGGCCAGCGGTACTTCCATGGCGATGCGTCGCACGGCGTCGAGGAGTTGACGGCTCGAGAGACCACCGGGCTCGGGCGTCCCCGTACCGGGGGCGGCACCGGGATCAACGACGTCCACGTCGACCGAAAGAAAGACTGCGTCACAGTCCGTCATCGCGATGGTCAGCGCTTCATCGAGCACCGCGTCGAGACCACGGGCGACGATCTCACCCATCTCGAATGAGCGCATGCCCTGCTCGGCCATCCAAGCCAGCGTTTCGGGTTCGGGCCAATAGCCGCGAAGACCAATTTGGAGAAAGCGGTCGCCGCGGCACGCTCCCGATTCGATGAGTCGACGCATGGGCGTACCGTGGCCGTGCAGCGAACCAAACTGCGTGTCACCCGTGTCGGCGTGGGCGTCAAAGTGAATCACCGAGACGCGGCCCCAACCCACGTGACGGGCGATACCCGTGACGTCCGGGAGCGCGATGGTGTGGTCGCCACCGAGAATGATGGGGACGACGCCCTGCGCGGCAATCGCGGTTACGCGCGCTTCTAAGGCCGCCAGGGAGCGTTCGGTATCGCCCGAGGGCATCTCGACGTCACCGAGATCCTTGACCCGCAACTCGACCAACGGATCGACCCCGAGGGCCATCGACGGACGCATGCCGTCGTGCGGCAAATAGTCGGTCAGACGGATGGCCTGCGGGCCGAAGCGACACCCGGCTCGGTACGAGGTACCGCCGTCGAAGGGGGCGCCCAGAATAACGGCACCCGAATCCTGCCACTCAGTGACGATGTCGGGGTCGGCCATGGGGATGCCGAGGAACGTGGCGTCGGGGCCGTAGAGATTGCCGAGTCGTGTCATGATGCCTTCTTGGGAGGAGTCGTGATCTGGAGGGCTGGTGCATCGCTGTTCAAAATCTCGACCCAGGTCTGTCCGGGGGTGAGCAACATCGTGTGACCCTTCGCGTCTCGGTACTGAACGACGTCGCCCTTCGAGGGGCCGCGCGACCACGTTCCGAGTTCCTCGTGCCCATCGGTGAAGATGGCGACCTTACCGCTGCCCTGGAGGTCCGCGTAGGAGTTCATGGCGCCGAGGTAGGAACCAAGGTAGGTCACCCACATGACGACAACGTTCTTCGGCGACTCAATAGTGCCCGTTCCCGTTCGGTCGACGGGCACGGCTGGCGAGAAGTCATTCATACCGCGATTCCACGAGTCGGTCGAGGGAACGTACGTCCACGTCACGGGATAAATGCTCGGGAAGGGCACCACGACGCGACTCACTCGAGGTCCGGTGGGCGCGACGTGGTGACGATAGTGGAAGAGTGCGGGCGGCGCCTGGTGTGACGTGGCCAGGGCGAAGAGTTTCGGGGCCACGCCGATCAGGTTGTACGGGGCGTACTTGGCCGGGTCGCGGTACATCGCCGCCCCCGCGCGACTTTCGTCGATCAGCTGGACCGGCGCGGTGGAGATGGAGTCCACCGCGTACTGTGCACCGCCGGAGTAGACGAACAAGCCCTTGAGTGGCCAGACAATCTGCGTGTCGGTTGGTCGGACCGACCGCACGGGCTCGAGGCGCTGGGGGGCGTTTTGGTTGAAAATGGCGGCCAGTCGAGTGATGCCACCGTTGACGATTTCTTCGTACACGACGTCGGCCTTATCGACACCCCACTGCGGTAGTGAATTGGGGTCGTTCTCAATCTTGACAGTCATCGCTGGCCGATGCAGCGCGGCCCCGCCCGGGTCGGGCAGGCCAGTGAGCGGGGCAATCGGCACCGGTGGTTGCGTTGTCGTTGTCGTCGTGGGCGTGGACGGCGACGAACCACAGGCGCTGAGGCCAAGGCCGGCAGCCACGGTCGCGAGCGCCAGAGCGAGAGGACGGAGGGAGGAGTTCACGCCTCCAACTTATCCACTCACGAGGACGATTCGACGAGCGACGTCCAAATGACCGTGTGGGGCAAGCCCGTCGACGGACTGAGGTGCTCCGAGCCCGGCACCAGGTGCCAGCCTTCCCGGCGATAAAACGGCAAGGCGGTATCACGGCCGTTGGCCCAGAGTTCACTGGCCCCACGGGCCCGCACCGCCGCGCACAGCGCGTCGAGCACGCGGGCCCCGTAGCCATTGCTCTGGTACGCCTGGTCGACCGCCAAGTACCTCAGTTGCCACGTGGGCACGTCGGGGTGGACGGGTGAGGTGGACTCGTACGCCGACCCACAGGCGACCAACAATTCGTCACGAAACCCCGCGATGTGAATGGCGTCGGGTTCGCCATCTCGAACGTCGGCGACTTCGGCGGCGGGGTCGTTGTTACGCAGAACGCGGCGACGCAGGTCGTGCAGCAGCGTGGCGTCCACGGTACGCATGATCAGGGTCATAGCGGTCGCCTCATCTCCTCGAACACTTGATCGGTGCGGATCTCGTGTGTCACCGTGTGACCGGTGGCCACGAAGCCTATTCTTCGGTAAAAGGCCCGAGCGCGGTGGACGTCGCGCGCAACGAAGAGACAGAGCTCGTTGCCCCCGTCGGCCTTGGACCAGGCCGCGACGACGTCCACCAGAGCCGCCGCAACACGCGAGCCACGCGCCCGAGGCGTCACGTACATACCCCACAACCACCGCGCGGGAGAATCCGCTGGGTCGTGGTCATTTCGACCGCCTCGAGCCATACCCACGAGTGCCCCGTCGGCCACGGCGACAAAGGACAACGGCGACTGGGCCATTTCCTGCCACTGTTCGGGAGTCCACGCGAGCACCTCGTCGTGCTGCGTCCCGTAGGCCGCCGGCGTATCCAGGAGCGCCTCGAGCCGCAGCGCGCGGAGAGCCTCCCACTCATCGATGGTGGTCGGGCGCACCTCGAAGGACGTTAGGGCTGCATCCACTGCGCCACCCCTCGTTCCATGGTCGAACCTTCCGCCAGCGACTCGCGGACCGTGCGTCGGTCGTGCTCGGCACGATTTTGTGACAACTTCGTCTTCCCGGTGACCGCCGTCACCGTGACCGTCACCCCGACGATGCCACCGTACTGTCGCTCGAGGTAGTCGGACGTCGTTTCGTCGACGGACCACGAAGGGGTGCGGGAGGCTTCAAAGTGATCAGTGAGCTCACGCGTCTGCTCCGCCAGCCACTCGCGGTCGTGGTGTAACTGCACGGTTCCGTGAACCTCCGTGGCCACGTAGTTCCAGGTCGGTACGTGCGGCGTGCCGGTCAGTCGTGACGGGTAGTACGACGGTGAGACGTAGCCGCTCGCCGCCAAAAACAGCACCAGCACCTCGTCACCGTCCGCCACGCCTCGCCACCAGTCATTGGCTTTGGCCACGTGGGTCGTGATCGTGGCCCGGTCGTCGGCGACCACGAAGGGCACCACGACGCTCGCCAGTCCAGCGTCGCCGTGGCGAACGAGTACGCCGGCGCCGGCCGCTGCCACGATGGCCCACGCCTCATCAACGTCGACGGCGAATGATGGTGGTACGAACATCAGAAGCCCTCCCTGGGATGCAACGTTACTCTCGCCTACTTACGCGGGAGGCGCGCGGAGTACATGGAGTACCCGTCAATAGACCGGGTCACCGCGGTCGCGATGAGGGTGGCCAGCATTAATGGCAACACGATAGTGAAACCTGAGTGGGTGAGTTCCATGACCAGGACGAGGCCAGCCAAGGGTGCCTGCATGGACGCGCCGATCATCGCGGCCGCCCCAATGAGGGCGAAGGCCCCTACTGGTGCACCGGGCCAGAGGTGGAGCCACAGGACGCCACCGAGGGCCCCAACGACGGCACCGGTCGCGAGGAAGGGGGTGAAGACACCACCAGCCGCGCCACTGCCCAGTGTGAGGGCGGTGACGAGCGGCTTGAGCATCCACAACGCAAACAGCAATCCGAGACTACCGAGGCCCAAAAAGGCGTCGTGAGCCATATCCTTGCCGTTGCCGAAGAGCTGCGGGTACCAAATACCAACGATGCCGACGACGACGAAGGCCAGTGGCATCACCCACAGCAGTTGCGTGCCCTTCGGGCGGCGGTACGACACCCAGCCAATGAGGCGAATGTAGACCACGGCCAGGAGGCCAATGAGCAGACCGGCCAGGACCGACCAGGTCATCAGTGACGGCGAGTTGGCAAACGTTGGAATGTCGAGGTAGGTCGGACGTGAGGACAGCGTGAGATACGCCGTACCGGTGGCCACGAGCGAGCACAGCAGGGCCGGCATGACCGTCGGAAGAGCGAAGCTTCCCAACAAGACTTCCGCGGTGAAGATCGCACCACCCAAGGGAACGTTATAGACGCACGCCAACCCCGCACCCCCGCCACAGGCCACGAGCAGGCGCTTCTGGGCCGGTGAGAGTTTGAACAAGTGTGAGAGGGCCGACCCGGTCGCACCACCCATGAGCTTGGGAGCGGCCTCTCGACCTACCGAGGCACCGAGACCGATGACGATTTCTGACACCAACGAGGTGAGCGACGATCGCCGAAAGCCGAGTTCGCCGTCGCCATTCCAAATGGCGACGGCGAACTCGGCTTTC
>Ga0208104_1000135_pt1 | contig 13345 bp, 19 predicted proteins | sample CryBogCBE29May09_FD_185503 | JGI IMG/M metagenome (GOLD analysis project Ga0208104, IMG submission 185503) | Freshwater microbial communities from Crystal Bog, Wisconsin, USA - CBE29May09 (SPAdes) | ecosystem: Environmental > Aquatic > Freshwater > Lake | place: Crystal Bog, Wisconsin, USA... | reverse complement strand
GTAGAGTTAACTACTACCTTAGAGCAACTTAGTTGCGAGCTACAGCATCTGCTTTTAGCGTAACACGAAGAGACTTGATCGCATTGAAGAGATCTCTGACTTCGGTTTGTCTGACGTTGTCATACTTCTCCATAGACCACAGAGCGTTTGAGAGCAACTGTTGTGCTAAGAAAATCTGTAAACCAGCAGGTTTGTGCTCTACTAAATTGTTGAAAGCGTTGAAATCGAAATTGCTTTGCTGTGACATAACTAACTCCTTGTTTTGTTGATAAAGTGAGGGGGTTTCGTTCCCCTCGCCCAAGAGGGGGGACGAAAGCCTCGAACCAACAAAACGAAGTGCGCCCGCCCCCACACACCAACACTGTCAGCCTTGGTGCATGGCCTATGACAGGTTCCGCTTGCGGGTTCTGGCGTAGGACAGTGCCCCCACTTAGTAGCGCACACCACAGACGGGCGGGCAAGCGTAGAAGAGTTAGTTCTGTGACAGCTTTATAAGTAATTTTGATCAACGCTATGAGATAGTTTAGGAGATGAAGCTGCACTGGTAATACAACTAAAGTTGATAATGCGAAGGTTATTGGAGTTGGATATATCGAAAGAGTAGATGTTCTTAGTAACACAAGCGTAGTAGAAAAAAAGGCAGTTGGTATTGCTACCAACCGCCAGAAGTTAATTGTGAATTACCAACGTCTTGGTGATGTCAGAGTAATGTAGCCTGTAGGATTAGAATCTGTAGGAATGAATATTACTTCTGCGTACACATTATCATTGCCAGCTACAAAGAATCTGGCATGAAAATGGTGTCCGAAGCAAAGCTTAGAGTAGTGATCTACAAATGTTTTACAGTCTTCCCAGCTACCAGATGCTTCTTCAGCACCACCAGTTGTATCGTCTAGGATTACTACATAATACTCAGATTTAAGAAAATCTTCGTCAAGAGATAGTTCGATATCTAATTGTTCTTCGAAAGCAGCTTCTTCTTCCGAAAGAAGTACTTCTTCTGGCACAGTCTCTAGCAAAGCTAGAGTACTGTGTTCTAGATCGCCAGGCAAGCCTGTCTCTAAAATGATGTCTGTGAAGAAGTCTACTTCTTGAGCTGAAGCTAAGAGAGAATGAAAGGATAATTGCATAACGTACTCCAAAAGTTTAATATCATCGACTGCCCTATGCTGCCGTGATAAGACAGGGAACTTTGGGGAGCCTCGATTTGTCAAGGCCGTAGCGACCGTAGGTCGGGATTTTGTATTGTTACCTACGGGTTGTGGCACACAACGAACAGAGTTATCGAGGCGACATCAAACAGCTACAAAAGTTACTGGTAACAATAGAAAATTCGTCTTTACAAATTGAGTACCAAAGTACCATGGTGAGTCACGGAGCACTGTTGAGGAATGAGGATACGAACTGTCAGACGGAGATGGAACACGTAATGCAATCGGAGAGATAACAAAAATCGAAAAGTAATGTAAGAACAATACCAAGCGGTAGCCTCACTATTAGATTTTTGTGAGAGTACAACTGTGTAGGTTGACGAGTGACGAGCACCATGTAAGGCCCTGTGAGAGGTTTATGATTGTCTTAGATGGTGGACATCAAACGGTTAGTGATAACACTTCTCAGTGGGCAATAAAGGTATTTAAACTATGCAATAACAAACTGTGGGCAGTAATTGTAAGTCATTGATTGATATATTGTTTGTAATATAGTACTAAAGTAATATGTGGATAACCTGTGGATAAGTATATTGCTAGGGGGTAGGTAGGGGGAAATATATTATTTAACTGATGAGATTTATTACACAATATAAAAATTCTATGTAATTTAGAACAAAGGGGGGTTATTAGATAACGTACACCTGATAAGGCATATATGTTTAATATCTCGTCTATACATAGACTCGCTATAAACATGCTGTTATTTATATATATGACCGAAAAAGAAAAAAGAGTAAAAAAGAAAAAGATGGGGCTAGTATCCTGTAAACACTAAAACCTTGTCAAGTCCACAAAAGTATTCATTTCTAAGAAATATTGAAAATATATTTTATTTGTATCACATTGTAAAAAGTATGATATATTTCAAACCATCTAAGGAGGTACTATGGCTAAATCACCAGCATGGCAACGTAAAGAAGGTAAGTCTCCATCAGGAGGTCTTAATGCTAAAGGTAGAGCATCTGCTAAAGCTCAAGGACATAACCTTAAAGCTCCTCAACCTGAAGGTGGTTCTAGGAAAGATTCATTCTGTGCCCGTATGGGTGGTATGAAAAAGAAACTAACTGGAACAGCTAAAGCCAAAGATCCAAACTCAAGGATTAATAAAGCTCTTAAGAAATGGAAGTGTTAATATGCCAATATTTACAGGAACTAATCCAAAAGGCTTATATGCCAACATCAATGCCAAAAAGAAACGTATAGCCAAAGGTTCTGGTGAGAAGATGAGAACACCTGGAACTAAAGGTGCTCCTACAGCTAAAGCATTTAAACAATCAGCTAAAACAGCTAAAAAAAACGTTAGTGGAAAGAGATAACAATATGCAAAGAGGTAAATCTAAAAACAGTAGGTTTAAGAAAGCCCATTGGACTCAAAATCAAAAGCTTCAGGCTGTTAGTACTTACCTTATGTTGGGCAATATGTCCCAGACAGCTATAGTTACGGGTATACCCTTACAGACTCTTAAGATATGGAAGTACACAGATTGGTTTAAAGAGTATTGTCTTCAGCTACAGTCTGAAGATGTACAGCAGATGGACAGCAACCTTAAAAGAGTTGTAGACAAAGCTTTAAAAACTGTAGAAGACAGATTAGATTTAGGTGATGCTCAGTTTGACCAAAGAACTGGAGAAATAATCCGTATACCTGTCAAAGCTCATGTAGCTTTAAAGATTACTTCTGAACTAATGACCAAGCAACAAAAGATTAAAGATTCTCCTGTCAAAGAAGAAATAGAACGAACTATAGATGACAGGCTTATAAAACTTAGTGAAGAGTTTGCTAAATTTGCTAGTATGAACAGCAAGACTATTAAAGATGAAACCAATATAGTTGATGTTCAAATGGCTGAAGTTGTTAGATGAGCAAGCTCAATGCTGAGGTAATGGAGGGGTTTGTTAATTCCGTTCTTAGAAAGAACTTTGATAAACCTGCTGCTACCCCAGAGTTTCATAAAGAAATATGGAACCTTGTTACTAGTAACAGCAAACAAGTTGCAATTGCAGCTCCTAGGTATCACGCTAAATCTACGGCTGTAACTCATGCCTATACACTAGCATCTGTTTTGTTTAGAGAGTCTAGGTACGTTCTTATAGTCTCAGATACTGTAACCCAAGCTGTTCAGTTTCTTGGGGATATTAAAAAAGAACTGTTAGACAACGATGATTTAAGGTCCCTTTTTGGAATCAAAGAATTTGCTAAAGATACAGAAGATGATCTTATAGTTGAAATGGAAGACAACCATACCTTCCGAATACAAGCTAAAGGCAGTGAACAAAAGCTACGGGGACTTAAATGGGCTAATCTCAGACCTGACCTTGTCATTGGAGATGACATGGAAAATGATGAAATCGTAATGAACAAAGACCGTAGAATGAAATTTAAAAGATGGTTCTATGGTGCTTTAATTCCTTGTATATCTTCAACAGGCAAGATTAGAATTGTGGGAACAATACTACACTTAGATAGTTTGCTAGAAAATCTTATGCCCGCTTCTCAATTAGGTTCCCACAGAGGTATTAAAAGTTTAGTAAAAGAAGATTTAAAAGAATACGCACTAAACAAATTGCCTTGGAAGTCTGTTAAATACCGTGCCCATACAGATGACTTTAAACAATTGCTTTGGCCTGAAATGAAGTCTGCTGAAGAGTTTAGAATGCAAAAAGATGACTATGTACGTCAGGGATTAGCTGATGTTTACTCTCAGGAGATGCTTAATATCCCATTAGACATTACAAGCACTTTCTTTAAGAAATCAGACTTTATACCTTTTAAACCAGAAGATCATAAAAAGAACCTGGTATATTACGCTACTTGTGATTTAGCTGTATCTCAATCTCAAAAGGCAGATTACTCTGCTTTTGTGGTAGGTGGTATGGATGATGAGGGTAAGCTATACTGTAAACACGTAATCAAAGAGCGTATGGACGCTTTAGAAATTGTGGATACAATACTGATGATTCAAAAGGTATATAAGCCCGTACTCTTTGGACTGGAGCAAGGTACTATTCAAAAAGCTATAGGACCCTATCTTAATGAGGCAATGCTTAAGCGCAATGAGTTTATCAGTACTGTTTTATTAAAACCAAGCGGTGATAAACTTACCCGTGCTAGAAGTATTCAAGCTCGTATGAGAAGTGGGGCTTGTAAGTTTGATAAAGACGCAGATTGGTATCAAGGCTTTGAGGATGAGCTACTTAGATTTCCTAGAGACAAGCATGATGACCAAGTTGATGCTTGGGCTTATTTGGGATTGATGCTTGATAGGATGTGGGAAGCTCCAACCGAAAAAGAAATCCAAGAAGAAGAGTACGAGGCTTTTATTCAAGAAAGTAATATAGGAGCAGACCAAGGTCGTTCTATTGTTTGTGGGTATTAAAATATATGAACCTAAAAGACAAATTTGATATTAACGACCTCATGTATGAGGCTAATATTGCTAACCTTCTTTGTGAAGAAGATCTAAAAACTATTGGAATGCAAGTTGTCAAAGACTTTGATAATGACTTGCAATCTAGAAGTGTTTGGGAAAAACGTACAGAAGCATCTTTAAAACTAGCTTTACAAATAGCTGAGACTAAAAACTTTCCTTGGGCTAATGCTAGTAACGTTAAGTTTCCCCTTATTACTATTGCTGCATTGCAATACCACGCACGTAGTTATCCTGTTCTTATTGACAGTGACTTACCTGTTAAATGTAGGATAGTTGGAGAAGATAAAGACGGTTTACGTAGCATGAGAGCTACACGAGTAGAACAACATATGAGTTACCAGATCTTTGAAGAAGATGAAGACTGGGAATCAGAGATGGATAAAGTTTTAATTACACAACCTATTATTGGTTGTGCTTTTAAAAAGACTTATCACGATCCAATTAAGAAACACAATATTAGTGAAAACGTATTAGCTAAAGACCTAGTGGTTAATTATTGGACTAAAAGTTTAGAAAGTGCTCCTAGGGTTACCCATATCTTACCAATGAATAAAAATGACATCTATGAGCGAGTAGCTCGTGGATTGTGGTTAGAAGTATCTGATGGTCGTCCTCAACAAGACTCTGTTCTTTCAATGGGACAGGGTTTACAAAACTTACAAGACAAAGCTCAAGGTTTAATGCCACCAGAGCCTACAGACGGAAGTACTCCTTATGAGATTCTTGAACAGCATTGTTTTATTGATCTTGATGATGACGGTTACGCTGAACCTTATATTGTCTATGTTCGTAGAGACACTAAAAAAGTTGCTAGGATTGTTGCTAGATACACCGAAAAAGATGTAGAAAGAAATAGTAAAAATGTAATCTTAAGTATTAAAGCTGAACAGTATTTTACTAAGTATCCATTCATTCCATCACCCGATGGTGGTTTCTATGACTTAGGTTTTGGTGTGTTGCTTGGACCACTTAACGAATCAATCAACACCATTATGAACCAGCTTATTGATGCTGGTACTTTGGCTAACACTGCTGGTGGATTCTTAAGTCGTGGTATTAAACTCCGTGGTGGTAACTATAGTTTTAATCCAATGGAATGGAAACACGTAGATACCACTGGAGATGATTTAAGAAAAGGTATTGTTCCTTTACCAGTACGTGAACCTTCTCAAGTTATGTTTACCCTTCTTAATCTTTTGATTAATTACGGGGAGCGTATTGGTGGTGCTGTAGACGTTATGACAGGTCAAAACCCTGGTCAAAATACTCCTGCTGAAACTACTCGTACTATGGCTGAACAAGGTATGAAGATATTTAACGGTATCTTTAAACGTACTCATCGTAGTCTTAAACAAGAGTTTCGTAAGTTATACAGACTTAACCAAATCTTTATTTCTGAAAACACACACTACGTATCTAATGCCACAAATGCAGGTATTATTTTAACTGGTGATTATGAGGGTCCTGTAACAGATGTGTGCCCAACTGCTGACCCAAGTATTACATCTGATACACAAAGATTAAATCAAGCTATGGGTATAGCTTCAAGAGTGGCTGCTACTCCTGGTTTGTATAACCGTTATGAAGTAGAACGTACATTCTTAAGAGCTATGAAAATTACAAATATTGAAAAGGTATTGCCAGATCCTAAAGGACCTAATGCTGTACCCCCACCAGTTAACCCTAAGTTACAAATTGAACAGCTTAAGATACAGGCTAAACAAGCTTCTGACCAATTAGAAATGAAAATGGCTTTGCTTAAACTTATGTCTGAAGCAGAACTTAACCAAGCTCAGATTCAAAAACTACAAGCAGAAGCAGAGGCTATTAAGATTGGCATTGCTACTGAGGGTGAGAAAATGCGTATACAAGAAATTAATATGCAAATTGGTTTACAAAGAGAACGTAGAGAAGGTTTGTTAACTGCAATAAGCACAATGAATAGTGTGTACGACACTATGATGAAGCATGGTAAAGATTCCCCTGGAGATGACATGGTAAGTAATCTTATGGGTGGTCAACAAGGTATGGGACAGCCTCAACAACAGGAGATGCCTCAATTACCTCAGTAAGAGTTTTTTAGTAAGGAGAGAAAATGGAAGCAGTAAGCCCAGGTAATTTTGAAGAGTGGAAACAACACCCAGTTACTAAACGTCTGATGAAGATGTTAGCTAACGATAGGGAAATGATGAAAGAAGGATTGGTTAACAATTCTTATGACGACCAAGAGGAAGTTAAAGGTAGATGCCGAGCAATCGCAATTATCCTTAATATAGAGTATGAAGATTTATACGAGTCAAAAGAAACTAGAGAGGTTATAAATGAGCAATGATTCTGGAATTAATCCCGTAGGTTGGCGAGTTCTTGTAAAGCCCCAGGAAGTTAAAAAAGTATCCAAAGGTGGAATTATTTTAACTACTGAGACTACTGAAGCACGAGAACAAATGGGCAATACAACTGGTATTGTTATAGCAATGGGTGACCAATGTTATGCCGATGAACCTGCACCTTGGTGTAAAGTTGGGGATAAGATTATATTTGCTAAATACGCTGGACTGTTGTATTTAGGCAAAGACGGAAACAATTACCGTATGATTAACGATAAAGACATTACGGGAACCTTGGATGCTGATGTAGACTTGGTAGATCCTTATTTAGCTAAAACTTAAGTTGACACTTAAACAAAGATAGGAGTAAGATATGAGCGATGATGCAAATGTTACTAGTAACAATGAACTAGCCGCAGAAATTTTTCATGAGGCTGAATCCCAAGGATGGGTTCCAAAAGAACGTTTTCGTGGTAATGAAGCTGATTGGGTTGATGCAGATGTGTTTGTAAAGAGAGGTCGTGAGATTCTTCCTATTCTTAGAAAGAACAACGAAAACCTTGTAAAAGATTTACAGAGCACTAAACAACAACTACAAGAATTTAAACTAGCAGCGGAAGAGTTTAAGAAGTTTCAAAAAGAAGCTTTTGAACGCAAAGCTCAAGATTACGAGAGACGCATTGAAGAAATTAAAGAAAGCCGTGCCCAAGCTATTAGTGATGGGGATGGAAAGAAAGTTAACGCTCTAGATGATGCCTTAGATCAAGCTAAGGAAGAACTAGTAGAAGCTAAACAAGCCGTTAAAGATGCAGATAGAGTTCCTGTAGCTCCACCTACACCTACTATTGAACCTGAGTTACAAACTTGGTTAGACAGTAACAAGTGGTTTGGTGAAGATAAAAGAATGACAACTATTGCAAACGGATTAGGTGAAAGCATTCGACTAGAGTTTCCAAGTCTTAAAGGACAACCTTTTTTAGACAAGCTTGATGAAGTGTTAGCAGAAGAGTTTCCTAATAAGTTTGGTACAAAGAAAAGTCCTAGCAGCAGAGTAGAGTCTGGATCGGGTAGGCAAAGTCGCACAAGCGGCAGTAATGCTCAATCGTATGATAATCTTCCTGCTGAAGCAAAAGCAGCTTGTGATCGGTTTGTAAAACAAAAACTTATGACCCGTGAACAGTATGTAGCTGATTTTGATTGGTCTTAATTTAAAGTAAACTTAGAAAGGAAATAGATATGCCAAGAGCACTAAATGAGTTTGAAAAACGTGATCGTCTAGTAGAGAAGTTGGAAGAAAGAAAAGCAGCAATAGAAGCTCCTACTCCTGCTACAGATGGTAAAACTCGTAAAAGACGCAACACTTTTAATGGCACAGAAGCCAAGATAAGTGTTAGACAACAAATTGAAGGATACCACTTACATGTCTTTACAGACGTAGGAGGTAGAATTCAAGAAGCACTAGATAATGGATATGAATTTGTAACCCCTACCGAAGTAGGTGGTGTGAGTGAAAACGTAGTTAGCCGTAATGGTGACCTCGGAGAAAGAATTAGGTATCTTGTAAATCCTCGTGCTGAAGGCTCAGAACAATACGGATACCTCATGAAGATTAGGCAAGAATGGTATGAGGAAGATCAAGCCGAACTTCAAGCTAAAAATAATACGATTGATTCTTCTATTCGTAGAGGTAAGATTACTGGAGAAAATCCAGCATTCTATGTACCTACAGGTGGAATAAAACTTAACAATTAATTTAAAGGAGTCTTAAATGGCTAACGTTTCCCGCCCTCGTGGTCTGTCTCCAGTTGGAACTGTAACTGGCGCACCATTCAACGAGCAAGGCCAATTGTTTGCAATTGCTAACGATGCTACTAACACCTACGCTATTGGTGACCTAGTAACATACGCTGGTGGTTCTGATACAAACGGTGTTGCTTACATTACTAAAATGACCGCTGATAGCACTGAGCCTCTTGGTGTTATTGTTTCTATTCGTCCTGCTGATCCTGGTGTTAGTTTACAAGGTGTTGACATTGACCTTGGTAAACTTTATATTCCACAATCTGCTGGTCTTCGCTATGTTTACGTAGTGACAGATCCTAATGTTGTGTATGAAATCCAAGCTGATACTTATGCTTTAGCAGACGTATTTAAAAATGCTGGTGGTAACTACACTGCTGCTGACTCTTTGTCACAGTCTTCACCCCAATCTAGTTTGACTCTTAAAGCTTCTACTGTTACCGCATTGGGTACAAGTGGTTCTTTAGGATTACCATTCACAGTTATTGGATTTGCTCAACGTTCAGATAATGCCGCTGGTTCTTATGCTAAAGTAAATATTGTTCTAAACAAAGCATTCTTTAAGCAAGCCCAAGGTACAGCTTAATCTAATTAATTAAATAGGAGAAATAAAATGGCAGGTGTAATTACCACAGGTTCCCATCCCAAAGCACTATGGCCTGGTGTCAAAGCTTGGTGGGGTCAAACCTACAATGAGCATCCAGAAGAGTACACAGCTCTTTTTGATAAAGACACATCCAATCAAAACTATGAGGAAGATGTTGAGTTAACTGGCTTCGGTCTTGTTCCTGTAAAAGAACAAGGTGCTGGAGTTCAATACGACTCTGAAATCCAAGGCTTTATTACTCGCTATACACACGTTGCTTACGCAATGGGTTACATAGTGACTAAAGAAGAAATGGACGACAACTTGTATGAGCAAGTATCTAAGAAACGTGCTGCTGCTTTAGCTATGTCTTTTAGACAAACTAAAGAAAACGTTGGAGCTAACGTTTACAACCGTGCTTTTAACAGTACTTATTTAGGTGGTGATGGAGTACCTTTGTGCTCTACAGCTCACCCAAATACTACTGGTGGTACGTTTGCTAACAAGCCTACTGTTGACGTTGACTTGTCTGAAGCAGCTTTAGAAGATGCAGTAATTGCAATCATGGGTTTACAAAACGACCGTGGTTTGTTAGTTGCTATTCAACCTAAAGATCTTCACATTGCTCGTCAAGAAGTGTTTAATGCTCAACGTATTCTTCACTCTAGCTACCAAACAGGTAATGCCAACAATGACATTAACGTCATTAAGTCTGGTAACTACTTGCCTGGTGGATTCAAAGTAAACCATTACTTCACAAGCCCACACGCTTGGTTTATCCGTAACACTATTCCTGGTGGAACTGGTATGAAGTACTACGAGCGTCATGCCATTACATTTGATCAAGATAATGATTTTGATACGATGAACGTTAAAGCCAAAGGCTATGAGCGTTATTCTTTTGGATGGTCTGATCCTCGTGCAGTATGGGGCGTTAACGGTCCTTGATTGTTATTAGTAACTTTAATCCCCCTTTACTGGGGGGTTTCTTTAATTTAATGGAGTTTATAAAATGGCTTATGAAATGTCTAAAATGAAGGGTAAGCGTCCTGAACCAAGCATGACCAAACAAGCTGGTGAAGGTTCTGTAAAGAAAATGGCTGCTGCAAAAAAGATGGCTTCTACAATGAAACCAGCAGCAAAAAAGAAAATGATGAAAAAGAAAATGTAATCTTAGTGTAGAATACATTCATCCAATGACGCTGTAGAAATACAGCGTTGTTATTCTAAACAACGTCAAAGGAGTTTTTAAATGGCAAATCCAACCCGTTTCCCCGCTGGTATTAGTACTTATGTCAGTAAGACTAACAGCGTTCTTGCTACTTTTCCCAATGTTCCAAACCCAACTCAGTCAAGTGTAATCACTTCTGAAATGAATCCTTATGTTGCTGGTTTTTACACAGTAACTAATACAACTGCCACTATTAGTGCTGGTACAGGTCTTACTGGTTTTAATGCAGGTATTGTTTCTCTTGCTGTAACTACTGCATCTGGTGGTAAAGCCGCAATTGCTTTTAATGGTAATAATTCTGTTGGTCAAGCACTACAATTGATTCCTGGTAATCAAATGTGGTTTAATGTTCAAGTAGCACACAACTCTACTTTCTTATCAGACAGCACTACTGTATCTCGTTATGGTTTGTTTGATGTATCTGATACTACTGGTACCATTGCCAATGGTGTTTATTTAGAAAAATCTGCTGGTAGTACAGCTCTTAAACTTGTTATTAAGAACACTGGTTTAACAGGATCTACTGTTACTACCACTATTAATAACGTAGCTGATTTAGCTAAACCAAGTGGTATTTATGGAGACACCAGTTCTACAGTTGGTACATTAACTACTGCTGGTAGCTCTAACAAGTACACAAGTATTGCTGTTGGTACAGCAGGTTCTGGTTACGCACAAGCTCCTTTAGTTCGTGCTACTGGTGCTAACGGAAGCAGTCCTTATGCTCAACTGTATTGCCAAACACAAAGCAGTTCTTTGTATGCTCCTTACATCACACACATTGGTGGAACAGGTTATACAACATTTACAAACGAAGTTAACCATTGGCTTGATCTGTCTTTCTGGTATGACGGTAAAGGTCGTTTCTTCTTTGGTGTTAACGGTAAACAAGTTTTGTCTATTGGACAAGATGGTACTACTGCATTAGCTGCTGGAGGCACTGCAACTTCTGGTAATTCTTTTGCTGTTACCAATGCTTCTATGACCTCTTCTATTTCTCCTATCCTTCCTTATGCAGGTGCTTTTGATAACATCATGCCTATGGTTGCTCTTAACGCTGCTGCTGGTTACGCATTAAATACTAATGCTACCAACATTATGTTTGTTGATAGTATCCAATGTGGTTCTGAGTACAATTAATATGCACACTAAGTTAGTACACGAAGCTACTCAAGACAGTATTAATGTTTCCATCGTTAGTGATGGAGGCAAAAATACTGTCTACTTAGTAACTGGTACTATTGTTAACGAGAATGATTCTGTATTTGATATTATAAATATCAACAAGTTAGCAGGTAATCCAACTAATATTAGATTAGATGCAACAGTTTTTATGATTGAAACTGGTCTTAGAGTATTAGTAACCTATCGTAATCAACCCTATGTTTTACCATTAGAAGGTAGAAGTAAAATTGATTTAGGATGGGTTAGTGGTTTAATTGGTCACGAAATTGATATGGTATTTAAAGGTACGGGATCATTTTTCATTGTGCTAGATGTAAGCAAAATGGGAGTTTAAAATGTCTGATGTATTTATTAAGAGTGGTGAGCAACCTCGCTACTTTGCGTTTAGTGGTGTTAATTCAACTACAGCAACAGGTGCTTCTTCACCTATCTATAAAGAAAGTCCTTACGGTTCTTTTCAAGGAATTATTACTGGTACAGGAACTGTATCTGCAACAATAAATGTTCAAGTAACTAATGAAGATGCAACTGCCAATGGAACCAATAGTAACTGGATTACTATGGGAACAATTACTTTATCTGGCACAACAACAGCTACAGATGGTTTTACAACCATTGCTCCTTGGCGTTGGGTACGAGTTAACGTAACAGCTTTATCTGGAACTGGTGCTATTGTACAAGCCATAATGGGTGTGTAATGAGCACTACACCTAATAGTCTATATGGGTCTTACGTACCAGCTCGTCCTGACTACATAAACCGATATGGTGTTACTGATAACATTTATGGGGCCATTATTGAACCAGAAATTTATTCGTATTTGTTAAATGAAACTGGTGGATTCTTATTACAAGAAACTAATTATAAATTGGAATTATAAACATGAGTTCAACTAATTTTCAAAGCGGTACAGTTATAACATCGTCTTGGTTAAACGGTATTAACAATGCTGTTTATGGTGGACAAATTTTTCAATCTGTAGTTATAGTTAGTAGTTCTACTCAACAAATATATACAACACCTTCGTATGTTATGGGATCTTTTAGATTGTTTGTATTTGTAAATGGAATTAAACAAATAGGTTCAGTAAATTACACCGAGTTAAGTTCAAATAGTATTCAGTTTGTATCTCCATTAAATGTAAATGATGTAATTGAATTTTTAAATATTGGAGCTTCAACATGATTTTAAATTTTAATGTTTTTGGAGAAATAAATGTCTGATACAAAAATATCTGCATTACCAGCAGCATCAACACCTCTTACAGGTACTGAAGTTGTTCCTCTTAACCAAAGTGGTGTTACTAGTAATGTTACTGTTGCTAATTTAACAGCAGGTAGAAATGTTTATGCAAACAATTTTATTCCATCTGTAACAACTACAACAGCATCGGCTACACCAATTAATTTAACAGTTAGTTCAACTCAATATCAAATAGTTAATGGAACAACAACATCTCAACAGTTTAATTTGCCTGATGCAACAACTTTGTCAGTTGGAGATACGTATTATTTTAATAATAATCTTACAGTTTCTTCTGTTCAAATTAATGCTCACGATGGATCAACTTC
>Ga0208104_1000132_pt1 | contig 13520 bp, 16 predicted proteins | sample CryBogCBE29May09_FD_185503 | JGI IMG/M metagenome (GOLD analysis project Ga0208104, IMG submission 185503) | Freshwater microbial communities from Crystal Bog, Wisconsin, USA - CBE29May09 (SPAdes) | ecosystem: Environmental > Aquatic > Freshwater > Lake | place: Crystal Bog, Wisconsin, USA... | reverse complement strand
ACTTAGCCGCCACAAGGGACTTAAATGCAGTTTGTACCCTAAAGCGGTATGGAGAATTAGACTATGAAGCAAGCTGGAAATTCTTTTTGCCTGAAGCTGGTTATGAGTTAATCCCTAAGCATTATCAAGATATATTCCGAGTTGCAATAGATTCTGGCATCCTTAGATTAACCGAAGGAAATGTCATGGATGATCGAGAAATATCGGATTATATTAAACAAGAATGTGAAAAATATAATGTCAAAGAGGTTGGTTATGATGCTTATAATGCCGCATCCCTAGTAGCCAGATTATATGATGCCGGGATACCAGTTAAAAAGGTTGGACAAGGTATGGCGGTATTATCTAACCCATCCAAGTATGTAGAAAAACTGATAATGAATCAGCAAATTAAGCATGATGGCAATCCATTTGTAGGATGGCAACTGGGCAACTGTGAAGTATATGAAGATGTGAATGGGAATATTAAAGTTCGCAAAAATGAAGCAGATAAATCAGCCAAAGTTGATGGTATTATTGCTATGATTATTGCGGCGCATTGTAGTTTGGATAACCCTTTTGTTTCTGATTCCTATGGATTTAGAACTTTCTGATATAAAATATAAGAAAATCGGAAGAAATCGAGGATTAATATGGGTGTTTTAGACATTTTTAGCAAGAAAAAAACAGTCTTAGCAGAGAATAATACTCTGTTTGGGCAGACCCAATTAGGCAACCAAATTGTTCGCCAAGCCCAAGATGGTAAGGGTGGCGCTAATTTCCAACTTCTTTATGTAACTACATCATCTACCACTAGCGCCGGGCGCATTGTAGATATGTCGGTTCTTACAAGAAATTCGACAATTATGTCCTGTGTTGGAGTAATTGCTAGAGCATTAGCCCAATGTTCCATATCTGTTGCATCTAAAACAGAAGATGGCATATTTGTTGATGCAATCAAAGATTCTGATGTAGGTAGCCGGGACAAAATAAAAGCCAAGCAAATTGTGGCGCTTTTACAGCAACCCAACAATTTTCAGAGCCAATATGAGTTCTGGTATCAATGGTGTATGTGGTATTTGCTATCTGGTGAAACCTTTACTTTGCTTTATCGCAAAGACCAGACAGATGCCAATCAAACCCCAATTGAACTTTATAATCTAGATTCAACCCTGATTACAACTCAGATGAATCCAGCTAGATACCCAACTTATCGGTTATCGACCCCTTCTTATGGATTTAATCGAGATGAGCCATTAGCCGCCCATCAAGTAATCCATGTTTCTGAAGCCGCATGGCAAGGTTCTGCTGGTTTTAATAAGGGTATTCTAGCGACTGAATTGGTAGCCTTAGATCAGGATATTGATCTATATGCAAACTTTGTTATGCAAAATGGCGCAAAGCCATCTGGCATCTTTAGCACTACATCTGTGATCCCTGATGCTAAATACAAAGAAGTAGCCGGAAGAATTAAAGAAGCATGGTCAAGCATGACAGGAAGCAAACCTACAGACCTATCTAAACCGGGTCAAGGTATGCTTTTAGACCAAGGCATGACATACAATCCAGTTCAAATGCTTACCTTGCAAGATGCAGATGCCGCCAAGCTAAAAGATCAAACAACCAAGCGCATTTGTGCATTGTTCGGTGTTCCACCCCAAATGCTTGGCTTAGAAACAGGCAAATTCAATAATACTCAAACCTTATTGGATGAATTTTACAAAACCACTATGTACCCAATGATTATTGCTATTGAGCAAAAATTCAAAATGGGTTTATTAAAAGGTTATCCAAATCTTTGTATTCGATTTGATACAAAAGACTTCCTAAAAGGTGCGGCATTAGATCAGATGAATTTTGTAACCGCTGGTATTGCTGGTGGTTTAATGACACCAAATGAAGCCAGAGAATATATGAATATGGCTAATATTGAAGGTGGCGATGAGTTATTATCTGCACAACCAAAAGATATTAGTTCTACCAATGTTCCAATAGGCGCAAAGACAGCAAAAATTACCCAACTTCCCGGCAGTAGTCCGCAAGATACTGGTGGTGGGGGCGGCAATCAAACTAAAAAAATGAACATAGGAAAATAAAACATGGAAAATATTAATAAGATTCTTCAGATTTTCGGTTATCAATTGCATAAAAATAATGTTAAACTACCAGTAAAATCTGTAAAATCCCCTAAAATACAAGATAATAATCAATCTATTAAGAATGGGATTATCAATGAATCAGAATCTAAGCCTACTTTGCGAAGCAAAACTAAGCCTAAACCAATCCTCAAAAGACAAGCTACCAAGCGGCAAGATTGAAGCTAGGGTAACTTCTTGGGGCGCTAGAGAAGGCGCTGATGGTCGCCGATTTAATTATCAGCCTGAAGGATTCCAAAATTGGGCTAATGAGTTTGCCGCAACTGGCAATCCATTACCAATGTTCTTAAACCATAATGATATGGGTATGCCTGTAGGTCAATGGACAGAGTTTAATTTTGACAAAAAAGGTATGACTGCATCTGGCGAATTATTTATGAATACTACCGCTGGTTCTGATCTTTATGAAGTTCTAAAAAATTCCCCAAATCTATTTGGCGGTGTTTCTGTTGGCGCTTATGCCGATGAAGCCTGTATGGTAGATGAAGATGGCAATCCAGTAGCAGAAGATGATGATATGGAAGATGAAGCATATTTCCAAATTACTAAAGGCGGTTTGCGTGAAGTTAGTGTTGTAATGTATCCAAATAATCCAGCCGCAGAAATTCAAAAGCTGGAATACTTTACAGCCGAAGGTGCGCCAAATCCCCGAAATATCGAAAAAGCCTTGCGAGATGCAGGACTTTCCCGAAAAGATGCGACCACCGCATCTTCAACCCTGAAAAAATTGCTTGAACAGCGAGATGCTAAACAAGTGGAAGTTCAGGTAGCCCCAGTTCAGAGTGAGCCTGAAGCGGTGGTCGAAGAAGCTGATGATATTCTCGAAGCATTAGAAAAAAGAGAACTTCTAAAGCAATTATCTAATCGTATTAAATAAGGAATAAATCATGTCCGATAAAATTATCGAAAAACTTGATTTGATCGAAGCATCTAATGTTGCTAAGATTGAAGAAGTTAAAGCAGAAGCAGTAGCCGCAGTAGAAGCTGTTAAAGCAGAAATGACTGAACAAGTAGTAGCATTGGAAGCTAAAATTTCCGCTATTCAAGTTCCAGAAATCATCCGCACACCAGCTAAAACTGTTAAGCAAGATGTAAACCGCAAGGTTAAAGAGCAACTTGCCAAGATGGTTAAAAAAGGTTCAATGGGCAACAAAGAATTTGAAATGTTTGCTGATGAATCAGAATATCAAGCATATTTGAAGGAAGATGGATCACAAATTGGTAACCCGGCTGGTTATGGTGGTGGTTACAATGTCGGTGGTCGTACTGCCTATGATCCTGTATTCCACAAAATGCGTTTGATGAATCCTTTGCGTGGTGTTTCTCGCAATGTGACTACAGATGGTTCTGTGTATCAATTCAGAGCAAAAACAGGTAATGCTGGTGCTCAATGGGGTTATGCAATCCAAAACAATGGTGCGCCAACAACTGAAAACACAAACATTTGGCAATTAGTATTGCAAGACATCAATGTCCAGTTCCCAATCCGTACAGCGGCTTTAGACGACATCGATGGTTTGGAATCAAATGTTGTTGATGATATGTTGCTTGAATTCAGCCAGCAAGAAGGTATTGCTATGATTCAAAACAATGACCAAGCAAGCCCAACTGGTAATGCTACAGGCGGCTCTAATGGTATTCGTGGCTTGAATCAATATGCAAATGGTAAATCTGGCTATGCTGGTGGCTCTACTTCTACTGCGGCTTTCGGCTCTAGTGGAACAGCATCTACCGATGGTTTAGCTACTATTGCTACTTATGATCAATTAACTACAAATGCCGCTACTGGTTTAGCTAATAATGTAACTTTTGATGATGTGATCACTTTCTTGCATAGCCTTCCACAAGAATACTGGACACCTGATGCTAAGATCATTATTAACCCATTCTTCCTTGCTCAGATTCGTGGCTTGAAAGATACAAATGGCACACCAATTTTTGATCGTATGTCACCATTGATTACCGAAGGTATTGTTGGTCAAATTGCTGGTTTTGATGTTGTAGTTAATAAGTACCTTGACACACCATACCAAGCCGCAACTGATACTGCTGGTACAAACAGCTTGTATCCAATGTACTTTGGTCAATGGTCAAGATTCCACACTATTGTGGATCGCTTGAACATGGTTCTGCGCCGTTATGATCAGACATTGCCCGGCTTTATCACCTTCTTTGGTGAGAAGCGCTTGGCAACTTCTGTTGTTGATCCGTTTAGCGCAATTCGCTATCGTTCTACTGGTACAGCAACCTAATAAAGTTGGGGCGGTCAAAAGCCGCCCCGCTTTTACTTTTTAATACTTGGAAATAAAATGGCTAATCTAATTCTTGAAGCAGTCCAAAAAGCCCTTAAAAAAGGCGAAGCGGAAGTAAATTTAAAGGAAGCATCTGCGCTTACTGGCTCTGGTTCTGGGGTTGGTGGTCGCACAATCTATGATGATGCTTTTGCATCTTTGCGCCAGAATAATCCAATTCGCAATGCTGGTGCTAGAGTAATTCAAACTATTGGCTCAGATGAAGCCTTTGTAGTTAAAACTGGTAACATTACCAATGTCCAACAAGGTTCTACATTTAATCCTTGGGGATACCCAATTAACAATAACAATGCCAATTCTACAACTGGTATTGCTACAACTTACTGGCAATTGCCAGTTCGATCCATTAATGCTGTAGTTCCAGTTAGAACAGCAGTTATGAGTGATATTAATGGAATCAATGAATCTATTGTTGGCGACATCATGCTAGAGTTTGCACAGCAAGAAGCATTGTCAATGATGCTCAACAATGATCAATCAGGTTCAACAACTTATAACTATGGTGCTACACAAGGTTTGCGTGGCTTAAATAGTTATCCTAGTTCTACATCTGCCGCCGCTTTTGGTTCTAATGGTCCAGCAATGACCAATGGTCGCCATACAGTTTTAGCAGTAACCCAAGCCGCCGCTGGTGCAATTAGTTACAATGATTTAGCCAATTTAACTGGTGCTTTACCATCACAATATTGGACAGACCCATCAACCGCTTGGATGATGCACCCAACAACCATTAAATTGTTGAGAGAATTAGTAACAACTACTTCTGGCATCCCTTATTTCTTAGAAGTAGGCGATGAAGATGGCGGCGCTGTTGTTTATATGTTTGGTTTCCCTGTAATCGCTAACCCATATATGCAATTGGCTGGTGCTGGCAATTATCCAGTTTACTTAGCCGCATGGGATCGCTTTGTAACTATTGCTGATAATGAACTAATGAGCATCAAGGCATTTGAACAAACCCAACCCGGATTCACAACTCTGTTCTGTGAAAAGCGGGTAGTTTCTACCATTCGAGATGTATTTGCTGGTGTTCGATTGACCCACAGTTAAGGTAAGCCATGCCATTAGATAGTTTAACTAATGGTCCTTTTTTAGGGACTACTAGGAATCCTTACAGCTATGAAAAGATAGAGCAAGTAAGTCGAGATGTTTCTACATCTTGGCTTACTCTTGACCAGATCACTCAACAGCTAAATATGTTCCAAGATGATAGCCAAGCAGACTATCTGTTTGGACTTGAATTGGCGACCCGCATGGCGATTGAGGACTATCTTGGGATGTCCATATTCTCCATCAAATATAAAGTGTACTATGGCACTTTTAATGGCATGACAGGGACACAAATGTCTTTGGACTTGCCAGAAGTTAGCCAAGCAACTGGATTAGTACCCGGAGTAGTAGTAAATGAAGTAGCCTATTATTCTGGCGCTACACCCCCGGTATATACCATTATTGATCCAGCAAGCTATTACTATGATCCAACTGGCAATAAGGTAATTGTTACTGGCATCCCTGATTCTGCTAGTCAGATTATGACTAACCCAATTGTTTGTACCTATACAACTAATTCAAGTCCATTGGCACAGTATCCTGTGATTCAACAGGCTGGATTATTGCTTTTAACCCATTTATATAACAACCGCAGTAATACTTTTAATGGCAAATTGGATGAAATCCCTTTTGGGGTGGCTCAATTGCTTAGACCATATAAACCATTAGTAATGTGAATATATAAATGGCTATTGCTCGGTATGAAAATATTATTGTAAATAATGTAACCAATTCTGTAGATGAAATTGGGCAATATACTACTACCATAACCAAATGGTTTGAAACTAGGGCTAGGGTGCAAGATGTCCACAATAACCTACAAATAAACAAAGAAACCCGAATTTATACCGATTTAGTGAAACTTGTGTTGAATTACACCCCATATACTAAATCAATGGTGGACAATCAACCGCTTTATTCAATCACTTGGCGCAACCATGATTGGCGAATTACTGATTGTTTTGAATCAAATGATCGCATGAATGTTACATTCCTGTGCTATAGAAATGACCCGGTTGTCCCAGTATGAGCCAAACCAATATCTATGATTATGCTAAAGCTATTCAATATCAATTGGCTAGTATTGTTAGCCCTGTGCCTGTATATGCCAACTTCAACCGCAATTTTGCTTCTGAGCCTAAGTTTGTTACTTGGCAGTTAAGAAATGCCCATCAACCTGTATATACCGGGGTTAATCAAAACAATAAAGGTATTGATCGCCCAATATTCCAAATGAACATATATTCACAGAATATGCAAGATGCTTTTAATATTGCCAATTCTATAATACAATCATTACATGGATATAATGGGCAATTTGGTGGTATAAGCGGTTTTTATATTGCCAAAGCCGATGTGATTATGCTTTACAATACATACGATAATACTGTAGGTTTGCAACAGATAACAATGGATTGCACCTTAGATATTCCGACATAAGATAGCATCTATTAATTATTTTTAAAAGGAATCAAAATGGCTCTCCCAAATAAAGTGTTACCCGGATTCTCGGCATCGCTATGGTGTCAGACTGGTGCAAACCCTACTCCATTCACAGTTTCAAACCTATCAGTTTGGACAGGCGAAGTAGAAACTCTAGTAGGTACAGCGGCTAATGGTACTGGCGCTGATGGCGAACAGTTAAATGTTGAAGCTATCCCTGCTTTTGGTCAAGATGATGCATCTGCTTCCTTCATGGTTGCTGGTAGCCGTCAATCAGACCAAATCCCTACACAAGCAAAACCTACTTCAATGACCATTGTTGCCCCTTGGAATCCAAGTGATGCAGGATTGTTATTGATGAGAGCAGATGCTTATAGCGGTGTTATTGATCGCACTTTTGTTGTAGCCGCTGTAGAAGGTGAAAATACTGTTGCTTATGCTTTCAATGGTCGAGTAGGCGAATTCAAGGTTGATGCCGCACCCGGCAAAGAAGCAACTGCGACATTCACAGTTCATCCTAGGGGCAATCAATATGGTTGGTCAAACAATACATAATATGACATCACCTACAACAATAGAAAACAGCACAGACCTATTAAGTTATTTGTTAAGCCAAGCTAATTCTGGAGTAAAGAATTGGTTTGGTTTTTCTCAACAGCGAATAACAGGCATTTATTTGGCGCATGAAATTGCCAAACATCATGCTGATAAATTTACCCCCGATGAAATTGCTGATTATGTTATTAAGTTAAATAATTCCATATATCAAAAAATGATTCGGAGTGATGGAAATGGCTGAACAGTCGGTCAAATTTAAGTTTGAAGGCGGCGAAGAATTCCTAGAACTTCTAAACCAAATTAGCGATGATTTTGGCGAAAAAGATGCTAAGAAGATTCTAACTAGCGCAGTCAAAACTTCAATGACCCCAGTTCTAATGATGGCTAAATCATTAGCCCCTGTGGATACTGGCGCATTGGCGGCATCCCTTAGAATTGAAGCTAGGCGACCAACTCAAAAAGATAAACACTCTCGGTATATTAAAACTACCGATACAATCATTGGCACAGTTACTACAGCGCCCGGCAATGTTCTTAAAAATAGATCATTTCACAATCTTCATGCCCCTGCCAATCAGCGCATTAAACAAGTAGGTATTCCAAGCGATGCTAGAGCCAATGTTCAAGAATTTGGAAGCTATAAGATGGCGGCACACCCATTTATGCGCCCTGCATTAGAATCTAGAGGTATAGAAGTAGTAGGAAGCCTAGGTAGAATATTGGGCGAAAAATTAGAAAGTTACAGAGCAAAACAATATAGAAAAGGTACATTATGAATCAATTTGCAAATGCTTTAGGTAAGTCTTTTAACAAAGATACTTTAAGAATTCGATCATTCGACATGGGTGGGCATACTTTTAAAGTTAAAGTGCCATTAACTGCCGAATATGAGAATATGCTCGAAGCTGTCAAAATTATTGATGATAATAAAGTTAATCAATATTATGATGATTTATCTAAAGAATTTATTAATAATAAAGCTGAGTTTGAAAAGCAAGAAGATGTAGTATTTACAGATAATGATATATTATTAAAAGGCACTTCATTAAGAGAAACTGCTAAAAATAAAGCTATTCTTGAAAACCGCATTTTGTCATTAATTAAATTAATAATGCCAGAAGAAGAAGGTTTTGATATGTCCACTATTACTTATGATATGGTGGAAGAATTATTCCCATTTTCGGTTCAAATTCAATTAATTGAAGAAATTAGTCTTGTTATTTCTCCATCTTATAAAACTGTCAGGGGAAAGTCCTAGGATCAGTTCGTAGGCAAGTTAAAGCATATTTGACTGCTCATGGTACTGATCCAAATGAAGTAAATGAAGAAACTTTTAATGACATTTGTTTGATGTTTTCAGATGGATTAATAGGAAATTATAGGATTATAGAAACCCTTGGGAATTTAACCGCAGGGGTTTATAATTATATGCGAAGTGCAACAGCACCCCCATATAAGCTACAAGATATTATTCCTACAGTTTATGAGTATTTATATCCACCATTGTCGGAAGAAGAAAAGAAAAATGCGGTAAGTAAACAATTAATAGCCTTTGCAATGATGCATCCGGGCGCACCAAAAGAGTTAGTGGAAAGATATAAATGAGTAATAATATCGCTAGGTTGGGTGTAGTAATGGGGCTAGATACCGCCGAGTTCACTACTGGACTTGGTAAGGTAGAGAAACAATTAAGCAGTTTCAAAGACAAATTAATGGAGTTTGCCAGCATTGCCGCATTTGTTGAAATGACAAAAAAGGCAATGGAATATGCTGATACCATTACCACTACTGCCAAAGCTAATGATGTTACAACCGCATCTGTTTTAGAACTTTCCAAAGCATTAGAAGAAAATGGCGGTAGCGCAGAAGAAACTGGGCGCATTTATGCTGGATTTAATCAAAAAGTAGAAACAGCCGCATTAGGTAGCGCCAAGGCGCAAGAATCATTTAGAAGGTTAGGAGTTTCATTATCCGACATTAAAAGCCTTTCATCCCAAGATTTGTTTGAAAAAACCATTACTGGATTGGCAAAAATTCAAGATTCAGTAACTAGAAATGGTATTGCTTTTCAAACACTTGGTAAGGGTATCCGAGGTGTTGATATTGTTGGACTTGCTCAAACCTTAGAAGAAGCTAAAGGTTCATTTGATAGATATGCTGAAGCTGTCAATATGGCGCATGAACTTCATTTAAAAATTGAAGCATCTGGCAGAAAAGTAACTTTGATGTTTACAGAAGCAGTAATTCCAACTTTGCTTACTGTTTACAATGAATGGACTAAAACTGGTGGCGCATTAGATTATGTATTTTCTGCGCTAAAGTATCTTACTGTTGGTTTTGCTATTTGGGCAGAAGCCGCTGTAGTAGCGGTCAAATATGTAATTGATGTAATTAAGATGTTGGCTTATACAGTCAATGATTTATTAACATTAAGCATTGATAAAGCCATAGAACACTTTAAAAGCGGTTTAGCCGAAATCAAAAAAGATGGTTCTGATTATATTGAATTTTTACAAAAACTAAAAAAAGCTAATACTGAAGCATCAAGCGGCGGTGGCGCTGGCGGTCAAGCGGATAGAGATGTTATTAATGCTAATGCTAAAAAATTAGGATTAGCACAAGGTTTAACTGCCGAATATAAAAGACAAGCAGACCTACAAATACAAATGGCTATTCAAGCCAGAGAATTATTAGGATTAACTAAAGATGAGCAAGTAGTTCAAGCTGAAGTTAATAAGGTAATTGATGCCAATCAAAAAGCTAGAGATGCTATTGATAAACAAATTGCCGCCGCAAGAGGTACTCAGGGCGGTGCGGCATTAATAGCAGAATATGAAAAACAGAAAGCCGCTATTTTAAGTTTAAGAGATACTTATATTACAAGCGCTAAAGATCAAGTTCAAGCTACTATTGATTTCCAGAGGACATTTAGTTTTGGCTGGAAAACTGCTTGGGATCAATTTAAAGAAGATGCAAATAATTCTGCCAAAGAAGCAGAGCAACTGTTTTCATCTGTTACTGGCTCAATGACTAATGCATTAGATACTTTTATTACTACTGGTAAATTTAATTTTTCTAGTTTTGCTCAAAGTGTTATTCAAGATATTATGAAGATTGAAGCCAGAATGTTAATGATGAAAGCCATTACTGGTATTGGCAATGCTTTTGGTGGTGGTTTATTTGCTGGTGGCGCATCAACTCCCGGTGGCGCTTATGGCGCTGATTTTATGACTGCGGCTGGTGGTGGGGATATTCCAGCAGGGCAAGCAACTTTAGTAGGAGAAAATGGACCAGAATTCATTAGACCAGCCGGATCATCAACTGTTATTCCAAATAATCAATTAAGTTCTGCATCAAGCGGTGGTGGTGGAGTTACCTACAATGGTCCATATATTGCTAATATGTCAGCCATTGATACTCAATCGGCTATGTCCTTTATTGCTAAAAATCAAAATTCTATTTGGGCGGCTAATCAAGCGGCACAAAGATCATTGCCACAAAGTAGATAATCATGCCAAATTTAACTACCATTCTATCTATTTCTGAATCAGTAATGATCAATGATCAGCGCTTTGTTGGTCAAATTATTTCAAGAAACAAAAGAATTTCAACTAGCGAAGTAATGACTGTAGTGCCATTTCAATTTACTTTTAAGCCAATGAATTATTTGCTTTATAGTAAAAATAGAGATTTGTTAGCCAACCTTAGATACTATGATAGATCATTAACTCAATATCTAAACTTTGGTTCTACTGGATGGGTAAATTATATTTCCTATCAAGGTGATATGACACCTAGTCAAATTCCTAGTTGCCAATGGCAAACCAGTTCTACAGGAACAAATCTTGTGTTGGGCAATTTGCCAAGCATTTCATCTACAGCTTATATTGTTAAAGCTGGCGATTTTTGCCAAATGGATAGTTATTGTTATATTGCTACTCAAAATGTTCTTAGAGGATCAGGATCAACAGTTACTATTCCAGTTCATAGAACTATATTGACAGCTTTGGTAAGCCCACAAAATGCTGTTATTGGACAATATGGGACTACTATTGCAATGGGCGGCAATACTTATACTGGTTGTACTTTTCCAGTTATTTTGCAAGCATATCCAACTTATACTTTAATACCTATGACTAATGATTCTTTTATTTCTTGGTCAAATGGATTTCAAGCATTGGAAGCTGTAACATGACAACCGCAATAACCCCAATACAAAATACCAACAATATAAGATATGCGGATTTTATTCGCATTGTTACTCCTTCTGCTACTTATCGGTTTTCAACTGCGCCAGTTAAAATAACTGTATCAGCGATTGATAGCCAACCTTTTGATGCTTTGGGCGCATTGGTTGGTGTAGGAAAAATTCAAAGGGATATTAAGTCCACAGCAAATCAAACTTCAGTAACCCTTATAGGTATTGATACTGCATTGCTTGGCGCAGTATTAAATGCGGATGTCAAGGGTTCGCAAATTACCATGTGGAAAGGATTTTTTGATACTTCTAATCAATTAATTACTACTGGCGGCTCTGGCGGTTTATATCAATACTTCTATGGATTCATTAGTTCATTTAGCATTGGCGAACAATGGATGGAAGAAGCAAGGATGTATGTTGGAACTATTACAGTTAGCGCTTCTAATATTCAAATGATTTTGCAAAATAGAATTGCTGGAAGATTCACCAATGATCCAAGCTGGCAGTATTTTACTCCCGGCGATACTTCTATGAATAGAGTAGCGACTATTGCAACCCTTACTTATCCATTTGGGAAAAAATGATTAGATTTGCAAATAAATTTGATTTCCCTGTAATGTATGATTTATTAGAGCATTTTTGTAAGTTACATAGATTTGAAATATTAAAAGATGAAGCAAAATGGTCAAGAGATCATGTATTTAAACAATTAAGCATGATTTTGGCTGGTGCTGGATTTATTTTAATAGCAGAAGATGGAAGTGGTTTTTTAGTGGCAATGAAAGCGCCTTGTTTTTTTATTGAAGATGCTTATTCGCTACATGAGATTATTTGGCACTCAAAAAATGATAAGACATCATTAAAGTTATTTAAGCGGTTTATTGAAATTGGAAATCAAATGAAAGAATCTGGGGAAATAAAAGAAGCCCATTTTTCTTGTTTTACTGATTCCGATTTTAGTAGATATGGTGCGACTAAGTTACAGAATACTTGGAAGATATAGATATGGGCGGCGGCGGCGGAATATTAAGTGCAATTGTTGGTGCGGCTTTAGTCGTAGTCGGTGTATTTGCTGAAGGCATTTCTTTTGGCACTTCCACAAGTTTAGTAGTTATGGGTTTAAGTATGATGGCATCTGCTGTTATTTCTGCCACTACTCCAGCGCCCGGAACAGTATCATCTGGAAACACTCAATTAAATACAGGGACATCTGTTCAACTTCAGCCACAAACAAGCAATAAACTTCCTGTAGTTTATGGAACTTCTTTTGTCGGCGGGATAATTACTGATCTTTCAATTACTTCCGATAATCAAAATCTCTATTTTGTTATTTCTTTGTGCGAAGTAACTGGGAATGGATCAGATTCAATAACTATTGGTGATATTTATTATCAAGGTAAGCAATGTGTATTTAGTGGTCCAAATGTAACTGGATTAATTGACCCATCTACCGGGATAACAGATACAAGCTGTAATGGTTATTTAAGCATTTACACTTATGCAAATGGTTCAAATGCGCCATTAAATTCCAGCACTTCTGCAATTAATTTAATGCAATCATCTGGATTAACTTACACTTGGGATAATACTAAGTTAATGACCAATACAGTATTTGCTATTGTTCATCTTACTTACAATCAAGGCGCACAAACAACTTCATTGGGTCAAACTCAATTTGAAATTATTAACCCTAGAAATAGTGCTGGTGATGTCATTTATGATTATTTAACAAATACAGTATATGGTGCGGCAATTTCATCAAGCCAAATAGACACAGCCAGCCTTACTGCATTAAACACTTATTGCAATGAAGTAATTACC
>Ga0208104_1000124_pt1 | contig 14352 bp, 10 predicted proteins | sample CryBogCBE29May09_FD_185503 | JGI IMG/M metagenome (GOLD analysis project Ga0208104, IMG submission 185503) | Freshwater microbial communities from Crystal Bog, Wisconsin, USA - CBE29May09 (SPAdes) | ecosystem: Environmental > Aquatic > Freshwater > Lake | place: Crystal Bog, Wisconsin, USA... | reverse complement strand
CACTTTTTATAATATGTTTGTATAATATGTATACGTGCCGTGACTATTTCTTGCGTAATGCCCTCATCTTCTCACCCCATTCTTTCGCCTCTTCACTACCTTTTACAAACCTTCCCTGACGCTTTGGTTTCAATCCTAAACCAGTTTGTTTTCCAACAGCATTCGCCACAGCATTCCCAGCATATCCACCTACCGCACCTAAAACAGGTCCTCCCAAAGCATCACCAGCTAATCCAGCTACAGCAGGAATTCCAGTATGAATTGCCGTTGATGCTATTTGTCTTCCAACTGATGGTGTAAAAGTCTTTTGAAATCCACTTTTAATCGTATTACCAATACTCTTCAAACTCAAAGCACCACCACTTTCATGGTGATGATGATGATGATGATGATGATGATGATGATGTTCTTCAACACCACGACCTTTTCCGTGATGACGACGATGTTCTCTTTCTTCTTCTTCACTTTCACTTTCACTTTCTCTGTGTCTGCGTTGTTTTACCATATTACTATGTATAGATAATATTTTTTCTCCTCTGCCGTGTATAATTTTATCAGCAATCCCAGCAACATCTGTTATTGTGTTTGATATTTTTCTTAGATTAGATAAACCTTCAAAGAGTTGTGTCGTGTTTTGTTTTACAAAAGGAATTACATCATTTCCTATATGATTTGATTGTAAGAGATTAACAATAAAGTCTTGACAATTATTATGACTGGCTGAATATGTAAAGAACTTCTCTTTACCCTGTCTTTGTAATCCTCTAAGAAGAAAATCATTAATACTGAGATTTTGTGGAATCCCTTTGACTTCTTTCAATTCTGTATGAGATGGTATTTTATATTTTAACGCACTATTAATAACTTCATTCTTTTCAAACATAATTCTTTCTCCTTTTGTAGTTCTTATAATCATAAAAAGATGATATAATTTATCGTAAGGAGTAGCACCAAACTTCTTATTGAATTCTCCTAATGAAATTAAATTAAGAGCGTTTGTTAGTAAAGAAGGAACGGGTGTTCTTCCTATTTCTATGGATTGAATAATGTCATTTCCTACTTTGGAAATGATATTACGAACTTTTGGTGGATAATCTAAACGCTTTTCAAATAAACGCATATATAATACTCAAAGATTGTTATTTTTCATTTCAATATCATCATTTATATGATGGGCATCTAATTCTTCTTCCCCTTCCACATCTCTATCTATTTGAATGAAACCAAAACAACAATTAACATTTCTACATTTGCTCTTGTAAGCCACAGCTATACTCGCCAATATTATACCACTACATATAGTTACAAGATTTGAATAGAATATTTCACTTAGTTGTGTCATATACTATATTAAGATTTAGAAACAATACACCAACAAAACTGAGCGGTTGAAGATGGATTATAAGATGACATTAATATAACTGATGTGATTGTAGTTGCTAATGGAGTAGCCAAAGTAGAAACTCCTGTCGCCGTCCCAAAGTCATATAATAAATCAGGAGATGTGGTCGTAAAGTTTAATGTTTGAAGTGCTATTTTTGTAAATGTTAATTTTAATCCAACACTATATTCCTTTAATGCTGGTAATGTAATAACAGACGCACCTTGTGGTGTCATTATATAGTTTTCATATAATGGATATGTTAAAGTAGCATTATTAGATGACGATAATCCTAAAAACATAGTCCTATATGGATAAAACACATTTGTATTATTTCCATAATTATCTTCTGTATTACTTTGTAATGTCATTCGTTGTTTTGGAATAATAAAATCACAATTCACATTCAAGTTTTGATTTGTATTAAATTGATATATAGCATCAGTTATACTTGTTGGAACTAATAACACATTTTTGGACGATTGAGACATCGCCATATATGAAAATGAAGTTGTTGAATAAGATGTAAAATTAAGTCCGCTATTTGTTGATAATGAAAATCCAGTTGACGATACATAACTAATAATTGTATTATCATAAGACGATGAAACCCAATTTATAGAACCTGATGTTGATGATAATGAAATAAAACTCGCTCCATTATTACTACTTAAATATAAACCACCACTCGAACCAGTTAAACCACTACTAGCATAAATAATAGCACTACTAGCACCGCCTGCTGAGTAAGATAAGGAAGTCCATATATTTGGATATGTCCCCGTTATTGTAGATTGAGTCCAAGATGTAGTTGGTGTTGTCGAATAATAAATATAATCGTTATATGATGATTTCCCAGTTGCTACTATCACATTTGATATAGACCCTAGTGAACCTATTATTAAAGCAGAATTAATGCTAGAAGAAGATGAAGTTAAAGGGTATCCAGCATTCCATGTTGAACCAACTCCATATGTTGTATTGAAATATGGAACAAATTTTGACGATACAGAAACAGGAAAAATAATACAGAAAATAGACCCATCGGAAGAACACGATATAGTATGTTGCGTCCCCTGAGTTGTTAATCCAGTTGTTGTCGTAAAAGTTTGCCCGAAATTATTACTATATCTTGGCGGACTTGTTCCGCCCATAGCATAATATACAAATTGACCTGTATAAGAACAACATATTGCTATTATACCAAACCCACCACTAGCATGTTGTAAAACCCAAGATGCCCCTGAATTTGATGTCCTATATAAATTCGACCCACTAAAGATATAAGCTATTTCACCATTTCCTGACATACATATGTTTTTGAATGAAAGACCACTCGTTGATGTTGATATACTTGATACAGATGTGTTTGTTATGACATTTTTACCACCTATATTACTAATAAATGTAGTAGATGTAGGAGAACCGATATTTATTGAACCTGTTGTGGAATTCGTAAAGAGATTTGATATTCCTGATGTAGAACTATATATCGATGTCGTCCCACTTTGAGACGGATTACCTATATTTATTGAACCTGATGTAATTCCCGTAGCAAAACTAATATTTCCAGTTGTTGAAGTATTATATAATGAAATATTATCACTCGCTAATACGCCTGTTAAAGTATTCGCTAATAAAGTATTTGAAATTGTTGTATTTCCAGTTATAGTATTTAATGACCCAGAATTTCCTATACCAATATTTTGACCATATATATTCGTATACGTAGTAGTTGATCCACCTAATGTTAAATTACCCGTTGCTGTTGAATATAAAATACAATTATTTGTTGTTGTTATTGGTTCAATACTATTAGTTATAATATTGTATATTTTTGTTTGACCTCCTGATGTATTTCCAATTACAATATTTGAACCTCTTAGATAAACAGCTGATGATGAAGATGTGTTTCCTATAGTTAATGTTCCTGTTGTATTATTATATAATGCTATATTGTCAGTAGTAGTATATGTTCTAATAGTATTCGCATAGAGAATATTTGATGTGTTTAATAATATTGAACCATTTACAGCAGTATATTGCCCGTTGATTGTTGTTACGCTTCCCACATTACCTATATTTAAAGCACCTTGTGTTGATGTATATAAATTAGCAGTATCAGTTGATACTATACTGCTAATTGTATTCGTATATAATGTATTTGAAATTGTTGTATTACCATTTATAGTATTAGTTGCTGATGAATTTCCTATCGTTAATGTTCCTGTTGATAATCCCGTAGCAAAATTAATATTACCAGTTGTTGTAGTTCCATATAAAGTAATAGTATCACCAACTAATTTACCTGATATAGTATCTGTTAATATATAATTTATAAGAACATTTCCACTAATAGTTAAATTTTGTGAATTTAGAATTAATGTATTTAATGAACTACTACCAATAATTAAAACATTCGATAAAGTTGTATATAAACTAACTGAGTCAGTTGTAGCAGTTGCTTCAATTGATTTTATTTTTAGTTGATTTGGAACAATTAATGTTCCATTCAAAGTTGTAGATGATACACTAATAGTGCCTATTGTTATAGAAGGACTATTAATTGTAAAACTTGTAAGAGAGGTAGAACCTAATGTAAGAGTTCCCGTTGATAATGTATATAGTGATATATTATTCGCAGGAGACACACCCTGTAAATTGTTAAAATAGACATTACCATTTATAGTAGTATTTGGGTTTATAGTCATTAATGAAGACAATTTTCCTATTGTTATAGTTCCAGTTGTATCAATATATAAATTAGGACTGGTTGTTGTTAATGAACCTTTTACACTATCAACTAATATGCTATTTATCATCGTCGTATCTCCATAAATTTTATTCGTATAACCTTTGATAGTAGTTGTTGATGTTGTATTATTACCTATAGTAAGACTTACCATAGGACTTGTATACAATGAAACAATACTCGATGAATTATTAGGTTGAATATTATCACCTGTCATAGTTCCATTAATATAGGTTATGGAACCTTTTAATGAAATAGCACCTGTCGATGAACCAATATTTATATTATTTGTATTCGAACCACCTAATGTAATCGTTCCTGTTGTATTATCATTATATACAAATACATTATCGCTTACTGATTTGCCCTGTATAGCATTTACAATAAGTGTATTTGTAATAGTTTGATTTGAAATTGTTGTATATCCGCTTATTGTATTTGTAGAAGATGTGCTACCAATATTAATTGTTCCATTTGATGATGTTCCCACATTAATTACATTATTTGTTGTTGCTAAACTAATTGTTCCAGTTGATGATGTATATAAATTAATCGTATCACTCGCTGATATACTTGTTAAAGTATCCACTAACAAAGTATTTGAAATAATTGTATTCCCTTTTATTGTATTCGTTCCAGAATTCCCACCAATAGTAATTGTTCCAGCAAATGAAGTATTACCACAAAGAATAAAATTTCCAGTTGTTAATCCTTTACATAAATTAATAGTTGCTGTTGTTGGATAAGAATACAAATTTACATTATTATTTAAACTTAGATTATCTATTGCTGTTGTAAAAATAGATAGGAATGTATTCGTTTTTGTAAAATTTGTATTTGTTGAAAATGTTGTTGTCGCAGAAGATGATGAATTACCAAATGTAATCGCTCCTGTCGTCGTATCGTATAAAGCGACACTATCTGTAGCATTTGCTGTTCTTATTGTTTTTACATTTATACCATCAGGAAAAGTAGTATTACCATTTATGGTAATAGTTGCTGATGAATTACCAAACGTAATTGTTCCTGTTGAATTATCAAATAATTTTACTGGACTACTTAATGTAGTTGCTCTTATTGTTTGTGCTGTAAAAATTCCATTACAAGATGTGTCAGTTGATAATGTAATTGAATTTCCAGATAAAGCAACTCCAATTACTACAGATTGACCAAATAAATACAAAGTCGTGACATAAGTTCCACCAAGACTCACATTACCCGTTGTTCCACTTGCTATAATAACATTTGCTGTGGAATTATTCGTTGCTATTTGTAAAATGCTTGTTGATGTTACTGGATTTATAGCATTTGTTAATGTATTATTTATAGTTGTATCTCCAAGTATAAAATTAGAAACTCCTGAGCTTCCAATATTCACACTCCCATATATATATGATGTTGATAATGAATTTCCAATATATACAATAGCACCATTAAGATACGAATTATTAAATAGATTTCCTAATTTTAAACTACCAGCAAACGACCTACAATTCCCTATATTAATATTTCCATTTCCTATACCAGTTATACTATCAATACTACTACAACCTATATTAATATTACCTGTTGTAATCGTTGGGGCAATATATAATGTTCCTGTTGTCAAAGATGAAAATTGTGTAATTGAAACTGATGGAGTATTTGTATCTAAAAAACCTATTATCTTTTGAGTAAAAGTATTAATACCTGTAAAGGTTTGATTTAAATTCAAATAAGCTATATTCGCAAAACTAAATGGATTTCCATTAATAATAATACTTGTAGGAGTTATTATAATTGTATTACTTCCATTTACTATTGTTATTTGATTTGGAATAGTTATTGCTCCCTGTGCTACTGGATAGGACACATTAGCATTTTGAATGAAAACTTTGGTATTAAATCTTGGTAATAATTCAGTTGGTGGATTATATGATGACATATGTTATTACAATATAAGAAGAGATTTGTTTTCTAAACTGTTCCCAATTGAAACCACCCATATCCGTTTACATTCCCAGTTAATGTCGTTGGTAATAACATAAAAGTATGAGATAATATGGTTGCCGAGTTTGACCCTGCGTATATTGTATGCGAGGAAACGCCTGTAGAAACTGTTCCATCAAATATACAAGAACCTGAATTTGGAGCTAATGTTACAGCACCCGCACCCGTTCCCACTACACGAAATATAGCCATAGCACCTGCGTTACTTGATGTAAAAGATGGTAAAGTAATGGTATATGCTGTTGCTGATGGAGTTACATAGTATATTTGTGATAAGGAAAATGTTAAAGTTACAGAAGTTGATATACCAGTATATAATCCAAGATAATTTCTTGATATTAAATTTAAAACTGTGCTGACAGCTATGTTGCTACTAAAAACATTACTTAATCCATTAAATGTATTAGAATAACCAGCTGTTCCAATAGTAGAAGAACCAATGTTATTTCCAGTATTTCCAAAGGTTTGGGGTTGGGTATAAGTATTTGCTGTATTCAATTGTGGTATTTGAGAATAACTTATAGTTCCACCTGATGTAGATATTCCACTAGAAGAAATAGTTGACGAACTACCGTTATTACTAACAACCAAAGTTGGAACGGTTGGAATACCTTGTGCTACTGGGTAATTCAATTTTGTTGGGTCGTGTTGTCCTGAATAAGATGAAGTTGGAAAACTTTGAGAATTAAAAATTGCTACTGATTCTATCGGTGGTTGATATGATGACATAGGTATATTATAATATGAGAATATATTCTCATATTATGACGACAAAAAACACTTTGACTTCGTCAAAGATATAATCCTACTCCTAAACCATTACCTGCTATATTATGAATACGTTGAAATTGTATAGGCAACTCCTTATTTTGTAATTTATGCTCTAAATATGGATTTGATAATCTGGCAGAGTGTCTTCTATGTAATAGGGTTCCTCCAATTCCAACAATACCCACTTCGTGCTGGTGATGTAAATGGTGATGATGATGTCTTGTAAAATGTAATCCTCTACCGTGAGGATTATCTAAATAGTTTTCTAATCGTTGTGTTCCTTCTTTTTGAATTGCTGAACCAGCTCTTTTTCCTAATTCTCCAAATACAGGGGCTAATTCACTATGTCCTGATGCGTTCGCAACAGCCATTCCAATTTGTTCACCAGCTTGTGGTATATAATCCCCTACTCGTGAGATTGTATTTTTTATAGCAGGTTTTACCAAATCTGCTCCTTTATAAAGGGCATCTTGGGCGGTTTTACCAATTGTTTTTCTTACAACTCTATCAAATCTTCTTCCAAAAATTCCTTGTCCTTGTATCATTGGGTGGTCTGTATTTTCCTTATTTTCAAATATTTCATTCGGTGTTAAACTAATATCAAATCCTTTGTTACTTGTGAACGACTTTGTGTATTGATTATAAGTTGATGGAACAACGATAAGTGGAATGCCGTGACCTTTCATAGATGGTTTTACACGAATTTTATGACCTTTTCGTAATTTCAATAACTGGGGGTGAGATGCCGATATGTGTATTACTTCCATATATGATATGTAGAGAATATTAAATAGTGTCGGTTGGTTGTTGGGCTTTTCTGCTTTTTTTCGCTCTTTCAATTGCTTTCGCTCTATAAACTTGTAATTCTTCTTCGGTCATTTTGGAAACCCAGTTTTTAGTTATGTTTCTACGCTTATTTAGCCATTCGGCTTTTTCATCGGCAGTCATATTAGCAATTTTATCTTTTTGTTTTTCATTTTGAATTTCCCTATTTTGTTTATACCACTCATCGTATCCTTCATCACCTTTCTTCGGTCTAACAACTTTTACTGGAACACCTTTTGCTCTTCTTTTTTTCTCAGCCCTTATCCGTGCTTTTTCAGTTTGTGATATTTTTAATTCTTCACGTTGTTCTTTGGTTTGTGATGCTATGTTAGAATACTTATTATTCATATTTTCAGTCGGTGTAGCCCATTTCAAATTGTCTAATGAATTGTTAAGTTTATTCCTATCAATATGGTCGCAACATTGTTTATTTTCAGGATTAGGTATGTATTGAATAGCTAATAGTTTATGTATAAAACCCTTCGTTATAACACCATCTTTTCTCAAATCAACATAATAATATGACCTGTCATCTTTATTACCATTCAATGATTGTTTCATAACTTTACTATACAAAACGCTCCATATTTCTCCTGCTCGGTTGATTTTATACAATCCTTCATATCCTTTTAAATCTTCAAATGTAAAATCATCATATTCATTATTGTCTTCCATATTCGTTATAGTTATAATACAAGACAAATATTTAAATCGTTTCATTTTAATTTTTACCCACCCCTTTTTTCCAACACCTAACCTAAAACGTATTTTTACATTAGACGCGTACGCCTTCAAGTACACTTATCTTTATTGAGGTTTTATAAGCCAAAAAGCACCAGTAATCGCAGTTCTTTGCTGAACCATTCAAACCCTGAACGATGACAGATTTAGGAACTTGTTCTTCAACAGGCAACATTCGTTCAAGATTAACATTGTAATAGCAATAGATATTATCAAATCCAAGTGAGTTAATAACACCTGACCCAATACCTTCGGTAAGATTCCCATTAACAGCATTCGTTCCTTTCAAATGATGATTGAATTGTTCAATAGAAGCATGTTGCTGGGTATTGTAAATAGCATTTTGTCCTGAAACAACAACTTGAAATTGATTGATGTGGCATAGTGGAGATGTAGTTCCGCAACCAGCAGTATCAAAAGGTGACTGATAAACTGGACAAACTGACGCAAGTGGGTGTCCAGCTGTTGTTCCAGCCGTCGTGGAATGGAATGGAATAATTAAAATTTCACTCAAACCACTTACACCATTTGTCAAAAGGTTATTAATAGTTCCAGAGTTTGCAGTGATGTTAATAATTTGATACAAATACAAATCCTTATATTTAATTTCTTTGATAGGAGATGACAGCATAACACTTTCATAGATGGGATTGAAAGTATAAGCTGGAACATAGAGGTAAACGTTTGATGCCAAGTTGTTTCCGGCGACACCAGTAATCGTTCTTTGAGTGCTGTCTAAAACCTGATTTCCAACCGCGACTGATGCGATATAGGATACTGTCGTGGCAGCACTAGAAGCACTGGTATTCAAATTCACTGCTCCGCAACCACTTCGTCCTGAGGCAATCATCAAAGGATTGACACCACCGACGGCAGAAGTCACGGATGTCACGTTAAATCCGGTACACGCGTTTGAAGCATTATTACTTTTCGTAAAAGTAGTGCTTGTTTGATTTAAGTTCAAAGTTAGTTTCATAAAAATTCCCTTCGCCAAAGGGATTTTGTCAAAAAAGGAATGAAGATGTCTTAGGTAAATAGTAGCCATAACTGAAATTTGAAACACACCAGCAGTAGTAGAACCAGTTGAAGATTGTTTCTTACTGATATAATTCTTCCACATCGTTTTTACAGAGTTTTCACTCAATAGAGCAGAGTAAGTTCCAGTTGTTGGAACTCCATCAAGGTCAAAATTAATGTATTGTTGTCGTTGAAGAAAACCAATATTACCAGCTCCCGAGGAATATGTATTGAAAGCCGTTGTTGTGTTTAATAAACTTCCTGTTGATACTTGATTAGTATTTACGCAAGTTCCAAGACCATCAAGAGCAGTAGTTGAGGCGGCCGAGATATAAGTCCAAGAAAGAGGGTCATCAGGATAGAAACCAATTTGAGAACCAAAGGAAAAAATCTCATTCCAAGACAAAGCTGTGAGTAGTTTAAAACAATTATACATAGAGGTAAATGGAGTTTGTTGAACGATAGTCGTTCCTTGAAAATCTACTGTAAAAGAGTGTATCATAGAGCCGTAAAAATTTTTCAATCCCATTACGTAATCACAACTGGTTCCAGCAGCAGCTGGAAGCATATCAGTAGCAGTAGAAGTTGATTGAGGAGAGGTTAAAGTAAGTAGCAATGGCATAGCAATATAGGCTTCTCTATAATTCATAAATTTGTTAGAGTTGGAAAGGGCTGATGTTTCTATAATACATTGATTTCCCGCGTAGTTTCCATTCTGCTGGTCTAATATATTAATCCATTCCTTTTTGATAAAAATGTTTGGAGAAGTATCCAAATCTTGTGATAAGTCAAACGTCACTTTATCCATAATCCTTTATACTATTTGGAAAGAAAAAAACGACGAAAAACCTCATCTTTATCAAACGGATTAAAATGAAATGGGTTTAGGTTTGTGTGTATTTTTTGGAACGCTTAATTGAAGATGTCCTATTTGTTTAACCAAATCCCTCATCTTTTTATCTTGCGTATGAGTTCTATCTTCTGGTGCTCCTTGCCTTATTCTATTCACAATACCAGATAGAGTTCCTCCGTGACCGTGTTTTTTATGAATAGTAATAGGTTTGTGTTGCTTTACTGGAAGATGTTTAGAATAGCTTTTTGGGGTCTCTATTTGTTCTTTATACTCTTCTAAACTTTCATATGAAGAAGCCCCGCCTGGACCTCCTTTATGTAATAGTAATGATGAACCTCGTCCGTGTATTATACTATGACTGTGGTGAACTCTTTCTCCAAGATATAACTTTACCATATATACAATAGGTTAATAAAAAAATCATTTTAAACCTCGTTCTTCTGCGGTCGCAATAGTAAGCATAATTGTAGTTGACGGGTCGTTCAATTGAATAGGTTGTAAATTCGTCCCTAATATAGTAATAGTCAATTGATTATAAAAACCATCATACATTTTATTCCATAGATAATTAGGGGGTTTATCAGTAATAATAGAACCAACTCCTACATTTGGAGATATACTATAAATAATACTATTTGGAACTGAATAGTTATTATCAATACCAGTAGATGAAAATAGTAGTGAAGAGTTTGGTTGAATATTTGGTGCTGTTGTGCTTATGTATGAAATAGTTCCAGCAGAATTTGTAGATACATATGTTCCAGTAGTAGCTGACGCAGCGTTTATAGCCGTTACTAAACCCTGTTTAAACCCTAATAAAACTCCTAAACCCGTAATTGCTGGTGAAATAGGTGGAATTGTAACAACAGAATTTCTCGCCGTTGTTGGGAAACCAGCAAAACCAGCAGGTTGGGTATATCCAGTTGGTAATGATGTTGGAACTAAAAATGTATTCAATTGAACTGCGTAACGAGTTGGATTAACTATAAATTCAACATAATATACATTTTGTCCCGAACTATTTACCAAATAATGCCCGTTAGTAATCATCGTATATTGTAAAAGATTGTTAATATCAGCCACTTGATATATTCCGTCAGGAATAGTAACGGTATACGTTGTAGTGGTAGTTCCACTTGTCCAAGTATATGTGAATGAATTATTTCCTAATGCTACTGAAATATTATACCAAGAATAATATATGGCGACTGATGCGACTGACATATAACTATTCTTTATAGAAACAGAGTTTGGGAATAGGTATACGAATTGGTTATTCAATCCATTATTAACAAGATTAGAGGCATTCAAAACTATCGTCTTCATATATCATATACAAAGAAAAGTTAAATACCCAATAACGACATTTGAATTAATACATCACCTGCTTCTTTCTTAGATAATTTTCCTTCGTTCATCATCGTAAGAAGAATTGCTTTAAACTCCCTTATTAATTGTGGATTATCATTGCCTGCTACGATTTCTCCTTGTAATACGTGAAACCTATGTATTTCTTCTTCTGTTTTTGTTTTGATTTTATTCTCTGCCTTTCCATCTAAGAAATTCTGTAATTCACATTTCTTGATTAATTGAAAAAGATAGGAAATATCATCTTCGGTAAGATTATCCATTTGAATATTATCTAAATCACCGTCTACGATGTTTTTCAAAATATTTGCTACTTGTTGAGATACTCGTTTGGATTGAATATTCGTGCTTTTATGGTTTGAAGATTTAAAAGATACAATATTGTTATGCTCTAATTTATGAATATTAACAAGATATTTTCCAAGTGGAACATATTTATCTCTTGGTGCTATACCTCTGCCTGTCATTCGTATTGAAACTCCTGAGTGTTTCATTAATCCTTTCCCTTCACTTTTTTCACCCGATGGCGATGGGGCAGAAGCCATTTGAGTTGGTTCTCCTCTAAAATCGTATGGTAATGATTCTTCTGGAATTGTTCTCCTTGGTCTGTAAGAACTTTCTACTGGCGTTCTTGGCGTGCTTCCTGATATTTTCTTTACAGCTTCACTTGTTGTAGTGCTTTCAGAAAAAACTGGTGCTGGCGGTGCGTTGTTTAAAATTTCCAATATAACACTTTCTACTGCTTTGTAATCGTTTTTTAATTTGTTAAGATTACCTAGTTTACCAATAGCAGTTAAATTAAAAGTGCGAGTTTCAGGTTCTCTCATATGTATTTCCATTACTCGGTTTAAATTCTCATCTCCTATTCTGTAAATATTTTTCAAAAGCTCTCGCATTTTACCTAATGATTTAAATTCGGCAACTTCACTATATGGTTTATAATAATATCTTAAATCCCCTATTAATCTTTCACGATTTACTCTTTGTTGTTCTGCCGATGTCTCTACATTATAACTACTCTTAGTTTGTATTGAAAATTCATCTTCGAGTGATGTTATTGCTGACATAATATCTTGTGTTGTTTCGGGTTGAATACCCATTGTCATTACTTGATTGTTTAATTCAGCAATTCTATTTTCCATATCCAAAAGTTGGGTGACATTTACTTCACCCAACCCGTGTATCATATTAATAGACTGTTCTATTGCTTGAAGTGTCGTTCTTATATCAGCCTGTCCTCCCTGTAAATCTCCTAATAATCCTGCTTGTCGTTGTATATTATCATATAAAGCTGTTAGTTGATTAGCAATACCTGAAATAGATGTGGTTAATTCGCCTCTCAAACCAGTTATGCTTTCATTTATTCCTTCATTCATTTGTTCCACTTGGTCTCCCAAACCTCCAATTTGTCCTTCCAATCGTGTTCGTGTTCGTTGACTTTCATTCATAAGAGTTTGAGTTTGTTGTCGCATAGCTTGTGATTGTGCCATTGCTGATTGTTCTACGGCACTTGTAAGTTCTTCATTATAAGCATCTAATCTATCACTCATAGTAGCAAAATCTCCTTTTATATCTTGTAAAATTTCATCTAATCCAGCCCTGTCTCCTAATCTATTCGCATCATCAATTCTATCAATCAAAAAATCGACTTGTGCTATTGTTGGTAGTGTTTGGAATTGTTCTATCAAAGCTTCTTCAAAGGCTTCACTATTTTCTGTTCCAACTGCTCTAAGAACTTCATATAAAGCATCAGGGTTCAAAATTTTATCATTTATAGTTGCTAATATATCTTGTGAATGTATAATTTCTTGGTTTATACCTCTTAGACTATTTACAATCCTTTCATTTTCATCAGTTCGTGTATATTTAGAGTGTTCTATTCTATCTATCAATTCATCCATCTTATCTCCTGATACCATATTATCGGCTATTGTTTCCAAAGTATCTGCTAAAGTAGCCATCATCTCGTGGTTTAATGAGAAGTCTTGTTCTTGTCTAATCTTCTTATCTAAAACATCTATAAAATGGTGGGCTGTCATTCCAAGAGCATATTTAGGTTTTAATTCGGCAATTAAACTTGTCGCAACACCTGCTAAAAATTGTATTTGGTCGTCATTCAAATCATTGAAAACTTCTTGTATTACATTATCGTCTAATAATACTCTTAATTCACTACGTAAACTAACCTTTAATTGTGCTATATCTTGTTGTTTTTCAGCATAAGTTCTTGTATCTAATGGTTGGGTTGGGACACCTGTTTGTTTATACAATATATTCGCATCATAATTCGTTTTGTTATTTTTGATTTGTAAATCAAGCAATTTCATATAGTCTTTATAATTTTGTGTTCTATCATATTCAGTTCTGTAAGGTTTTCCTGTTGCCATATTAGTATATCCATAGATTTTTTTTTATTGATATAGAATAATAATGCTTACCGATTATCAAATTAAAACTATGGCAAAAAAGATGGATATTCCTTTGGCTGATGTTGTTTTTAAAACCGAACTACCTAAGAAAAGATTGGAATATAATAAAACATACATTATCAATTTGGAAGATGAAACTGATGAAAATGGAAAGGAAAATGAAGGAACGCATTACGTTTTTTTACAAATGAATAAATATCCTAACGGGGAATTCGCTCCTATATAT
>Ga0208104_1000123_pt1 | contig 14370 bp, 13 predicted proteins | sample CryBogCBE29May09_FD_185503 | JGI IMG/M metagenome (GOLD analysis project Ga0208104, IMG submission 185503) | Freshwater microbial communities from Crystal Bog, Wisconsin, USA - CBE29May09 (SPAdes) | ecosystem: Environmental > Aquatic > Freshwater > Lake | place: Crystal Bog, Wisconsin, USA... | reverse complement strand
GCTGAGGTGCGAATTCCTCTTCTTTTGGGGCATAATTCTCCTTACGCGGCCTCATTATACTGAAGCGCGTCTTCTCTTTCCTTGTAACCACTCGACAGGCTGATTCCTCGCTGCGTTGCCACCGTCAACGCTCCATGGCGAAGGGTTGCTCGGCTCATTGCCCCACGATCTCAGAGGTCACGCTGCACTGCGCACCGGTCTTGTGGCACAGGTTCGTAGCGAGTGCTCGAAGCGATTGCAACCAGGAAAGGGGGGCGGGGCGTACGTCTGACGTAGAGCCGACTCCCTCGATGCTGATGCGGAAGTGGCGCCCCAGGTGCTCCACTTTCAGGGCCTTGGACAAAGCAGCAACCTTGCTCGCCGAAAGTGGGCCGTTAGTGTTGAACCCCGGTTCTTGAATAACGAGGCTGGTGAGGATGAGACCGCGGACCTCACCCGTCGATGGGGCATACTCTCCGAGTACAGTAAACGCTGACTCAGGCTGATTGACCAGGGGCGCCGGTCGGTGCACCATGGCCGCAAGCCCCGACTGCAGCTTTGGGAGGACGGTGGTGGCCAAGTAAGCTGCCGTTCGGTGGTCTGCGGCAATTGGTGTGGGGGCATTCACGTACGGCGTGCCGTTAAAAACGGTAGTGGTGACACTGAGGCCGGGGTCAGCCACCACGGTGAGGTGGCCTCGGCAGGCGGCGGCGTAGGTGGCGAAGTTTGCGAGTGCGCCCTGACGCTGCCCGGTGAGGCGATCGCCTCGCTCCGAACTCGAGTCAGTCACGACGGCGAGAAATGTTGCACCGTGGTCAGCGGTAGCGCACGTCGGCATCGTCGCCGAGGCGAGTCGAGCAACACCTACATTGAGCACACTCGCAACGAGTGCAACGGCCACACCTACTGTCTTTATCTTCATGGTTCCTCCTAAAGGGTTCACCATTAACGAGATCCGGCACTCCACTGACAGAATTGCCCGTCAGAAGTTAGACCCCAGTGACGGTGAAAGCAGACCATGTTTCGATGCCTTCGTTCCCGAAGCTGCGAAAGGTTTTGTGCAACACCGCGGCGGGTCGATCTCGGTACGCTGATTTCTCCCAGATACCGTAAAAGCGCTTGACAAACACTTTGGCTACTTCGTCGTCAATGGGCCACAGTGGCGCGATGACCGAGCCGACGCCTTGTTCGCACAAGAACGCGGGGAATCCGATTGCTTCGTCCGGAAGTGTGGCGCCTCTGGCACCCATCCAACAACTGGCCAGAAAGACCAACCGAGCGCGGAAGGGATCGTTGTCACCCAGTTCAGCCAAGGAAAAATACGATGGCTCATCGGTTTTCTCGTCAGCCAACAATATGGCGCTTAAGAGAGGTTCGTTGAAGTCAAAGACGCCGTGCGCCGAAAGATGGACAATGCCGTCGCTGCGAAGCGCGCTACGAAGAGCGTTGCGATTGGCGTCTCTGCCGACGAAGACCTGCGCCCCGTGGTCCTTCGCAAGTAATTCGGCCTCGGCTTGAGCACCGGGAAGGTCGGGCAGATGGAGTTTCTGCGCCGCCGAGCAGGGTGAGGGATTCGCCACGACAGTGAGAGTCAAGGCTTCGGGTGCGTCGTGCTCGAGCGAGAGAGCCAGTGTTTTGGCTGACATGGACACGGTCACTGCGACGTTGAAAATTATGGAGAAAGTAGCGCACAGTGGCAGGGCTGACAATTCACCGGTGGGAATGAGGTGGCAGTCCCCAATCCCTTTCAGATCTTGCAGGCAGTTGCCGAGTTCATCTACCACCTGGCTCGGGCCACGACCATTCTGACCATCGTTTGAACCGTCCTTTTCAAAGAAGCTGAGCTGCTCCCCTCGCAAGGTCCCACTACTCGCGAAGTGCTTGAGTCTTTCTAGCCAGACCTGAACGTTGTTGGTCGTGAGGTTGTCGAGCTCGACATGCGATGCTTCACCTTCGGGCCACACCACCAGTGCCATGCCCCCCCGTTCTGTTGAGAGCAGGTAGACCACCGGTTGGCCTAATCGGCGCGATAGCGCACGTACTTCGTCAAAAGTTGTGCCTGGAAGCAGCGGTCGGCCGAGCGCTCGTTCGAGTGCCTGTTTCGTCTGGCGAAGGCGTGAATCCTGGGCTCCAACATTGTTGTCGCTCCATCGGTTAGTTAGGGGCGACCCGAGGACCTTTGGTGAATACTTGTATTTTTCAAAATACATAGACTGGGAATTGACCCACGATTTGAGCGCCCTTTCGTACTCTTCGATGAGATCGGGAAAATGCTGTCTAGCAGTCACGAAAGTCTCCCGCGCCGCTAATAAGCGAGCCTGCAAAAGAATTCCTTGCCCCTTCTCAAGTACTTCAATTGCCCTCGCAGGTTCGAAGATTCGAATCAGCGAATACGCCCCCTGAGCTGCAACACCTTGTGAATGGTGGAGTACGCGCTCCAAATATCGTCGGTACTGAATTTCTACAATTTGCCACTTAGCCTTGTCTTCGCCAGTGAAGCCAACCTCAATCTCATATCTTGACATTGTCTTTTCTGCAGCTTCGGCACAATTACGCCACTGCGCATTTCCGAACGATGTCCTCGTGATGTAGGAGCCACACTCGACCGCACCAAGCAGCCAAGTTCGGTCCATAAACTTTTGACCGAGGGCAAATTGAGTATCAGAGGGACCATCCAAATACTCGAGGTTCTGGATTGCTTGAAAATAGCCCAATTCGCAGCGACACTTGTTGTGATTAATCGTGGAGTCCACCACGAGTGCTCTCCACTGAAGATAGGTCTCGACGGCTTGAGAGCGAACTTCCTCGAATCGTTCATGAGCGCCAAAACTCGAATTCTTAGGAATGTAAAACCCTCGGCCGAGCCATTCAAAGTCCTTAAGGAATGTCACAACACTGTGTGTCGTCCGGCCTTGCGCAACAACATTCTTGAGATGCCGCCCACAATGACGATGCAAATCATCAGTTAAGAAACCTTCCGCAAGTTGGTCAACAAAATCCAGATCGAATTCCCAACTTAAAACTTTCACGATGAGTTCCAACTTGAGTCGGCAGAAAAAGTGGTACGGGTCATCGGAGATTTCGAGTGTTTTTATGTCCGTGAAGACTTCAGCGAAGTGGCGAACATCTTCTTTACTCAACTCGGAAAGTCTCAGAAAGAGGGGAAGGGCCACATCACGGACTTCGTTCCCAATGATAGAGCTGTCCAAAGGCTCCGGCAGTCCCTGGTCACCGAAAACCATTTCGAAAATTCCGCGTGCAAAACTAAGTAACAGTTGCAACTGGAGCCATTGTTTGTCCCACGCCACAATTGGGTGCCCGAATCTTAAGTGTTGATAGTCATCAGTGGCGGCTTCTGCCAGCACGTTTAAAAGCGGCATTTTGGATGTATTGAAGTGCGCAACCTCCGTGATATTTTTGGCATAGTTGGCAATATTCTCTTGCAGGCTGTTGACGCGTTGGGCGAATTGCGCTGCCTCAGTAGGAGTCGAAGGGTTAGCGACTGAGTTGTTGGCTTCGTGAACTATGACTGTATGTAGGTCGCAAAGGAGTGATGCAAGCTCCAAACTAATTTTTAGAAGTGGTTCGCGCGCCTCGGGGCACCCATGTTGCGGCGAGTGATCCATTTCGCAAGAAGATGCGACTTCGATACCGCTACGTGCAATCGTCGTGAGATTGTGGCCCTTTTCTGACACTATCTCCAGTGCCAAAATCCAAATGATCCTCATCTGAAGTAGATGTTCATGGAATTGGCCGAGAAAGATGAAAAGGTGATTGAGGTCGTAGTAGCGCTGAATCATCACTGCATCGTCAAATGACCGCACTGTCTCGAGATACCAGAAAGCAACTTGTGAAAAGAGTTCTCGGTAGGTGCCTAACGTTTCAGACTGGTGGAGAATCATGGACATTGAAAGTACTGAGTCCATCATTTGACTAGTAAGACTTCGACGTTCTTGGTCGGAGATCCCCTCCTCGATTAGTTCAATCAGTGTTCCAAGCGCGATAGTTTGGCCCCGTAGATTTAGAAAGTCCAGTTCTGGCGCTTCCTCGCTCAGTTGACTCGCTTCAATGGGGCCCGAATCAGCCGAGGTTGCACGCCGCTGAAACCAACTCCTGGTGGCCTCATCAAACAAGCTCACTGCAGCGCGGAGATCGTCGCTATCCAAGTCGGGAGTCATTCGGCGATGTCTTTCGAGATAGAGCCAGCCCAGATCGTGTCCCACCAATGGACTTCGCTCAGAATTCGATTCGCTCAGTATCGACTCGAAATGAGCGATGGCCTCCTGCAAACTGCTGGGGGAGGCTGAAACGGCGGCCAACTCCTCGAGATGTTCATTGATGTCCATCATGTTCTGTTCTACCATGCTCCGATGGCGAGGAGAAAGTGGCGTCTCTCGTTCCTCACCATCGGAACGGCTCGGCATAGAGGTGAGTTCACACTACTCTGTAAGTCGCGTTGCCGACACCGCTTGCCTAGAACTCGACCACCTAGATCATTGAGGGACAGTGCCTGCAAGGTAGTCCACGGCTTCGCGGGCTCAAGGTTAGCCAATCGCCTCGGTTGCTATGTGGAGCGGCGTGACCTCCGCGACTGGCGAGACAGTGGAAACATCTGGATTGTGTAGTGGGGCCACGAAGTCCGATTCCGCCTCCCGCGTTAAGGCCTGGACCCGAGTGAAGAAGTTCCCGTCGCACACGTCACCCCACTTTGGGTCACGCATTAAACCGGCCAGCCCGGTTGCGAGATTGATCGATCGGACAGCACGAGCTTCTGCCTGGATGGATTCCTGGAAGGCTCGCAGTTTCGCTTGGGTCTCGGCTGCCAAAGCAAACGCAGCTAGGTCAATGGTTAACTCAACGCAAAGCTGGGCCGCCTCTTCCTTTAGGGCGGTCAGGAGGTCGTGCACGGCGTCGCTTGACACGTAGATCAACGACATCGCCCCGATGATGATCGCTAAGGAGAAAACCGCATACCAGGGGGTGCTGTAACCAGAAATCCGAAGTTCGGCCACACCAACACCAATGAGCAGTAGTACAGTTGTGACCACAGCGACGATAATTTTGGCTTCAAGCGATGGCCCCTTCACGAACCAGTGGCGAAGACTAGGTGGGCAGTCGACCGGTTCCTCCCCCGTCATCGCGAGGTTGTCGGCCCACTGCCTGATACGCTTCGCCAACATGGCGAGTCCCATCACGCTTGCCCCTATCCCCACGAAGCTAGGTATCGCCGTAAACAGGGGATCGCCACTGAGATACGCCGCAGCGCTGTTTAAAGCGACCTCCCCAAGAACGATGAACAACGTTAGCAAAGTGACCCAACGCCTGCTGATTTTATGAGCGTGTAAACGACCCCCGAGGTGTTCGAGAACAAAGTCCTGCTGGACGAGAAGGTTGTTGTAGCTGGTCTCTCGTCCCTCGCTGGTCTTCGCCCTCTCTTCGGCTTTGGCCTTGGCGTCGGCCGCCGCTGCTTCGAGTCGGATGCTCTCCTCACGCGCATTCGCGATAGTCGCCTGGAAGGCCGAACCGGCCGAAAATGCAATGACCCCCTCGGCAAAAAGTCGCTTTCCGTCCGGTAATTCCGCATTCTGAATTATCGGTTGGTCTGCTGCTATCGGCTCGCCGAAGGCCCGCTCGAGTAGTTCGATGGAATCAATCTTGTCGCCAGCGATCCACCCTGCGGCCGCAGGCGCCTTCTTCGAGCGATTCTTTCGGAACGGGTTCTTCATCGTTTTCTCCTTTTAATTGAGTACCTATCTATGCGTTGGTTCGTTACGCGACTGACAGAACTTGGCCTCCTAGAGTTGAAAACTCCCCTGGGCAAACCGATGTTTCTTTGTGAGGTCGGCAATCGAACCTGATTCCAATGGAAGCGGAGCAGTGGTGCGGAAGTCTTCGTCGGCGGTCACGACAGCCATTTCGTGCCTACCCAACGTGGCGAGTTGCCGAACGGTCAAAGTGGGGTAGAACGGTTCCAAAATGGTGGCGTCAGACGACCCAGTCCGAAACGCGGCAATCGTCCCCATGTTCGTCATGGCCTCCGCGCGAAGACGCGGTGGAATTTGGTGGAGGCTCTGATTCGCGAGTCGTAACCACAGCCCGAACTTGCGACCTTCGGCCCACATGGAGGGCAGGGAGGGTACCGGGTACTTCTGCCACTCATCACAAAAGATGTGAACGTTGGAGCGGGATGTTCGCCGTTGAGCCCCCAACCACATGACGTGCAAGACGTAGCCAATGACGGTGCGACTCCCCTCGTCGCCGAGAAGTGTGGATGGCGCGTGAACAATCAGTGGACGGCCTTCGAAGACGTCGTCGAAGTTGGGTGGCGTACTCCCACCGAAGGCGCGCTGGACTACGGGACTGGCCACAAAGGGTTCGAACTTCGATGTGAAGAACGAGACTGCATTGCTTGAATCGTCGCGCACCATCCGTTCGACTTCATTCTTGAAATCGCGAACGAGGTCTGCATCACCGATGCGGGCAAGGAGTTTTGAACGGAATTGACCTTCGTCACCGGGATCGAAGAGTTTGACGATGTTACAAAAGTCCTTGTTGGCGTCGGTGTCGCTAACTATGGCCTTAATGGCCAGGCGGAGGACGCGTTGGCCAACTGGCCCGAAATACTCCGAGGGCATGTCGCCCCATAAGAGATTGCGAATGACTGAGTACAGCTCAAGTGCCCAGTGGTCGTTGGAGAGGCCTAAGGGTGCGTGCGCAATGGCCAGTGGCGTCAACTTCTTTGGATCGGCAAAGGAGAGTACGCGAGGAACAATGGAGCGGCGGCGACATGCCTCGAAGGCGTCCGCTGCGGCCTGGCCGTCGTGAGCGTCAACGAACACGAAGGACTCACCATGCTTGACGGCGTCATCGGCCAGATGAACGAGGAGTGAGGTTTTACCACTGCCACTTTGACCAACCACCAGCATGTGCGGTGAAGGGCTGCTTCGAGAGAGCCGACGCAGTTCGTCGGCGTCACGTGGACGAGTGTTCGGGAATAGCCCAGGGATGCGCAACGGGGCGCTGAGGAGAGCGGCCACTTGCTGGCGTGGGAAGGTGTGGAGCGCCGGCGGCTCGGCTCGTAGGGGCTTTGGCACTAGTTTGTAGCCGTCAATGCTGTCGGCTGCCACGAGAGCAGCGACAACATCCATGTGGGGACTCGTGCCTGTTATTACTACCGAGGCCCCCACGCAGTGCTCGCCTCGACGAGCAAAGGAGCTTGATTCCATTGAGACGCGGAGCAAGATGGTTTCGTCGTCTGATCGTGGGTAGAGAAGTATTGACGGTACTCCCAATGGGGAGAGCCCCCTCGTCGACTCTTCAGGCCGAAACTCGTACAACCATTGCGCTGACTCGCTTAGCCGAGGACTCGTGAGGGCGTCGTTGAACTCAACCCAATAGTGGTACGACTTCAGGATTTTCTTAAGTGCCTGCGTATCGCTGTGACTGTTGAGTGAGTCAAAGAAGTACCGCGCCGCCACAGCCTTGCCAGGACCGATCTCTAATTCCAGCACCAGCACGCCGGGTACCAAACTCGCAGTGACGGCTTCCAAGGTGTGGGACATGGCCAACACCGCCACGTCAGCATTCATGGGTGCGGCACTAACAATGTCAATTCCACTCGAGAGGGTACCGGAAAGGGGGTTCATCGTCGTCATTGCGCGCACCTCGAACTTTCAGACGTCGTTGTTACGTCGATGACAACTCGTCGATTGAGCGCTCGACCAAAGCCAGTCCCGTTGGAGGCGACCGGTGAGTCTTCACCGCGCCCCTCGACCGTGAGTCGAGAAGTTGACACACCGTTTGCGGACAGTTGAACGGCTACCGAGCGAGCTCGCCGCACGGAAAGCTCTTGATTGTACTGAGCGCTTCCCACACTGTCCGTGTAGCCAATAACTTTCACGACCCCGGGGCAGGTCGATAGCATTCGAGCGAGGCTGTGCAGCGCGTCGCGACCTGATGGCGAGACCGTAGCGGAGTCCGAACGAAAGAGCGTGTCCGATGACATGCTCACTACGTACGAGGGTGCCCCTAGCCCATCCCACCACCCGTGGAATGATTCCGGGTTCGAGGTGGCGTCCGCTGGCCAGCAGTTACCGAGCAACCACAGAACGCTGATGACGCCAATGATGAGAAAATTTCTAGTTGGTGCCATAGATTTCCTTTCAGGTTCGATACACCAATGAGGTGATTGGTCGTCAACTGACAGAACCGCTTAGCGCCGCCGCCGCTCAATGGTCATAATGATGATCCCGGTGACAATGCCAACTTCGAGACCGGTGCGATTAAGAGTGGCCGCCACTAGTTGGTGAAGAAGCATGGTGGCGAGGCAGTAGGTGCCGATGAACCCAGCGGTGGCCTCGGGCACAACGAAGTAGCCAACGACTAGCCCACAACATGAGGCGACGAATAGCCCGGTAATCGTCCACCCCGACAGGTGCAACATCAAACTCAGCTCAGCCACGATGGCCATTGCGTGAAGGAATGGAGCGGCAAGGAGGATTGCGGGGAAGTCGGGAGGCGATGAGAAGCGACGACCGCGACGGTCAATAAGCCCACAAAGAGTCACCCCGAAGAGTGCAACCAAAACCTGCAGAGTGACAATCGGCACTGGTTCGTTCGACAGTGCACTGGACAATACCGCCGCCCCTGCGGTGACGATGCCCAGCACCAAAAGCCAGCGGGGAGACGAAGTGAAGGTGCCCACCGTCCCCGTGATGACGAGCACTCCGAGGGCGGGGAGAAGTCCGATTCGGGCACCGGTGCCGTGCACCAGCGTCAGAGCGCCAACGCCAACCAAGAGCCCTCGTACGAGAGGCCCAATCGTCAGCGCCACGGCGAATCGTGGCCCAAGGGACCACCGAATCCACCACCACAACCGGTAGCGAAAGAGCCAAAGCGCTACTAAACCAACCGTTACTAGGACGATAATCATGACGACTTGTTTGGTGTGCGGGGCGTACGGCCGAAGGACCGCGCAATGTCAATAACGGCTTCAGCTATCGCCATGGGAGCTGCTTCGGCGGTGACGTGGCAGACGGTGGTATTCGGGAGGGGGCCGAGCTGTTCACCGACTGCCACCGTCAACGCTCCTTTGCCAAATGCCTCGATCCTTTCCAGCACGCGTGCGTCCGCATCGTCGAAAAGCTCGAAGTCACTCATCACGATGAGTACGACATTGCCAGTGAACTGTCGCCGGGATCGCTCGGCCTCGATGATTGCGGTGGCGGCGGAACTTGAGGTTGCGATCGGCGACAAAATGTGTTCCTCCAACGTTCGGTACGCATTACTCCGAAGGGTGAGAGGTAGAACAACCTGGGCAGCGTCGAATGGGATCATGGTCATGTCGCATCGTCGGCATCGACAGGCCGCTCGGAGTAGTTGGACCGAACGCAGAAGTTGTGCGTGACGGTAGCGGATTGGGTCAGCAGTACCCCACACCGAGCCGCTCTCGTCGTGCACGACGATGTAGCGAGTGGGTTCACGGCACGGTGCGAGAGGAACGGCAGGCTTCCAGGATCGGATAGCGGCTGGTATGGCTGTGCGTCGACCGTCAACCGAAAAAAACCGGGGGCTCGTGCCGCTTCGAGCCAGGGTGAATCGCGCGGTGAGAGACCGCGAAATTTGGGGGATCCGAATCATGATTCTTCCATTGGTTGTAACAGCGTGGTCGCTGGGGCGCCACGTCCCCCCTTGCGCGTCAACGGCATTGGTGCCTCCTTCGAATAAGTCCTCACTCTCCTGCAAGGTGGTGACCTGACTGACAGAAAGACACCTCGGCGGATGTGGCGGCCGCGTGCATGACTCATCACGCGGATGATTGGACGGCATGTGCGGGTACTAGGGGACCGGCGAGATAGTCGGTGGGTCACGCTGAAGGTGACCATTCGAATTCTGTCAGTGCAACGCCGTCTCGCTCCATGGGTAAGCGCAATTGGGCGCGGTAAAGGAGAACAGACATGGTGAAGCACATCAACGCAGACAAGAACCGCAAATCTCAGAAGGCAATCCAAGCGAAGACACGCCTGGAAAAGCAGCGCCAGCGAGGATCGAAGAAGTTCACCGCTGGATCAAACCCTCACAATGGGGCCTCGCGAAGCCAGTCGGGGCAGAAGCGTTCTTGAGCTAAGCGTGGGAATCCGCGTGTGTTTCGTGCGCTTTTGCGGGTCGGGGTCACTGAGGTGGCTCCGACCCGCAATTTTTGCGAGTGACTTGCCCCAAAGATAGTTTCGTCGGCGCCATGTTTGGTCACTCGACACCGGAGCTGTTCTCGTGATGGCCCTAGGAAACGTAGGCGAGGAGCTTTGGCGTAGAGGGCGTGTCTGGACAGCTCGGCCCAAATAACGACACCGCCTCACGACAGTTTCAGATGTCCGCGATGTCGTGAAATTTCACCAGAGCACTCCCAACGGGATTCGATCTGGCGCTGTCGTGGCGCTACGTTTGCGGCGAGAGTAACTACTGACAGAGGTCGTCAGTGGCAAGGTCCCGATGCGAGGGTTCGTCCGTGAGGAGTTATGTTCGCGGGCAGGACTTCCGTGGCTTTAGGGGGTAAAATGATGGAGATGATTCCTCTCTTTGTGTCGATTCGCCCGCTGCACGAGCAGCCGAGCGACCTGCAGTACTGGCTCTCGAAGAGCCCGTCAGAGCGCATCGCCGCCGTAGAAGTACTTCGACGTCAAATGATCGGAGAGCCCAGTGGAACTGGATCAAGACTTCAACGAGTTTGTTCAATTACTACTCGCTAACAGAGTTCGCTTTCTCATCATCGGGGGCTACGCCCTCGCCGCACACGGTGCTCCTCGTTACACCGGCGACCTCGACACGTGGCTCTGGGTCAACAGTGACAATGCTGACCGGATGCTCGCGGCACTCGATTCGTTTGGCTTCGGGTCACTCAACATCACCCGCGATGTTTTTCTGCTTCCCGATACCGTGATTCAGTTGGGGTATCCACCACATCGAATCGACCTCCTCACAGGAATTGATGGCGTCAATTTTGATGACGCATGGGGCCGACGCGTGGAGTTTGTCATTGACGGTCACCGTGTGCCCTTTATCAGTCGTGAGGACTTAATCACGAATAAGAAAGCGGTGGCTCGACCGCAGGACTTGGCCGATGTGGCCACACTCGAAGAGTAGGCGGCCGCCCGCAAATTTTGGCACCCTTCGACATTGCCAGATGGAACCATTTCGTGACTTGGATTCGGTGTTTTCGGTCGGCTCTGCCTCGGCAACCCGCGACAATTGATTCAAAGTTACTCAAGACTCAGGGTGATCCAATCTTGGACCCAATTCACTCAGACAGCGGATTAGATAGCCTCGTTCCGTAAAGCTCAGTTATCTCATTTGTAAAGTTTTGTGTTCTCAAAACTAAAGTTTGTGTTAGCATTTCCCTGTGGAGCAAACGTCCCAACTGCATAAACGGCGTATTTTTGAGGTGGCGTGCTCGTGTTTGCGCGATAGCCCGACACTGTTACTTGAAGGACCTCGCTCGGTCGGCAAGTCGACGCTGCTTCATCAACTGGCAGTTCACTTCGGCGGACGAGTTCTCGATTTAGATGACCTGGCCACACTTGACTCAGTGCGTGCCGACGTCGCCCGCGCTGTTGCAGGGCCGCAGATGGTGCTTATTGACGAATACCAGAAGGCGCCTGAGGTACTTGAAGCGATTAAGGCGGAGTTGAATCGGGCCACATTCTCTGGGCGATTTGTCCTTACCGGCTCGACCCGCCACGACGCGCTTCCCGGTGCCGCCCAGGCTCTTACCGGACGTCTCGAGACACTCACGGTGTTCCCACTGTCTCAAGGGGAGCGTAATGATCAGCGTGAAGATTTTCTTGCGTTGGCTATCGAACATCCAGAAGAAGTGGTTCAACTCGGAATCTCTCAAACGAGCCGTGAGGAGTACGTTTCGCGAATCACGGCTGGGGGCTTCCCTCTTGCACTCGCAATGTCGAATGAAGCGGCACGACGGAGGTGGGTCCGTCAATACGTCCGCCTGACACTCGAGCGAGATGTTCGGGAGCTCACAAATCTTCGCCAAGGTGACAAGCTCGGATTACTTCTCGGACGCCTAGCTGGCCAAACCGCTCAAGTGCTCAACGTGGCAAGCGCTGCTTCCGACGTAGGTCTGACCCCCGTGACGGCAGAGAGCTACATAAGTCTTCTCGAGCGAGTGTTTCTCGTCCACCGACTCGAGGCATGGGGTACCACCTTGTTGCCTCGGAGTGTTGCTAAGCCGAAGATCCACGTGCTTGATTCAGCAGTGGCCGCCACATTGCTTCGAATCACTCCAGAAAAGCTCTTGAGCCTCCGCGCCTCCGCGACGACTGAGTTTGGTCATGTGGTTGAAAGTTTCGCCGTCGCCGAACTCCAGAAACAGGCTTCCTGGAATGACTCGGTTGCTGGCGTAGGTCACTGGCGACACCTTGATGGCTACGAAGTTGATTTCATCGTTGAGCGCGAAGACGGGGGAATCATCGGATTCGAAATCAAGACGAGTGCTCGAGTCCAGGGCTCCGACATGAAGGGAATGGCGAGACTTCGCGATTCACTGGGGGATCAATTTGTAGGCGGATTTGTCCTCTATCTTGGCGAACGTAGTTACACCTATGCCGATCGGCTACACGTTGCGCCCCTCGATCGTGTCTGGACGCCAACGCGTCGCTAAGGACTCCTTGCGACCGTAGGCGAAGCCCATGCGAAGCGACACAAGAGATACCGAACACTGCTACCAAAGCCTGGAGAACCACAATGACGAAGCGAAATAACTCCATTGCGGAAATGGCCAACCAGGCCGAAGAGGGCTACGACGTGGATGAAATACTTCGTCGCCGCGGTGGACGACTAGCCATGGGATCCACACCGAGCAGCGTTGAGTCAGTCCAGCTCAGTCCCGAGCTCAAGCGCGATTTGCTAGAACGTGCCGCACAGCAGGGTGTCAGTCTGTCCGAAGCGATTCGCACCGCACTGCAGGAATACGTCGGGGCAAGCTGATTGAAGAATTCTCCAGGTTTGATGCTTACTGCGTGAGCGGGACTGTCTCCAGCCGGACGTGAAGCAAATCTCCGATACCGAGCTTTACGATTGGGTGTCCTGGGTGACAGTGAATACCGATTCGATTCTCACTTTCATCTAGCACGCCCGCCACCACTTCAGCCTGAGTCTGTTCAATTTCCATTCCGATGGCAAAATCAAACTTCTGTCCACCCTCGTGCTGCAGAACCTCCATAGAAATTCCCAAATCTCGAACGAACGTCGTCCGTGTCTCACCAGACACGAGTGTCACGATTTGCCTTCTCAGGGCAATGTTCTGGACCGTTCGTGTTCGCCACGATTCATCGCGATCAACTCGACGGTTTCCCTTGTGCTGATCTAAGGGCCACGGTTCTTCATCAGCATTGGAGATCAACCGAAGAGAAAAGATCTCACCAGTGAACTTGGCCGAAGGTGGATTGTGAGCGGTCAATGAGAAGCCAATTGTCCCTACTGACGTGTCAAGATCCAGTCGTCGTGAGCCCTCCCAATAGGGTCGAAACCACGGGTGGCAGGTACGTACCGAATGAATAACCGCGCCTTGCAGTTCGCGAATCCGGTTGAGTTCGAGCCCTGTAAACACGAGATTCATTTTTTGCTCCATGCATCTCGAATCGGCAGCACTCGACGCGTTTGGTCCGCCTCGAGTATCCATGGATTGGTTTGGTATGGCGATGGCTGAGTGTGGATGCTGAGGTCACCGCGAGTTCGGGGTTCATGCCCCATGGCTACTCCGCCCCAGTTCTCCCGCATTAAGAAGAATGAAATTGACTTTCGTTCCGTGAGGAAGACGATTCCCATGTCGTACTCATACTCGAAAGTTTCGCGCCTTTGCACAAGCCGAATTGCGTCACGAACAATCAAGATCTCCTGAACCGTTTGACCACGAAACCATGCATATCGAGGAAATGATTTTCTTTTCGTGCGGCCCTTTGGGGGCGAAATGACATCAAGCGACTTGTTCGGAAGGGATGAACTGAAGTCTCTAGTAGTGAAACTTCGCACCTCAATCTCCGAATCACCAACCTCGAGAGCTATGCCGTCTTCTGGAGATCTCCATGTATCTCTGAAATCTTCGTCGGGCGATCCGACCAATCCAATTGCGGCACCCAGAGTTGAAAACAAAATTTGTCGAGCAGAGGGCAGGAGAAGAGCGTCGGAACTTGACATGTCATCAGACAAGCACGGGGCTGTGACATTCTGTCCGCAAAGGGCAATGAGCACTCCCAACGGTGTCCTAGTTCATGAGATAACGGACAGCATGTGTCACGACATAGTGGACACTTCCTTATGGAGGTGTTGCGATGTCGAAAGCCCAAATGGTGGTGGATTCTGTCGTGAAACAAGGGCGCTCGG
>Ga0208104_1000122_pt1 | contig 14377 bp, 12 predicted proteins | sample CryBogCBE29May09_FD_185503 | JGI IMG/M metagenome (GOLD analysis project Ga0208104, IMG submission 185503) | Freshwater microbial communities from Crystal Bog, Wisconsin, USA - CBE29May09 (SPAdes) | ecosystem: Environmental > Aquatic > Freshwater > Lake | place: Crystal Bog, Wisconsin, USA... | reverse complement strand
GCGTCGGCCCCCTCCCCCTGGCGCCACTGGGCGTTGCGCTGGGCGATTTCACGTAGCACCATGTCCTCGACCGCCTCGCCCTCATCCGAACGGGCCCGCTGGAGAGGGCGACCTTCATCGTTCGACGTCGCCGCCAGGACGAAGAGCCCCTTACCGGACTGCGCGTAGGCGAAGAATGGTTCGAGTGCGGCGACGCCGGTATAGGGGCTGAGGGTCAATGCATCAGCGCAGAGTGGTGACGACTCACTCAGCCACGCTGCGGCGTAGCCCTCGTTGGTGGCACCAATGTCGCCACGCTTCGCGTCGGCGATAACGAGCACGTCGGCCGCCCGCGCGTCGCGAATGAGTCGTTCGAGTACCACGTAGCCGGCGGCACCGAAACGTTCGAAATAGGCAATCTGGGGCTTGATGGCGACCGCCGTGCCGATTGAGGCCTCGAGGAGGGCAAGTGAGAAGAATTCCAGCCCCTCGACGTGATTCGTCCTCCCCCAGGACTCGAGCGCCGCGGCACTCGGGTCAATTCCGACGCAGAGGGGGCCGAGATCGGCACTGCGCTCTTGCAGACGCTCGCCAAACGACTCAGCCATGGGCCACTCCTCGCAGTTCACTTATTGCTGTGACCTTATTGGCCTTCATCCAAGCGGCCGCCTCTTTTTGAATACGCCACGGCGCCCGAGGATTCGCGAAGGTCGCGGTACCGACTTCAATGGCGCTCGCCCCCGCCATCACCATGGCGATGGCGTCTTCACCACTATTAACACCGCCGACCCCGACAATCGGGACGTCGGGAAAGGCACGGTGGCATTCATAGACGGCACGGAGAGCCACCGGGAAAATACCGGGACCACTCATGCCACCTCCGCCATTGCCTAGGGATGGTCGCCGAGTGCGAACGTCAATGGAGAGGCCGAGAACCGTGTTCACGAGTACGAGAGCGTCGGCTCCGGCGGCCAGTGCGGCTTCGGCGATAGCGACGAGATCGGGGGTATTCGGGCTCAATTTGACCCAGAGTGGTACCCCGGCGACCTTCGCGGCCTCCACCACGGCCGCGGTAGCGGTCGTAGAGTGGGCGAAAATACTCGATCGACTCTCGAGGTTAGGGCAGCTGGCATTGACCTCGAGGGCCGCAATAGTCGCCCCCGCCATCGCGGCCGCCGCGTCACCGAACTCGTCGGCCGTTCGGCCCCAAATTGAGCCCACCACGGTCGCCCCGCGCTGGAGCAGTGCCGGAAGATAGGTAGCCCGCCAGGCTTCAACGCCCGGACCCGCTAATCCCACGGCGTTGAGCATGTCTGCCCCGCTGGCCGCCACCCGAGGGGCGGGGTTTCCCTCCCACGCGAAGGCTGCTAGCGACTTGGTCACCACGGCCCCGAGAGTGGCCACGTCGCCGTAGCCCGCGAGTTCATCACCGTGACCGGCCGTTCCCGCGGCGGTCAACACGAATGACCGTAGATCGACCGACCCCACCGAGGTCGGATTCATCCGTGCAACTCCTGCAGTGAGCGAACACTCCAGCCATTCGCGCGCGAATCGGCAATGCCCTTGACGGCCGCACTCGCGGCACTCATGGTAGTGAGGCACGACACCTTGTGGACGGTGGCGGCGATGCGAATCGCGTGGCCATCGGCGCGTGCCGACCGCCCCGATGGCGTGTTGATGACCATCTGGACCAGTCCCGAGGCAATGAGGTCCGACGCGGTGCGCGCCGTACTCTGCTCGGCAATCTTGCCAACTTCCGTCGTCACGACGACACCGTGATCGGCCAAGTAGGCCGCGGTACCGGTCGTGGCGGCCAGAGTGAAGCCGAGCGCCACGAGATCACGCGCCACCGCCAGACCCGACTCCTTGTCCCGATCAGCGAGGGAGAGGAAGACCTGACCTTCGTGGGGCAGACGGGTTCCGGCCGCGAGTTGTGCCTTCGCGAAGGCCACGCCGAAGCTTTCACCAATACCCATGACCTCACCGGTCGAGCGCATTTCTGGCCCCAGCAACGTGTCAACCGTGGGAAAGCGATTGAACGGCAGCACTGCTTCTTTTACGCTCACGTAGTCGGGCGTTGGCGTGTCCGCCGGTACCGCACCGCGTTCACGGAGTTCGGCCAGCGAATCGCCCATCATGACGTGCACGGCCACCTGGGCCAGCGATACGCCAGTCGCCTTCGCCACGAACGGCACGGTGCGACTGGCGCGCGGGTTGGCCTCGAGAACGAAGACTTCGTCATCCTTGACCGCGTACTGAACGTTGATCAGGCCCACGACACCGAGCGACGTCGCAATGCGCTCGGTGTAGTCGCGAAGTGCGGCAATCACCGAGGGCGACAGGGTCTGTGGCGGGAGCGCACACGCCGAGTCACCAGAGTGAACACCGGCTTCTTCGACGTGCTCCATGATCCCCGCGATGTAGATGTCGCCCGTGTGGTCCCGCACGGCGTCAACATCAACTTCCACGGCGTCTTCGAGGAATCGGTCGAGCAGAATTGGTCGGCTCTGTGAGACGCCGCCCTCACGCGCCAACGAACCGTGGGCGCTCGTGAGGTCCGTCATGACGCGAGACAGTGCCTCGCGGTCGTAGACAATCTCCATGGCCCGTCCACCCAGGACGTAACTCGGGCGCACCAGCACCGGGAAGCCAATTCGCTCGACGATGGCCTCGGCTTGCGCGAGTGTGAGCGCAACATCACCCGGCGGCTGACGAAGGCCAATCGACTGGCACAGCGCCGACCACTGTTCGCGGTCTTCGGCCAAGTCAATTGACGCCACGGGCGTTCCAAGCACCAGCGCGGGATCAATGCTGTGCGACAACTTGAGCGGCGTTTGCCCGCCGAGTGAGACCACCACGCCGACCACGCGAGCGCCATCAGTACAGGCGGCCTGTTCTGCCGCGATGATTTCGGCCAAGTCCTCGGGCGTGAGCGGCTCAAAGTAGAGCCGGTCCGACGTTGAGTAGTCCGTCGACACCGTCTCGGGGTTGCAGTTCACCATGACGGTTTCAAAGCCCCGCTCACGCAACGCCATCGCCGCGTGGACGCAGCAGTAGTCAAACTCAATGCCTTGACCGATTCGGTTGGGACCCGATCCAAGGATGAGCACCCTGTCACGGGGCGAACTGCGGACTTCCGACTCATCTTCGTACGTGCTGTAGTGATACGGCGTCAGCGACGAAAATTCCGCGGCGCAGGTATCGACCGTCTTGAAGGTGGTCACGACGCCAGCGGCGACCCGTGCGGCACGAACGCTGCTCACGTCGACACCCGTCAGCGCGGCGATCTGCGCGTCCGAAAAGCCGCGCTGCTTGATGCGGCGCCACGCCCGACCATCGAGGTGGGCGATGTCCACTTCTGCGCGAATCTCCTGCCCGATCTTCACCACATCTGCGAGTTCGTGGATAAACCAGCGGTCAATCTTGGTACGGCGAACGACTTCGTCCTCACTCGCCCCGCGACGCAAGATTTCGTGCAGTGCGTAGAGGCGCTCCGGCGTAGCGACGACGCAACGGTGCCACAACGTGTCGTCGTCGACATCGGCGAATTCCGAATCGTCACCGGGTACGAACCCGAGCCGCCCTTGCTCCAGCGAGCGAATGGCCTTTTGCAGTGATTCGGCAAAGGTGCGGCCAATGGCCATAACTTCCCCGACCGACTGCATGCGCGTACCGAGTTCGGGCACCGCACCCGGTAACTTCTCAAAGGCCCACCGGGGAATCTTGGTCACGACGTAGTCGATGGTGGGCTCAAATGACGCGGGCGTCACCTTGGTGATGTCGTTGTCAATTTCGTCCAGCGTGTACCCCACGGCGAGGCGAGCGGCGATCTTGGCGATCGGGTACCCGGTCGCCTTCGAGGCCAACGCCGACGAGCGGCTGACGCGGGGGTTCATCTCAATGACGAGGCGCTCTCCATTCGCGGGGTTCACCGCGAACTGCACATTCGACCCGCCAGTCTCCACGCCGACCCGGCGCAACACGGCGAACGCGTCATCGCGCATTGCCTGATACTCCACGTCGGAGAGGGTCTGCTGCGGTGCCACCGTGATGGAGTCGCCGGTGTGCACACCCATTGGGTCAAAGTTCTCAATACTGCACACAATGATGCAGTTGTCCTTGGCGTCGCGCATGACCTCGAGTTCGTACTCTTTCCAGCCCGCAATCGATTGCTCCACGAGGATTTCTCGCACCGGTGAGGCCGCAATACCCTCTTCGGCCAACTGCCGCAGGTGCTCGCGCGTCGCCGCAATGCCCGTGCCCGCGCCACCCAGGATGAAGGAGGGTCGAATGATGATGGGGTACCCGATGGTCTCAGCGATATCGAGCGCTTCTTCCACCGAGTGGGCAAAGCCGGACACCGGTACGGCGAGTCCGATGTCAGCCATGGCGGCCTTGAACAGCTCACGGTCTTCCGCCGTCGAAATCGCCTCAGGGCGGGCGCCAATGACCTCGACGTTGTACTTCTCCAGCACACCGGCGGCCACGAGTTCCATGGTCAAGTTGAGGGCGGTCTGCCCACCGAGCGTCGGTAGCAACGCGTCGGGGCGCTCCTTGGCAATGATGTCAGCCACAACGGCGACGTCGAGCGGCTCGACGTAGGTGACGTCGGCCGTCTTCGGGTCGGTCATGATTGTCGCGGGATTCGAGTTCACGAGAACAACGCGGTAGCCCTCTTCTCGGAGGACCTGACAGGCCTGGGTGCCCGAGTAGTCAAACTCACAGGCCTGCCCGATAACAATCGGACCAGAGCCAATGACCAGGATGGTGGAAATATCGCTACGACGTGGCACTAGGCACGCTCCATTCGTCCGGTTCGCAAGAGGGTGTCAAATCGATCAAAGAGGTACCGAGCGTCGTGCGGGCCGGGGCCCGCCTCCGGGTGGTACTGCACTGAGAAGCAGCGTTCGGCCGCGGCCGCGACACCTTCAATGACACCGTCGTTGAGGTTGACGTGGCTTACCACTCCCCGCTCGAGGGAGTCGGGCGTAACGGCGTAGTTGTGGTTCTGAGCCGTAATTTCAATGCGGCCGGTCGCCAGGTCGGCGACGGGATGGTTACTGCCGTGGTGCCCGAAGGGCAACTTGTACGTGCTGGCCCCCAACGCCGTCGCGAGCAACTGGTGCCCGAGGCAGATACCGAAGATTGGCACCGTGTCGACGAGGTCACGTACGACCGCTACTTGCGCTCCGAGGGCGGCGGGGTCGCCCGGCCCGTTGGACAAGAACACGCCGTTCGGATCAAGGGCGCGAATGGCGTCGGCGCTGGTGTCCGCTGGCACCACCGTCACGCGAAAGCGCTCGGCGAGTTGGCGGACCATCGTGGTCTTAATGCCGTAGTCGAGGGCAACCACGTGCAGGTCGCCATCCCCGCGGGTGTAGGCCACCGGTGTCGACACCTGGGAGACGAAGTCTGTGGCGTCGGTGCCGACGGCCGTCGCTGCGGCCGCCCGTACCAGGTTCTCGTCGGCGTGTCCGAATGCACCCGGAAGCGCACCGAACTGACGGAGGTGGCGCGTCAGTCGACGCGTGTCAATGCCCACAATCGCCGGAATGCGGTGCTGAATCAGAAGGGCTTCTAGGCCAATAGTGGCCCGCCAGTTGGAGTGCACTGTCGCGAGGTCGCGCACCACGATGCCGCGGCACCAGGGTCGAAGGGCCTCGTCGTCGAGTGGCGTCACGCCGTAGTTACCGATGTGCGGGTAGGTGAAACTGATGATCTGACCGGCGTAGCTGGGGTCGGTGATCACTTCCTGATAGCCGCTGAGGGCAGTATTGAACACGAACTCACCGGTGGTCACACCACTCTCAGCAAGATGGCCAGCGGCGTACCCCTCAAACGTGGTGCCGTCGGCGAGAACCAGAACTGCGGGTGGGCGGATCATTGCAATGCTCCCTCGTGGACGACTAGACGCCCCTTGACGATAGTGCTGCGAACGCGACCCACCAGGGCCCGTCCGTGATACGGCGTATTCGTGGCCCGCGAGTGCAGAGCCGAGCGGTCACCAGTCCAGGTGGCCGATGGATCGAACACCACGAGGTTGGCATCCTCACCCACCATCACGACCCCGCCGTGGGCGCTGAGGCCCACGCGGTGATCATTGGCGCGCAACTGCGCTACGCGGGCCGGCCCTCGCGAGAGCAGGTGGAAGAAGGCGACAGGATTTTCACCGAGTGCCTCATTCGTCAGCGCGGCCACGTGCTCCAGACCCAGCATGCCGGCCGGTGCCTCGTCGAAGGCCAAGTCCTTCAGCTCCGGCGTGTGCGGCGCGTGGTCAGTGGCCACCGCATCAATGTCGCCACTCGCCAGCGCTGCCTGCAGGGCAGAGCGGTCACTTTCCGGGCGAAGTGGTGGGTGGACCTTGAACTGGGGGTCGAAGGTGCTGCAGGCATCCTCCGACAGCGCGAAATGATGAGGCGCAACCTCACAGGTGACGTCAAGGCCCTCGGCCTTCGCTGCTCGCACCATGGCCAGCGACGTTGCGGTGGACAGGTGCAAGAAGTGAACGCGGCTACCCGTCAGGCGCACCAGGGCGATGTCACGCTGGACCATAATTTCCTCGGCTACCGGCGAACGACCGGTGAGTCCGAGACGAGCGCTCAGGACGCCTTCGTTCATGACGCCACCGTTCGCTAAGTGCTCGTCCTCACAGTGTTGGGCCAAGCGAATACCGAGGGGGCCCGAGTACTCGAGCGCCCGGCGCATGACCAGTGGATTTTGCACCCCCGTGCCGTCGTCAGTGAAGAGCCTCACCCCAAGAGCGGCGAGCTCGGCCAAGGGGGCGAGAGACTCACCCTTACGCCCCATGGTGATAGCCCCAGCGACGGCGACGTCAATGGGTGTCTTGGCACCCTGGGCCAGGACGTAGGACACCAGTGGCACGTTGTCGAGTGCTGGTTCCGTATTCGGCATCGCCACGACCGCCCCAAAGCCACCAATGGCGGCAGCGCGAGCGCCCGACTCGATAGTTTCAGCTGCCTCCCGGCCGGGCTCACGCAGGTGCGTGTGAATATCGACAAACGCTGGGCCGACCCAGCAGCCAGTTGCGTCAATGACGGTCGCGTTGGCAGAGGAGAGCCCCTCACCGACGGCCACGATGACCCCCGATTCAATCAAGACATCAGCGCGAAAGATGGTGTCGGGCCCCACAACGGTGCCGCCACGAATGAGCAGGTTCATGCGTTTTCCTTTTTCTCAGCCAAACTCAAATACAGCACTGCCATGCGGACCGGCACGCCGTTCGCCACCTGGCGGGTGATCACCGATTGCGGCAAGTCCGCCACCAAGGAATCGATCTCCACACCCCGGTTCATGGGCCCGGGGTGCATCACAATGGCCTCGGGCTTGAGGAGCGATATGCGCTCACTCGTCAGACCAAAGGTCGAGGTGAACTCGGACAACGACGGGACGTAGGAGCCACTCCCCCGCTCGTGCTGGAGCCGCAGGAGTCCGACGACATCGGCCCACGCCAGTGCTTCATCAAAATCAGTCGCTACGGTCACGGGCCAGCCCTCCAGGCTGTTCGGTAGCAGTGTGCCCGGCGCCGCGACTCGCACTTCGGCCCCCAGGGCGCTGTAGGCCGCAATGTCGGACCTGGCGACGCGTGAGTGACGAATGTCGCCAACAATCAGTACCCGCAGTCCTTCAAAGAGGGAGCTTCCGGTTTCGCTGCCCATTGCGCCGTGACGCTCCGCCAATAGTTGGCGGACCGTGAAGGCGTCGAGCAGCCCCTGAGTGGGGTGCTGGTGTTGGCCGTCACCGGCATTGATGACACGAACGTGCGGGACGTAGCGGCTGACTTGCAAGGCTGCGCCCGACGAGCGGTGGCGCAGCACCACCGCATCGAGACCGAGGGCGTCGATGGTGGCAATCGTGTCTCGCAGCGATTCACCCTTCTTGACGGAACTTGAGGCCACGGCCAGCGACACCACGTCGGCACCGAGACGTTTGGCCGCCGTTTCGAAACTCAAGCGAGTGCGGGTTGATTCCTCAAAGAAGAGCGAGGCCACGACTCGGCCCTTGAGCGCCGGCACCTTCTTTACCGTCCGTTGATTGACCTCGAAGAATGATTCCGCCGTGTCGAGCACATCGAGCAAGGACTCTCGCGACATTCCTTCGAGGGTGAGAAGGTTGGCACCTCGCATGCTCATGACGACACCCCCGTTCCGAGCCAAACGCCATCGAGGGTGGCACGCACCGTTTCGCTGAGCGCCGTTGGCAGGTTTTTTCCGACGTAATCGGGGCGAATGGGGAGCTCACGGTGTCCGCGGTCAACGAGGACCGCCAGCTGAACCGCGGTTGGCCGGCCCCAATCTGCGAGCGCCGCCAGGGCGGCGCGAATAGTCCGGCCCGTAAACAGCACGTCGTCCACCAGCACCACAGTGCGGTTCGTGAGATCGTCCCGCAACGTCGTCATCGCAGCATCCTTCAATGGATGGGCACCAATGTCGTCGCGGTAGTACGTCACGTCGAGCGCCGATACCGGGACAGCAACCTGTCCGATGGCACTCAACGTAGCCGCGAGTTGCTCAGCGATGGCCAGGCCACCGCGTTGGATGCCGACAACGCTCAGTTGTTCGAGTCCCTGGTTGCGCTCGATGACTTCGTGCGCCATCCGCTTCATGGCCCGAGACACATCGTCGGCGGTCAGCAATTGGCTCTTAACAACAAATGCCAGGCCGCGTTGGCGGTCCTGGCGTTCTTCGTGCTGCGTCATATTTCTCCTGTCGTACGAGCCTCACAGGACTCGCTTCACGACAGCCCGCTGCGAGGGCCGAACTGGCCGACCCTCGCAACGGATCTGTTATTCGTTAGTGAATGGTGTTAATTGTAGTCGTTACCGCTGAGGCGATGATGCCGGAAATTCCGACCCAGACCCAGAACAAACGCACCAAGCGAGCCTGGAACCACTTGTCACCAGTGATGGCGCCACGAGCGGAACGGATGGCCAACCCAACGCCCAGGAAGGCGAGGATGGCCAAGTGCACCAGACCCGAGCCAGTGATGACCATCATGGTCGAGGCGTAGGCGGTGTAGGACATCGTCTGCGAGTCGTTGATGGCAACAAAAATTGCGGGAATCGAGTGCATCTGCTTCAGGGTGAAGAACATCGTCACGACGACAAGCGCCGTCGCAACCCACGCCAGCGACGAGAACGTTTTCGCGTTCTTCGTCGCGCGCAGACCCTTTTCGGCAGCCCAGACAACGAGACCCGACACGAGCGTCAGAATCGACACCAACCAGTTGAGGCCGGCTGACAATGGTGCCTGCATCACAACCTGTGGGTTAGGAAGTCCGGCCGACCCATTGAGTGCAGCTTCGTACCACGCGTACGAGTGACCGTTAGGGCCAACAGTCGGGTAGCCAACCATTGACATCCAGTGACCACCAGTGTTCACACCACGCAGGTAAAGGTAGGTGAACAGGAGTGCCGACAGCGTGATCGCGTCACCACTAATGAAGAGCCAGATGGCCATACGTTGACGGCCGTCGACTACCTCGGGTGGCTCGTGGTGCCCACCGTCGTGTCCGTGCGCGTCGTGCTCAGCGTGGGTGTCGATACTCATGAACGCACCAGTTCCTCTCGGTAGTTGTAGGGGTCTTCGGTAATGACGGGTAGGACATCGAAGTTCTCGAGTGGTGGCGGTGTTGGCACCATCCACTCCAGCGAGTTGGCGTGCCACGGGTTGGGACCTGATGGCTCACCGTGGTTCCACGAGCGCACCACTGCGCCCAGCAGCACGAGCATGCCCGACATAATCATGTAGGCACCGATAGTGGTCACGAAGTTTGCGTGCTCGAACAACATCGAGTACGACGAGTAGCGACGTGGCATGCCCTTGAAGCCGGAAACGAACATTGCGAGGAAGGTCACCTGAACACCCAAGAAGACCAGCCAGAACGAAATGCGGCCCATTGTTTCATCAAGGAAGCGACCGGTCACCTTCGGGTACCAGAAAGCCAGCGCGGCGATGGCGCCGAACAGCACCGATCCCACGAAGACGTAGTGGAAGTGCGCCGTGACGAACACCGTTCCGTGGAACTGGTTGTCGATCGGGATGTCCGAGAGATAGATACCAGTAATACCGGCGATAATGAAGTTGAAGATGAAGCCAAAGAGCCAGACGGTCGGTAGCTTCATCCAAATGTTGCCGCGCCAGATTGTGCCAATAATCACCAGGAAGAACAAACCGGTGGGAATGGAAATCAGCTCGGTCGTCAACATGAAGGGACCACCCAGTGTTGGGGCCCAGCCAGTAGTGAACATGTGGTGAGCCCACACCAAAATCGACAGTCCGGCGAGACCAGTCATACCGGCAATGGCGGTACGGAAGCTAAATACCGGCTTGCGTGCCATAACCGAGGCAATCTCGAACAAGGCGCCGACGGCGGGTAGAAGGATGACGTACACCTCGGGGTGACCCATAAGCCAGAACAGGTTGGCCTGAAGCCAACCAGTGCCGCCACCATCGGCGACGAAGAAGCTCGTGCTGACCGTGCGGTCCATCAAGGTCTGTGCTTCCACCAACGAGAAGTATGGGAAGGCGTACAGACCCAGAGCCGCCGCAATCATCGAAGCCCACACGAAGATTGGCAGTCGCGCGAGCGACATGCCCTTCGTTCGCATCGTCATGACGGTGCAGATGGTGTTGATACCGGCCACGGTGGTGGAAACTGTAAAGACAATGATCGCCATGGCGAAGAAGTCCATACCGATACCGGCCTGGTCAGCGATTGGCGCCAACACGACCCAGCCCATCGTCAGGGAACCGACAGCGAGCACCGAGAGAAGCAGGCCGGCCGCACCAACAAGCGTCCAGAGGCTCAAGGCATTGAGTCGTGGGAAGGCCATGTCGCGAGCACCGCACATGATTGGTACGACGAAGTTGGCCCATGGACCGGCAACGGCCACAATCAGCGCCAAAATCATCAACATACCGTGCACGGCAACGAAGCCGTTGTAGACCTGCTGGTTGACGAAGTGGTTACCGGGAACGATGAGCTCGGTGCGGATGGCCATCGCCAGGATGCCGCCGGCACCCAGCAAGACAGCAGTCATCACGATGTACTGGACGCCAACCACCTTATGGTCAGTGCAGTACTTCCAGTAGCGCTTACGCCCCTGGTTCTCACCGGCGTAGTACAGGTCATCGGCCCGAGTGTGGTCAGCGCCAATCAGCCAACGTCCAGGTCCGTTCAGTGCCCCAATGCCCAACCAGAATCCGAAGATCCAGCCAAACGTCAGAGCGGTCGTCACCAAGTCGGAGTAGTTACGACTTGAGGCGTCCAGGAAATGGTGCGCCAGGTACCAGGCGAGCCACGCGAAGACCACACCGCCCACCATGGCGGTGAGGAAGTTCTGCTTACGGGCCAAGCCGCCACCTTCGGTGGCAACCGCAGCCGTGTGTTCGAGAGTTGTCGTCATTTTTCCTCCTTATGCCTTGGTCGACTGGGAAGCCAGCCACTGAGCAAACTTGTCCTTCGTCACCACCGTGCCGGTAGTGACCATGTAAGCGTGATTCAAGCCGCAGAACTGCGTGCAGCGAATGTCAAATGTTCCAAGTGCATTCGGCGTCGTGTGAATTTCCGTGGTCGTGCCCACATTGGCGTCAATCTGCACACCCATGTTGGCAATCCAGAAGCCGTGCGTTACGTCCAGCGCCGTGATGTGGAACTCAACGGTGCGCCCCTCGGGCAGCACCAAAGTCGGTGACTGTACGTTCGATCCCGGGTACGAGAACGTCCACAGCCACTGCTGTCCCGTGACGTCAACCACGAGGGGGTTGCGACCAACGCCACCGTTATCAACCGACAGGGCCCCGAGTCCCCAAACCAGGAGAAACACGGTGAGCAACGTCGATGCGAGCACCCACGACGTCACGAGCACGGGGTGCTCGCGCGTCTGATCAGCGGCTGGTGCCGGCACGTCGTCACCGCGATGCGTCCAGTGACGAAGCGCGTGGAGCGAAACGGCGTACACGCCGGCAGCAACTGGAGCGGCCGCGACCGTAAAGACCACAATCGTCAAAATCGAGAGGTGCATGTTGTCACTCATTGAACGCGGCATCAGTCGCGATGGACCGTAAATGCCAATCACCACGCCGAGTACGGTCATGATGAACGTCGAGATATAAATCCCAGTGAGCTTTTCTTTCTTTGGTGTCATTGCCATGATGCTCCTTACTTAACCGTCAGCGTGCCGGACATGTAGCCGAACGACGACATCGCGTAGCCAAACTGACCCTCGCGCGAACCACCGCAGGGGAACTCACAGTTCCACTCGTAGACGCCGGGACCGCCGACTTTGAAGGAGAACGTGACCTTCACTGGCGAACCATAGGTCGAGTCACCAACCGTCACGGAATTCGTTGCGGGGCTCGCCGGCAGCGGCACGGAGACAAACAGTGGCGCGCTGTTACCAGGAATACCTCGCAGCGTGAATGTGTGGCCAATGTTCGTGGGATCGACCTTCGCAAGGGTCTGGACGGGGGTGTCCGCTCCAGATGCGGTGGGAATCATGTACTGAGCCGTACCACCATTGGTGCCCCACACGCGACCGAAAAAGGCCTTGTTGTTCAGGGTACCACCACTGTCGTACTGGTTAATGGTCATCGTGACCGTGGTGTTGGCCTTGGCGACCAAGTTGAAATTCGAGTACGAGACCCAGTCAGGGTGCGCGCCACCATCCTTACCGTGTTCGCCTGCGAGCGAGTCAGGGAAGGAGCTGATCGTTAGTGAGCAGTTCCCCGGTGAAGTGGGCTGGCACACCTGCGGTTGCTGGTGCGGCGCCGCACTGGCGAGAGCGAAACCCGCCAAGGCCAATGCTCCCCCACCGAGCAACACAGAAACCAGCGCGCTGGCAATTGCCTTCGAGCGTTCCATTCTTTCTCCTTTACCGCGAGACGCTTTCCTATCTCGCACAATCTATCCAGTTTGTTGACCAGATACATCAGTAGAGAAGATAGCGTAAATTTACGAAGAGTTAACGTTCTTTGCGAAATTAACCTAGATTTCAATGGTGAACATTTCTAGGGGCGAATTTCGCATCCACGTCGGACTCGTCGCGGCTGAACTTATTTGTGTTCCCGCCTTCTTGTTCGAACTGTCCCGCGCCCGAAGCGGCAACACCCTGAGTTGGGCTTACGTCTTTGAATGGCCCATCCTCGGCTCCTACGCCGTCTATATGTGGGCCAAGATGCTGCGCGAAGAGCGCGGCGTCGACCGTCGGAGCAAGGACAAGGCCGCCAATGCCGTTCGCGTAGTCGAAGAGCCCGATCCCGAACTCGATGCGTGGAATGCGTACCTTGATCAGGTCCACGGAACGAATCGTCACCCGGTTTCTGACGAAAAGCGGCTCGACTGACGATCGAGGGTGGCGAGTAATGAGCCGTCTCGCTGCATCACCCGTCGCACAATGAGAATCAAACACGGGACAGCCCAGAAATCACCGCAAATCCACAAGATTGCGGCCGCCAGCTGCTGTTGGGAAAAACTCGCCGCGGGGGTCGTGGCCATGCCGGGCATCCCCACCATGGCCGACGCGGGCCCCATGGTGTACCAGGCACTTTTCGTAAATAGCGACATCGCCATGGCCATAATGAGCATTTCCAGCATGGTCACGGCCACCATGAAGAACTGGAGTCGCAGACGCCCCTGAGGTCGACGCGGCCACGCCGGAATGATGAAGTGAAAGAAAAACAAACCCGAGAGAAGGAAGGCCGGCTCCATGAGCCAGTCCATCATCCAGCGATGCGCCATCGTCGCGTTGAAAAGCCGTGGGAGATGTGCTCCGACCATGACCAGATTCAGAACAAACGCCGCGACAATGGGGTGAGCTAGCCAGGAAGGCATTCGCCAAGAGCGGCCGTAGTAGCGCCGCTGCACGACGCGGCGCCACGACGCCGGGAGGCACCACGCCAGTGACCGCATCGTCGAGGCCCCGATAAGGGCCATTGGCACGACGAACATGACGATGACGTGACCAATCATGTGGTCGGGCAAGTTCTCCATGCCGCGTTGAGCAAATGCTGAGCTAGTGGCGAACCAGAGGAGCCCCCAGGCCGAGAGGCTTAAGAGTGTTTGTGCGACGACGCGAGTCGATCGCGAGGGGCGTCGCACGAATGCGACGCTCGTCGCGAGCGCGCCCGCGACCGCGACGACGCCGAGTGGCGACATCAGTGCAGGCCAATCGTCGTCAGCAGACTCAGAATCTCCGATTCGTCAGAGACTTGGAGTGCGCGCGCACCGTTGTACGGATCATCGGGCATGATCCAGCGGACGTGCCCGTGCGTATCAATAATAAAGAGATAATCAGCGTGCACACTCATGACACCCTTCTTCGCCGGCAGCACCGAGATGCCGTACGAATGCCAGACCGCTTCGACGGCCGGCAGGCGAC
>Ga0208104_1000111_pt1 | contig 15440 bp, 22 predicted proteins | sample CryBogCBE29May09_FD_185503 | JGI IMG/M metagenome (GOLD analysis project Ga0208104, IMG submission 185503) | Freshwater microbial communities from Crystal Bog, Wisconsin, USA - CBE29May09 (SPAdes) | ecosystem: Environmental > Aquatic > Freshwater > Lake | place: Crystal Bog, Wisconsin, USA... | reverse complement strand
AGCTGATAGAGACCCAACCATTAAGGATATGTATGACTTTATTCAGCAAGGTGGTATGGTTAACTACATCCAAGGTATCTCTCTTAAATCTAACTTCCAACAACTGCAAAAAGAAATTGGTCGTTCTGGTGTAATGCGTAACATTGCGCAGTGGAATAAGTATGTAGATATCTGGACTGACATGTTTGAATTGTCTAGCCGGTCCGCTGCATTTGCCATCGCTAAGCAGAATTTTATACAACACGGAATGGATGAGAAAGCGGCTACAACTAAAGCTGCTGAGTATGCTAAGAACTTAGCTAACTTTGAACAAGTCGGTGAGCATGGTAAAGCGCTAGGCGCAGTCTTTATGTTCTTCCGCCCATCGGCAACAGGTGCTGTCCGTGCTATTGAAGCCGCTGCTCCAGCATTCCAAAAGGTAGATGACGTAATACGTACTCTACCTTCAAACTTAAGTGAGCAAGATAAAGCTACATTTAAAAAGAACTTCTTAGAGCGCCAAAAGAATGCTCAGTATATGTTGACCGTCTTAATGGGTCTTGGCGCAATGGCTTACACTATGTCTATGATGATGGCTCCAGACGACGAGTTAAATCGTAATAGAGTAATGACTGATGATCCAGCACAGTGGACACGCTTTGCTCGTTTCTATTCGCCTTTTGGTAAGGAGCCACTACAGCTTCCTTGGGGCTTTGGTTTAGGTTCTTTTGCGGCGGGTGGCGCTCAACTGGCTATGGTTACAACTGGACATCAATCTATTGGCGGTGCTTTAAATAATATACTGACACAGATTTCTTTAGATTCGTTTGTACCTATCCCAGTATCCCGTATGAATATTGCTGATAACCCAGCACTATGGATGCTTGATTCTTTAACGCCTAGCATGTTACGACCAGCTATGGAGTTTGTGGTTAACAAGAACGGATTAGGTCAAAGTATTTATAACGACTCTAACCGCCGCATGGGCGATGCTTATGTAGGTGGCGATAACATCCCAGTAATCTATAAAAACATGGCTCGTTACTTAGCTAACGCTACAGATGGCGCTATCGACTGGTCGCCTAATAGTATTTATTTCCTTGCCAATAGCTATGCAGATGGCCCGGCACGTGTTATTGAATCTACTGTAAATGGCATGTATTTAATGTCTGGTGAAAAACAATACAAGAGCTTAACCGCGGGCGCTAAGCAAACGCCTTTTGTTGGTTCATTTATTGGCGCAGCCCCTAACGTAGATAGCCGCGAGTTTACTGCCGTAGAAAAACAAATACAAGATTTGTCAGGCAAAGTAAATATGTTTAAAACTGACCCAGTGCAGTACGCTAAGTTTTTAAGCAGAAACCCAACAGCTGAAGCTGTAGTAGAAGTCTATAATAAAAATATTGGTGAACTTAATAAATTGCGCCAAGAAGGTAAGGCTATACGCTTGATGCAAATATCCCAAGCAGATAGAGATGTTTTACTAGATATGAATAAGCAAGAGCAGAACTTGGTTAAATATAACTTAGTCCAAACCTTTAAAGCATTTGGTATTAAACCCTAGGCGGTGCGCCAGCAACGTACCCCTAGGTATCCTTCTTTACTTGTAACAAAGCTCTTTACACGTATTCCAGCGCGCTTAGCCCCACAATCTACAGAATAAATTAACTCCGCAGGACGAAGGGTAGGAATAAAAAAACTATCCCCAACCCCCATACCCTCAAACGGTAGCAACCACTCTGGCTCAATGATCTGGTTCGGACTTATCATCTAAGAAATCATTCTTAATTAAATACACATAAGATGCTTGGGAGTTGGTTGTTGCTTTCCACCCAGTTTCCAAATGCTTTCTATCTACTTTAAGTAGAACACCACGTTCTTTTAAGTCTTTCTCAAACTCTCTGGTAGACATCTTGCGTTTATTTAAATACTCTTTAAGCGCTTCTTTAGATATGCGAGTAGGTTCATCCGTAGCAACCCTAGCAACTAACTTACCGCGCGGTTCATCAATTACCTTACCATCTTTAAGGCGTAGTATGTTACCCATATTCTCATATATAAAGTCATTAAGAACCGCAGTAAAGTCGTTGGCATTGATCTTAGAAATGTTTTGCTTCATGTAATTCAAAGTATCAATAGTCTTCTTATAAATATGTTCTATGTCATAGTCAAGAATACCCGCGCCAACTACAATCTCAGCCGCAGCAAACGTACAAGATATAAAGTTTTTGTAGTAACGATAAGATGCATCGCCTTGAGTATCGTCCGTATAACGCTTACCCCATTTAGCTAACCTCGCCATAACTTCTGGTGTGCTTAACTTAAACAGTTCTTTAATGAACATAGGACCTGCATGACCATAGTTAAATCTAAATGGATCAAATATCTTTCTGCCCAGCTCATCGCCTTCTGGTCCTTTAAGGGCATCTGGTTGTTCTATATAAAGCTCTGCGTAGCGCGCTCTTTCACCATCAGGACTATTTCTAAAGCGCTCAATCTTACCTTCAATAGAATCGTTAGTAGTTAGAATACCAAATAACGAGCAATTTAATGAGTGTTCACGCTCTGCGTTTGCAGAAGATTGCATCCTAATTTTGGCTGAGCCTTGAGATATTTTATGGATGAGTTGCGATAATACTTCTGGGTCCTTGTTAGTTACCTCGTCAAGACCAAAGACCATACTATGCAAAGCTACAAAACGCTGCACCAAGCCGTTATCTGTACTATCAAATACACATAGAGGCTTAGGACTACCAAACGTGCTGACAGCCGCATACATGGCTCCAGTCTTACCATTACCTGATCTACCATATAAACCTAAAGTAAACCCTCCCTGGTCAATAAATTCTAACAATGGAGAACCGAAACCCGATAGGCAAATTAAAGCATGCAACTCAAAGCCAGGTCGTTTTAACTCATGGGCAGTTTCTTGCCACTTCTCAAATGTACCTATAGGCTCAAAGTATTTTGCCAACTGCTTAACATAAGGCGATACAGGGGCTTCAACTGATTGGGTAGAAGATATGATTTCATTTTCACCAGCAACAAAAGTACGAGATTCCCATTCCTTACTAGTACGCCCTATTGACCAGCCAAACTGCATACGCATCTGCTGAGCTTTACTAATATTAATCATGTACTGACTCCACTTCACAAGATACTCTTGGATATTATTAATGTATTTAGGGGTATAGATTACCTGATGAAATGCTAAAGTCTTTTTAAGGTCTTCTAAACCATAGACTGATTTCATAGGTAATAAAAATTCTTTTAATCCGTCGTTAGGAAGAATCAAATTCATTGTCATACACTCACCATCTAGAGGACTAAATAGTCTACGCGTCGGATAAAGAATGTGGGCAAGTATCTCTACTGGGTCTTCGTAATGTACCTGACCTTTCTTATCTTGCTTCGGTGGCGGAGTGTAATAAATACCACCAACTTCTCCACGAATGTATGGCTTTAAATAGTCTGGGAAGACTGGAATTTTTTGGGTATTCTGTGTCTGCCGAACTGGCTCCGCTTCATTGGTTTTTTCAAAGAGGGCTGAGATTGCTTCTGGGATTGGTTCGACTCTTGGGGTTTCGGCAACGATTGAAGTTTCTTCGGTTGCTTCCTTAATAGTCTTGCCCAAAACGATAGGTGTATGAATCTTTCCACGATGTTTGCATCCTTTGCATCTGTCAGGGTTTTGGCTAGCCAAGTACTCGCAAGTCTGTGGTTTGCCGCGTTTAATAAACTCAAGTTTCTTTTCTTCTACTTGTTTCTCTGTGTAGTCTGGGTGATCTTTAGATACCTCATGAATCATCTTATCTCCGTCTGCACAGAAATAAGCGATGTTCATACTGGAGAACCAGTCGTCATAGCCAAGCGTATCAGCGTTTTCTAACCAATACTTAACTTGGGCACATCCGTCACCAGACAGCGAACGCTGAGCGATTTTATAAAAGTCCCACTGGTAGTTATCTACCCGCTTCATAGCTAGCGTATCTTCGTCTAACCCTCTACGTACATTTGCAAACGGGTCTTGGGCTGGCTGGTCAGTTTCGACCTCATCCATAAACTTCTTAAACTCATCAAAGTCATAGACTGTTATCTCTTCATCCAACACAGTAGCCATAATTGGTGGCGTATATCTGTAGTTAAATGTATCAGGACAACGCATCAACCTAGCGCCATCTGCTGTCACTGACGTGTCTATAGCTATGTGTTTAAGGCATAAAGATTTAAACTTTTCAGCTAAGGGTTTCCATTCTTCATAGGGTATATCCCTATCCATAACCCAATAGGCATGAAGCCCGCCGCCCGAATCAATGCAGGTAGGTTTAGGTAGTTCCGTTGCGCTAAGTAATTGTTGAAGGGCTTCTAGCGTACCCTCTTTGTCATCGTATGAATTTTTGCCGTGTGTATCTATGTCAATAAAAAAAGACCTAACATAAACACAACTCTCTGCTTTCCTACTAAAACCTTCAAATGATGCTGGCGCTACATATACGTTTACTTTCTTCTTTTTAAACTTCTCAACTAATTCAAATACATCTTCAAGTGTTTCTGCAAAGCGGTTCGTTATTTTGTTGTTATTCGGATCTATACCACTTACACAATAAACACCCTGCGATGGCAATGCTTTCTCGTAAAATTGTTTTAACATATGCGCAGAGTCTAAAAAGCCGAGATATCCTCGGCTCGGTTATAAGGCTAGGGTTTCCCCTAGGGTTAAATCTTTTCGCCTATCATTTCCTCAATATAAGCCTTAGCTTTAGCGGTTGTCTTGGCTGGCAATATTCCGTCATCCAAATCCTTTTCAACTAAGTCTGTAAATGTAGCAACTAATTTGCGGTTTTTATCACGGATAGGTTTGCCACGGAACCAGCTATGAATCGTCATACGAGTAACTTCTAGCGCAACGGCTACATACTTTGCCGGCAGGTTTGCTCTTATACAAGCCTTCGCTAGCTGAACCCCAGTGGTATCAAAGGGTCGCAGTGTTCCCAACTCGTTAATAAATTCTTTGCTATACGTCCGTGGCATTCTGTTTCCTTACTTCTTAGACCATTTTTTAACTATATCCGATACGTCGGATGCCTTCTCACCGGCGGATGCTTTTGACTCCCGCTTGACTGGCTCTGCAACTTCCTCTGGCTGGGCAACTTCTGCATCACCAGTAGAGTCGGTTTGGAATACGTTCAGCTTGATAGCTGCTTCTGCCGCTGGGCTTTTGGCTTGACGGGCAATGATTTCCAAATCACCATCTGGTACTGCACCAACCGGAGCAAACAATACTTTTGGTGTAGGAGATTTTGTATCGAAAGCCATCTTAGTTACAACCCGGCCGGCTGACACATTGTGTGACGCTAAGTGCTGGATGTAAGGACGGAAAGGCCAACGACCATTATCTTCTTTACCAAACGCTGAGGTAGCTGGTAGGACTAACTGCATAACATCACCTGCTGGATCGTTCGGTAAAACGACTGCGGTGCGCCACGACAGTTTGCATTTTGTGCCTAAACCATTATCGCCTGAACCTTTAGCGCTATTGGGACAAGATAAACAACTAGATGATGCTGGAGTTTTTACGTCCGCATCAGGCTTTTCAGAATCAGATGACCAGCAAGCTGGGCTTACCTTCTCACCTTCTTTGTAGCCTTTGTCATAAAACATACGTGAGGCTTTGTGTGCCATTTTTACTATGATGACATTCATGTAACGGTCTTCGATTGCACCGATTTCTTTGCCACCTGCATACTTGCGGAATACTCCGCCTTTGATTGAAATACGTTTATTGCTTTGGCGATTACCACCAGCAACGGCAAGTGTATCTTCATCCAATCCACCTACATTTGCCAGCGCGCCAAGTTCACTAAGATTAACTAACTGTGTACTCATGTTTACTACTCCTTTGACTTAATTAACTTTAGAGGTTGGTTTACGGACAACGATTGTAAACTCCCTCATAACATTCACACCGGGCGGCAAACCTTCGTCTGCATGCTCAGCCATGAATTCCTTGAAATTGCCCTGATGAATACGAGCCTCATACAACTCTACGGCATCATGCTCACGGACAAAGTCATCAAACGCTCCTCTGTCTGACAACGTAAATCTTTCCTTCAACGACTTAATGATTGTGCCTTCTTCGGTCTTAATGCTTGTTGCATTGGTGTCGTTACAGATACCTAGCATTTGTTGTTCCAAGAGGGCTTGTTCATTGTGTAATTCTTTATCTTTATCTTTCCAATCAGATTCCATTTTTTCACGTTCGGATCTAATTGTCAAGTAAATTTTTACTAATTCATCTAAGGTTGTATCACTCATCTTCTATACCTAACTCCTCTTTGTACAGGTCAACTAGCTTCTCGTGGTTATCAACTTTGTTCTGCAACATAGAATACATTTTTCGTTCTATTTCAGAGCCTTGCAAATGTACGACAGTCATTTTGTTAACCTGACCTACGCGGTCAATACGAGCTACGCACTGCAGATATGTTTCCACACTCATGACCGGCGACCAAAAAACAACAGTATTAGCGGCGGTTAGAGTCACACCATGCGATGCAGCTTGTGGTTGAATAATTAGAACTCGTGGAAATTCTGACATTTGAAACCTACTAATAATTTCAGACCGCTCTCTAGCTGACACGTCTCCACTAATAATTTCATTAGAGATATTGTTAGCTTTTAAATGGTTTGAAACCAACTGTATAGTGTGACGATACGGAACAAAAATAATAACCTTGTGTAGCGTCTCATCTATCACTTCCATTAATGCATTAAGGCGGGGACTAATATCAAACTCTATGACTTCATGGGTATCGGTATAAACCGCACCGCCCGAAATCTGTAACAACTTAGTTAACTTAGACGCCGCATTAACTGCACTAATCTTTTCACCCGCCGCTTCGATAAGCATTTGATTCTTAATGGCTTGGTAGTATTTGTTGACCTGTGGTGTAAGTGGGACTACACGGGTCTGGTATGTTACATCAGGTAAGTCTAAGCATTGTGCTTTCTCAAACCTAATAGCTGGTTGTAACGCTCTATGCACATCATTTCTTGCCGTTGGCTTGGGCATATATTTAAACCTAGATACTTGATACATGACTTTATCTCGCCATGCCGTATAGAACTTAGGAACATTTCCTGGGCTGACCAAACGTGCCAAGCCATACGCATCTAGTGGTGACTGAGAAGCTGGTGTACCAGTAAGCATCCAAAGCCTTGTTGAGGGTGTAATTAATTTTGCTAGCGTCTTCCAACGCTTAGTCGTAACTGTTTTATAAGCGTTAGCTTCATCAATTACTATCAGGTCAAACCCTGCATTTTTAATATCTTCTTGCACGATGCCTACACCATCATAGTTAATGATGACAAACTCATAAATACCGTTAATAATTTTCTTGCGTTTTTCTGCGTCGCCATACGCTACCGCCACGCTTCTGTGCATGGATGTCTTAAAGATATCAGCTTGCCAAGCTGAATACATAATGGATAGTGGGCAAATAACTAAAACTCTTTTAACTAAACCCTGTTGCATCAGGTAATCTGCCGCCCAAACAACTGAAGAAGTCTTACCTGTACCTGCTTCGTTAAAACAGAATGCGCGTTGATGTAATGATAGGAACGCTGCTGTAACTTCTTGGTGTTTGAAAGGTGTGTGTATTCCGGGCCACTCGTAATCTTTTTGTATCGGTGAAGGAACTTTATCGCCATAGACTTTGACCATATGTTGCATTTCTTCAATGCCCCAATAAACCAATAGTTCAGCGTCATCCCCGTTATTCTCCAAGACTTCACTTCTTTCAAGGTAGTCAGTAACAAGGGGTACTCTGTCAGATTTTATTTTAAATTTAATTGCTTGCTGATCTACAATTTCCACAACTATCCTTTAACTATATATAACGTCGACCCCTTACGGGGGTTAGTCGGTTGAGCCTGACGCGCCAAGGAGAAGTACAAAGACTTCAAAAACACCGCCCAACTGACATGGTTGTTTTACCTATGAAGAAAAAAACCAATAAAAATCTTCAATGTCTACTCATGCCTAACGACACAACTTTTACTTCTTAAGCTTTACTACCTTACTTAATTTCTTTTCGCCTTTTTCGCCTTTAGATTTCTCAGAAACCAAGTTACCTTTTGAATCCCTTTTGAAAGAACGATTACCATGCGCAGTTTCAATAAATACACCAGCTCTATTTGAGCCACCTTTATCCAAAGCCTTAACGTGCGCAACATCTTTGCCTTCACGAATATCTGCTTTACCGTTTTTATTCTTGTCTGCAAACTTTTTATCAATAGCGCGGCGAGCGCGTTGGCGTTCTGCACGGCGAGGTTCTTCACCTCGAGCTTTCTCTTGTTGATATTCTTTTTTATATGGTCTAGGTTTATTAACATATGGCATATTATTTTACTTTCTTTCTAGCCCGTTTAATAACAGGCGCGCTAGCTTCCTCGGGTCTAGGCTTGTACGCATCAATTGCTTTGGTAAGCATAGCAACAAGCCCCCACTGCACAAGGACTTCGAGTCCTTCTTTATCAAACTTAACTTCAGCGTCGGCAGAACCATCTTTGTTTTCCTTAACAATTTTTACTCGAATATCCATTACGCCTCCACCACATTGGCAACTTGCGATACTACTTGTTGAACATACTTAATGTCATTTGGGGTTAACTGCCCAAGCAACTGAACTATCTTCATGACTGCAACATCATTATCGAGAGGGGTAGGTTTTACTAGTGGTTCAATCATTATCTTTCCTTATGAAACTCACAACTCTTAACTGGACACCAGCCACATAAAGGAGTAGGGTTTGGATTCCATATATTATTTTCGTATGATATGTTTAATCTTTCAAGGTCTGTACTAAAGTAACTCCATAGCTTTGGAATCTGATGCCTAGAATATTCCTCATCCATAAAGCTTTCGTGCATTACAAATAACAATCCAGCTTTAATTCTTTGCACTTCGGGGAAGTGGGCAAAAGTCATCAATGCCATCAACTTTAACTGCTTGGGGTCAGGATAACGATTAGAACCAGTCTTGTAGTCAATAATATACGCTTGCTCTCCGTCTACAATTAACAAGTCTACGATACCCCGAACCCATCTATCTTTGTCAGTGAACCCGCATGGCGACTTATCTGCTTTCAAAGCCATTTCATGCTCAGGATATTTAGTTCCTTTAATAGCAATTAATTCATCCAATACGGGTTTAAATCTTTGGTAGTTCTTCTCTAAGGGTTTACCCTCACGAACATAGTCTTCGCATGCCTTATGGACAACAGTCCCGTATAGCATCTGCTCAGTTTGTTTCTTTTCAAACCGCTTTAATACCTTAAGTTCCTGATATTGCCGAGGACAATTAACATATTCTTTTAGAGAGGAGAACGACCAAGTAAAGTTCATGTTGACATATTACATTGTTTTAAATAATTTTCAAGCCATTCGTAATATTTTTTCATTTCTTCTTTTAGCAATTTCTCAATCATAGAATATCTTCCTTATCAATACCTCTTTTAAACAATTCTTTACGAATCTTCTTGAACGCGTTTTTCTCAATATTATTAACTGTCTGTCGGCTCACCCCCAATACAATAGCTACTTCTTCCTGAGTCATTTTAACTACTGGCTCTTCTAAATCTAAAAAGCCATAAAAAGGAATTGGCTCTTTCATTTAATCTTTTTCTTGGCTAATCCGCCAGCCTTACGCAGGTCGCTTGAATGTAACTTCTTGATATCTTTGTCTTTTATTTGACCAGCTTTTTTAGCAATCTTCGCGGCTTCTTTACGCTTAACAAACTTATCCTCATTAGTAACAAAGCCCCGCTTTGCATTCTTATCTTTGATATGCTCTTTAGCTTCTATCTGGTCATGCGCCCACTTCTTTGAAGGAGCTTCTATGATAACACCAGTCTTTTTATCTTTAACCGCAGGGGCTATAATTTTCTTAGGCACTTGATTTTCCTCAATAAATTTGTCTTCTTCTCTTAGGGCAACTGCAATAGCCCATTGTAATGTTTCCCAACTATCTCTTTGCATAACGACAGTCACATATTCTTGACCGCGTCTTATATTATCAAACATTTCTGACAAAGTTTTCGCTTGCCATTTCTGTTGTTTTTTACTAGCATTTTTAGGCTTTTTATGCTTACCCATTAGCTCTCCATTCTTCCATATCTCCGTAATTAAGTCCATAGTGAGCTTCACAAGCTACGGGTAAATCCTTAGCCCAGTCTGGTGGGGTAGACATGACCTCGACAATCCATGCACAAGCCTCATCTATCTCATCTTCGGGAACTACGCACACCGCAGCGTCGTGGACAGTTAGCACTGGTCTATAACGCTCTGTAAGTTTAATCATCTGCTGACCCACAATAATCCTAGCCAGCGCTTGAACTACGTTTTCCACAACTGACCCGCCCCATAATGACACGGGGCCTTTTCGTGATTTGTATTGGTATCCGCCTTTAGATTCATCAGTGATCTGTAACTCAGGATAACGTATGTATAACCCGTTAGGTAGCTCAATACCTTCTTGCACAATCCTTACGCATCTGTGCTTACCATAGTAAAAAGGTTTTTGTTCGGGTTGCCAATCGGCTAATTGTTTTAACGCTTTATCTCCTTCGCGCCACAGCTTAACAATCATGTCGTTGGTATCTCTGTATAGTTTAACTATTTGCTCACACTTTTCTATTTCCAAATCAGCCCCAGGCGGACTAGTCTTTAGCGTGTGTTGTAACTTTAATCCGCCAGTACCATATCCGAGACCGAGAATGCAGGTTTTACCCACGAACCTTTCAATAGGGTTTTCTTTGGTAATAGGTTTATCATATATTTTCGACGCAAATGTGGAGTAAACATCATTTCCCAGTTTGAAGTCTTGAACCAAGTCGGTCTGACCCGAAAGCCAAGCAAGAACTCTTGCCTCAATCTGAGACGAGTCGCAGTTGATAATCGCGTAGCCCTCGGGGGCAACCAACGCTTTCTTAAGAGCCTTTTTCTTTGCGTCGCGGGACGGCAGATTTTGGAAGTTAACCTTGTCCGACCCCGCCCAACGACCCGTGTGCGCCCCGTAATATTTGAGCGGTATTGGTAATCTTCCTTTGTTTCTACTTCCAACATCAATGAATCGTTCAATCCTACTCTCCTCAATAGTAGACTTAGTTCCCAAACGCACCGCAGCGAGTTGTTGAATTATTGGATCTTCGTGTTCGAGTAAAGACATAAAGCCCGTATCATTTTTTGCCAGTGCAAAGGTCAGTTTGCCAGTGGTCTTGCTTTCTTTCATTGGGACTTCAACACCAAAGCTCTCCAACACCGCAGCGAATTGTTTATTGCTTGCTAATTTCTTACGAACTTCTTCTTCGCTTTCACATTGCAAGGTAACTTTAAGTGTCCCTAATAACTGTAATTTCTCATGCTTTAATTCTTCCAGCCTTTCATTGAGCAACGCATCATCAACCTCTAAGATCGGGTTAATAAACATGCGTAAGGTCATGTCAATCAAAGAAAGCTCATCAGGTGGAAACGCGCTCGACAATACTTGGAAGAGCTTAAAAGTTAGCTCTACATCGTTTTTACAGTATTCGCCGTATTGGGCAAGGTCGCTATTTGTGAAACCAGTTATATTCTTGCCTTTTGCGTCAAGGACTTCAGTTCCCTTTTTACCCAAGTTATAACGCTCGGCGAGGTAAGCCAATGACCCACCTACATCGACACCATTGGTAGCCCGACCCATGCAAAGAGTATCTAGGTATAGCGCTGGTTTTATGCCAAAGCGCCAAGCAAGGATTGCACCATCGAACATCGTGTTGTGGCAAAGTAATGCGCTATCTTTCCACGGGAGCGTGGATAGGTATTTTTGAACCTCGAGGTGTGAGCCAGAAAACCATTCAGCCACACCATCGCCAACCTTAACACCAACACCGATTACTTCAAATCGTTTGTCCCTGATGTATTCCTCAGTCGTTAGCTTAGATAGTGAATAGTCTTGAGCGTAATAAGTTTCAAAGTCCAGCGTAATTATGTTCATTAAATAAGAGGGTGTATAGTTACAAAAATAGGGAGTCAAGTATAAACCTAACTCCCTACGAAATTACATACATGAAAGAGGTCTGAATACTCCGTCTTTCTCGGTATCCCAACAGCAAGTGCGACCATCCTTAGTCTCGCATACGACTACACCATGTGCCAGCGCGCTAAGTAACAATAAGGTTATAACAATAAAAAATCTCATGAGTTTCTTATGAACTTTACTAATTCACCAACCTCTAAAATTGCCCAAATCACCCACCAAATCCAATGAGCATCGCCGTAGTATAAAAAGAAAGCGGTTAGTAATCCAATCATTTCTCTTGTGCCTTTCTTAGTATTGCTCTGCCCAATTCAACAGGAAAGTTTCTCCAACCACCATCGGATTTTTTAGATTCTGTTAAAGCAAAGTCTTGCTCCACAGTTCTAAACACTTCCTCTATTTCCTCATCTGTTAGTGTCTTTGCTGGATGCAGATAAAGCGGAGTGCCTTCACCCATTTCGTTGTATTGATAATGTTTAGTTACATTACCGACTACTTTTCTCCACGCTACTGGTTCATTGTTCATGATATTTTCTCCAATGCGGTGATCTCACGCTTTAGATACCACTCAGCTTTCTTTAAGTCTTCAATCTTTCTACCTTTGTAGTGTGCCCTAGAAACATATTTGACGACATTACCTAAGTTATAACCTAAGTTCTTCGCTTCGATAAAGTCTATGGTTTCAATTCCACCAGTAGTGTAGTGTGCTGGACTGTTTACATTGTCAGCTTGCTTTGCCATCTTTACTTCTCCTTCTAGGTTTGACTGCGGTTATGCCCATGTCGGGCGGTTTTTTTGCTTCAACGATCATATCTGCTATTTCCCATATTGCTTTTGGGTTTATTTCACCTTTCATGGCAAAACCAACAGTTAGCATCATAGCAAAACAATCTCGTAAATCATTCTCATTCATTGGTTAGTTCTCGATTCTTTTTGAACAAGTAGTCGTTGCGATACTCTGATGGTGGGACAAAGCCATGTCGTCTAAAAGTCTTCATAACATCAGCGCCTTTAGTCCAAACAAACTTAGAACCTTTATCGGTTAGCTTTGGTTTCTCAGGTTCTTTTACTACTGGTTCTACTACTTGATACCTGCGTGGATATAATCTCATTTCACTTCTCCTTTATTTAAAATACAACTCCATGTAAGGCATAACTGTATTCTCATTTACGACAATAGCAGTTCCGCCGTTATCTTCAAGCCAGTTCATGTTGTCAGTTTGCAACGCAGTCGGTTGGTTATCTCCCGCCTTGCACTCTATGCCAAAAAACTTTCCTTTATGACACACTAGGAAATCAGGCGCACCGCTACTACCATAACCGCCTGTCGCTGGCATCACATAATATATGTTCTGCTCTTTGAGTATCTTCTTGACCTTGTCCTTCACTTTCCCTTCGGGGGTTTGTGCCATTACGCTTCTCCTTTTAGTTTCATTAACAACTGAGACGACAATACTACGACGAACCAACTGTCACTTGACCGCCACCCTATCTCTTGCATATCTTCGTCGTGACAAGTAGCAAGCAAAGCTAATTCAGTTACTTCGTGATCTTGTAGCATCTGTTTATATCTAGACAGTATCATAGCCATCTTGGTTTTGACTTCATCGGGTAATGTATGTTCATCAAATTCCCGAGTAAATCCATCAGCCACATACATCGTGTATTTATTTCCTACCTTACGCAAAGGCACACGATACAAATTCCAGTTATATTGATGCACAATTGGGCTTAGTTTGTCGAGCATGGAACAAGAATCCAAGCAAGATCAAAGTAGTCAACACCACGCACCGAACAGTAGGCAATATCAAGGTCTGCCATATATTCATTAGCTACTGGCACATAGTTTGAATGTATCTTAGCTGTCTCGCCAAAGGCAGTTCTATCTTGAAAGATTGTTTTTTGCATTAGCATAATTGGTTGTAATTCCTCATGCTCTGATAAATCCTTTACACGCTTGAATGGATTGATAATTTCATACTTACTAGAGTCAATACGCTTTAGAGTGCCGATGACTAAATGACCTAGCTTGTCTGCGCCTACCGCATGAAAGCCACCGCCAAAAAATCTTTCAACATCCTTAGCTCTTTCATCTTTGATTCTATCTATCTTATCGTATTTGTCAAGAAGTTCTTTACATTTATTTATATCTAGGTTACTAGTATTTACACCTATGATGGCTTTACGCAACAACGCATGAAGTTCATCGGGTTCTAACTCGACACGCTTATAAGTATTACCATGATGAGATTCTAGACTGTTGACTGCGTTCTCAAAAGAATCTTGATGCCGACTCTTTAACATTCCACCCAATGATGGAACAACATCTTGCCGTTTTAATGTAGCCATCAATGTAGAAAGTTTCTTGCTATGGATTGTTTCTCTATCTGCATTGTCCGACCCTCTGTCCTTTCGGTAGAATGGTGTGCGAAAGTTATAAATAATGTTTCCATCTTCCTTGTATGTCCACACACGACCAGCAACAAAAGCACCAGTCGATTCGGTTAAATAAAACTCTACATTATCCGCACCCCAGTTTTGAAGTGGTCTAGAGTCAATCACCTTGAGTCCATACTTGAAGTTCAGTTCTTGTATTAGTTTCTTACATGGTGACGCATCTATTTTTGAAGCCAGTTCTTCGGTCTTAAAACCATCTACGATATAGCTCATTCTTCTTCTCCTTGTTTTATATAGTCCAATACATCATCCTTAAACATTTCAATAGGATATGTGCCGTTAATTAGTTCGGTAAGTAGATCAAGAAAATCATCTACTCCTAAGTTATCGCTACCTATCCATTGTTCTATTTGGTTTTTAGTTATCTTCATTTACTTCTCCTTAGTATTGTTCAACTTCGTTACCATTAACAGTAATTTCCACACCCCATTCGCTTGGCGGATAGTATTGGTTAGGCACATGCTCTGTTAGTTTCATACATTGTGGATTCCTACGATACAACTCTTTGTTAAGTCTACGCTTGACATTGTCAAATAGATTCTGCAATTCAATGTCATCACTTACACCATAGTTACCCTTACCAATATGAAAACGCACACGACGATATATCTGCTGAATGTCATCAGCAAGAACGAACGCACAACACGCATCTAATGGAGCATTAACCTTGTTAGCTTCAAAGAAGTTATGCAACTTATCCATAGCGTTTCGTTCTATGCCCCAGTTCTCAAAGTCAATATTATTCTGACTAGCAACATCGACAACAGTATCCATAAAGCTTTTATAGTCCATCGCTTTGAACATAACCTCATTGACCTTGTAGAAGTCATCGTATCCGCTAAGAAACTCTTTAGCATCTTTACGACTTACTCGCTTGCCAACAACTTTGTATTCGCTACCTTCGGCTGGCATCATGGTGTTGCAGTTT
>Ga0208104_1000103_pt1 | contig 16276 bp, 29 predicted proteins | sample CryBogCBE29May09_FD_185503 | JGI IMG/M metagenome (GOLD analysis project Ga0208104, IMG submission 185503) | Freshwater microbial communities from Crystal Bog, Wisconsin, USA - CBE29May09 (SPAdes) | ecosystem: Environmental > Aquatic > Freshwater > Lake | place: Crystal Bog, Wisconsin, USA... | reverse complement strand
GGTCCTAAATAAATTTGTTGTTGACCATAAATGGAAAAACAAACAGGTCTACCAATGTAGTTTTGCCAATATCTCAACTGTGCATTGAAGTTAGAAAAAGGCAAATATCTAAGAGGAATACGTGAATTGCCCCAATAAATGGTCACATTCATCACGTCTAGAATTTGATTGACACTATCCAAGGCTGAATACGGAATGATTTCAGCAGGATTAGAGTAGGTCAAATAAGCCGTACCATTGGCAAAAGGTGTAGTGGGGGGAAAGCCACCATTGCCTGTTGGGTAGGGAGGAGCAGATGTACCTAGCGTGCCACTGGTAGTGACTTGATAGGTATAAATGTTGGAAAAAATGTACTGACCAGAGGTGACTGCTAGATTAGCAGACCAAGGAATGGCTGCAGAACCATCAGCACCTATGGGTGTACTTGCAACAAGAAGGGTTCGTAAACAGCCAGTATCTCTTACAACACGTTCACGGGCGGCATTGATGTCGTCCGTTAACTCTTGGTCAGACCAGAAGACTCCGTTGGCATCGTGCAAGAGCCTTCGGACTTCCGTGATGTAGGAAGATAAGGTAGCCATTTAGAGTCCATGTTATGCTGCCCTCTGTGAGGGTTTTCCCCCTGCACGTTTTTCAACATGCAAGGGAACCACGCCTACAGCCGAGGGTAAAGAGCTGTCTTTTGCAGGTTTCTCAGTTGTAATCTCAAACTGAGACAAAATCTTCAAGCCTTGTTCCACTTCGCTGTGGAGTGTTATCCACCCATAACGAACCAGAATTTGTTCTTTGTCCTCTTGTCCGTAACCGAACAAACGCACAGCTCCAGCCTCTGGTAACTCCACTGGGACATTTTTTTTAAAATCGTAGAGAACACCGTCATACCCAATGGTCAACGGTGTGTCTCCACGGTTAGTAACAAACACACTCATCAGAATGTTACAACGTCACCGTAAACACAAATGTTCACTGTGTTGTTGTTACCACTTGCAGTATTGACATTTACATACAAAGCGTTTGTCACATTACCACTCACAGCTAAATTGCTGTAAATGGTAGAGACAGACAAATCTTGATATGTGCCAGCACTCGTAACACTGCTCAAAGTCGCTGCGTTACAAACTAGGTTTCCACCATCATTTGTTGCAGAGATTGAGACGTTAGCAGTTGCAACGCTACCGTTAGGGTTATTGATGGTAACCCTTCTCACGATAATTGAACCAGAAGATGCTACGTTAGCACCTTTGGTCAAACCTCCACTCAAAATTGGAATGGAGATGGCTGCATTGCCAGCAGTGTTAAGTTGAGTCTGAGTGATAACAGCTACACGACCGTTGCCAAACGAGTCTAAATAGAACTGGGAAACTGAATCGTAACTAGCCATTTAGCACTCCTTATGATGCGTTGTATGTGCCAGACACGTTCTGTCCACCATTTGAGCCGTAAAGCGTAATGGTTGCAGATGTGTTGGTTGACAAAGCCTGGACGTTAGTACCATCAGACCACACGATACCAGCAGTGTTCGCAGCAAGGATGTTAGTCCATGTTGGTGAAGCAATGTTGGTAGAAGTGTTGAACTGAATGACCACGTTGGCTGTGGGCAATGCTTGATAAAGACCAGCAGGAACGGTCACACCAGAAGATGTGGCGTTAACTGCATAGGCTTCAAAGTATGCACCAGCCGTGTTGGTGGCTGCATTGGCAAGAATGATTTTATTTGGTGAAAGTGACATGACTCAGCTCCTTATAGTGACAAGTAGTTGTAGCCCGTGACTTTGGACATTGATTTTGGTTTCACGCTGACCAACTCAGCAATCATGATAACCGCACCAACATAACCAATTTGCCAGTTAGGTAAGGTAGATTCAAATCCTGTGAACACAAATGAACCTTGCTCGTGGATGTACAAGCTCAAGTAGTTGGTGTTCAGGAAGTAAACTGTACCTTCTGGGCAGTATGGGTCTGGATAGATTGGCACACCAGCAACCATCAAGGCTCTGAAAGCAGCTTGAGGACCGTTGTTGTCGCCATCAAAGGCAGAACCTGGGGTAATGACGTATTGCTCTTGGCCTACAAAGTCTTGAGCCAACAAAGTCCAAGTACCAAATCCGCAAACACCGAAAGAGGGCATTTCTGCACCTTTTTTCACTGTTCCAGAGATGTATTGGAGAATGTTTTGTCTAGTTGGGTTTGCGCCACCTGCAGCGTAAACCTTAGACTGCCACCATGTGTTGGAGTTACGGTTGATGTTACCGTAAGTGACTTGGTATGTAGAACCACCAGAGCCATCATCTACAGCAGCGGGCAAGCCAATGAACTGTTGGTTGTTGGTTGTGTTGTTGTACAAAGCCGTAGCCATCGCATCCATCATCACGTTGGTTGCATCGTTCATACGAGCTTCAATCAACGGAATAATGGCAGCGTCTTGTTGAACTGCGCCTTCCATACCGAGGAACGGCACGGGAGAAATCATCAGTTTCAAGTCGTATTCAGCATTGTAAGCACCTTGCTGGACAGAAGGCTGGTTGAAAGAACCAGAATAGTCTGACCATTGAGCATTTACAAACTGTGCGCCCTGGACGGGAACGGTTACAGAAGACACACCACCAGAGGCTTGTTGACTGTTGGCAATCAAAGCCGCCATCAAGGGCGTGGAGTTGTACAGTTGTACAACCAGTTTGGGAATAAAGGCTCTGCGGGTAACGTAGGTTAATTCAGTAAACTGACTTGACCCCGTTGCTGGCAGAATACCACCACCTATAGCCATAATGACTCCTTAAAGATGGGCATCTCTGCCCCGACAAATTAAACCCTCTTGAAAACCTTATCTCAACCCAATAGGACGGTTACGGGGATTCCGCAATTCATCCAACGCCTTTGCAGCTTCATTACGAGCTGCATTGACAGGGCTTTTCCAGTAGGCGTTTAAGTCAAACTTATTCAACCCACTTGGATTGTAACCAGATGGTGTGGGCTTGGCAGCTTGTTTCATCCAGTTGTGATACTCGGCAGCGGTCTCATGATTGGTGATACCACGCTCAAGCATAATTTTTTCCACGTCTTTAATCTCATCTTCAGATTCAATGAGATTGTTTTTCATCAGGTTCATCCTACGCTTCTCTAGGTCAGCCAAAGCATCTTTCTCTCTGAGCTTTGCTTCTAGAGCTTGCACACGAGCCTCAGATTGGTTCATGCTTCTTTGCGTGTACTCTTCAATTTCTAATTCAGGGATTGGCAAATCAGGTTTGACCTTCTTTGTCATCCGCAAAAAGTCTTTGCGAGTTTGTGGATTTTCAGCAAGTGTTTGAGCAAGACTAGCCAGCTCGTCACGTGCTTCTAATGAAAGATTTTCTAAAGACATATTTTTACCCTCTTACCGATTAAATAACTCTTTTGCCGTCACCAGGCTTTTTCACCTGCATGGCGTTTTTGCTAACCTTGTTTGCGCCATTCAAGCCACCAAGTTGAGCATAACGGGGTGTGTTGGTCACAACGCCATTTTGCTGGTTGGTGTCTGTTGGTCTGCGTGGTGCCGCTGCACCTCTTGGTTTAAATAAATCCATGATAACTCCTGATTACATTGGGGAAGGTGGCATACCACCTGGGGGGGGAGGCATACCGCCAGCAGGAGGCATACCAGGAATCGGTGCTGCTGCCATCGCTTTACCTTCAGGTGTGGCACCACCAGCCTGGGGTAATGTCTGTAGCATCTGAAGAATTTCAGATTGCTGTAATTCATTGGTTTTGTTTTTGCGAGGACCCAAAATGCCAGTCAGCGTTCTGATGGCGTTGAGTGCCTTTTGTCCTTCTTCTGACTCTGAGCCAAGAGAAGGAAGAGATTGTTCGAGCAAGTCCATCGCCATGCCAATGTTAATCATGGCACCTTCTTTGCTACCCATCTTGGGTTCAGGCGTGGACATGGGAGAAGCCATAGGAGGAGCACCGTCAGACATGGTGCCTGGACCAGCGGAAGGTATGGGGGCGGGTTCAGGTGCAGCTACGCCAGCACTCTTGGGGCCACGCATCAATTCCATCAATTTGTCTGAAGGGACGCTCATCAATTTCTCCTGATGTTGGTATTTCAACAACTTACCAACAGTTTGTCAATAGGTGAGGGTTTTTTTGTCGAAACCCCCAAAACGCTACTTAAATCACTTACGTGACTTACGACCTTTACGACCTCTACGCATGGTAGTGCTCCTTAAAGTTTTCCCACTCATTTTTTAGGGAGAGCGAGACACCCCTTTTCTTCTTTGCAGAGAGAAACCTTATCTCCGAGTCTTACGACCACGTTTTGCGTGCTTGTACATGACATGCTCCTTGAATTGTTTACGACCGACTTTGGCGAGCATAACTACGCTGAGTTCTGCCCCCAGACATGTTTTTAACACTCGTGTTTGACCTTGTCAAGCTAGGACTTGCTTCTGTTCTTTTCAAAGATTCTGTCGTCACTCTAGGCTGGTCAGCCTTGGGTTGAGTTTGTTGATTAGAAGCCATCATCCTGCCTTTTTAGGTTCAGTTTTTACCTTGGGTTCTGGACCTTTTGGAGGAGCTGAGGCTTGCTGTTGTGCTTGCTTTTCTTCCATCTTCTTCAAACGGTCTTTGAGCAATTGTTTCATAGGAGGTTCAATCAAGTCAATCAAACTTTCCTTGTCAATTGCACCAGCCTTCAACAAATTGAACGCCATTTGACGTTGGTCTTCCATGAAGATGGGTGAATTGGAGTGAGCATCCACTTTCACCACAAAATCTTTGGTAAATTGTTCAGCAATAAATGGTACGCCATTAATATCTTTGAAATGTGTTGGGTTGTAGGCTTGCATGCACTTCAAATACAGTGTTGCGAGCTTTTCCAAACTGTCTTCAATGATGAGTGCCCTCTTTTTCACTCGTGATGAGCCTAAACGAGCCAATTGAGAGGCGTGACCGCTAGAACGGACACCTGCTTCCCCTTTTCCTTGTAAAACATTGCCAATACCGCTTGCTTCTTCAAACATTTGGTCAATTTCACGAATTTCAGCAAATAAATCGGGTGGCATGTTAGGAGCAAGCCTATCTACCTTGGCATTTGGCATGTCATTGGAGATTTGACCCCCCGCACGGTTCAAAGCAAAGAGTTTTTCCTCTGAAATACCCGTAAAACCGATAAAAGCAGTGGGTGGATTGACTTGTTTTGACAGTAAATCAAGTACATCAGTCATCCTGTTGTTGCGTAATTCCTGCAAATACTGGAGTCGCTGGACCTCACTACCCCCCCAATAGTAGTCGTACAGGGGGTTGGGACAGATTTGCACAAAAGGTAATTCGCCTTTGAGGAACATTTTTTCGCCAGAACGGTCATAAATAATCACGTCTGGGTCTGCTTTTGTGATGACTTGGTAGTCTTGGGTCTCGTCATTCCACACCCAAAGCTCTGTCATCTCTACTGTATCTTCTCCAACCATCGCTTTGTAACGGTTTTGCCCCGACAAATCGAGGTTCACATTACCGTACAACTGGGGATTTGTTTGAGACATTAGGATACGTTCCATGCCATTGGCTATCTCAGTACGTTCGTGAACAGAGACAGAGAGTCGTTTGACAATGGCTTCCCTGTTGGGGTGGTTGTACAGGCGGTCGTACAGCTCTGACTTGGTGATGTAGTAAGTGTGAACCAGGGCTTCTTGTCTGTCGGTGTAGGTGGTGTCTTCACGCAAGACACCAATACACTGGGGTTCTACCATGTAGGGGTGGGCTTCCCCATTTCTCATGATGAGTTTGACAAAGGCTGAGTTGTAAACCAGTGCCCAGGTGGTGGCAGTGGAAAATACTTGGTCAGCGTTGCTATTTAGCCACTCATCATTGAGAGCACGGGTGAGTGTAGGTACTTTAAGTTGTTCAGCATCAGGTACAGCAGCTCCTGTGTTAATGGAGAATCTTGTGGTTTCTGCTGAGTAGAGGAAGGAGGTGAGCTGGTCGAGATGAGGAAAGATTTTGTTGTAGATAGCAGGGGCTTGGCTAGGGCCATTGCCAAACAGATACCAAGAACGTAAGTTCTGATAGTCCGTCTTTCTTTCCTCTCTGGAGACGAGGCATTTGCGGATGAGGTCAAGGTAAAACTCTTCTCTGTCTAAGTCATTACTGGGAATTCTCATTTAGGCACCTGTAAATTTTCATGGTCTCGCATAGACCCATTACCCGCTATTGGACCACTAAGTTTACCAGTTGGCGAGGCTTGACTGGGCAAAATACTCACGGCTTCGTCTCTGACGGGCCTGAATTGACCGCCCATCACGCTCTTCATGCTGATGCCCCCTTGGGCACCCCACATGGCTGCGTCCCCAGGTCTTGGCTCTTTAGGACCTTGAGCCAATATCTGACGCTCTTTCTCAGCCTCAGCACCCGCCACAAAATCTAGTTCTTGTTGCGTGAGCTTGTTGTTTCTCGTGAGGTAACCCGTCTGGTGTTCACCAGCTCGTGTGCTCTTAATATCCGTCATTTGGAAGTCTTGTGCAAGTCCTTTTAGGGTGCTATCTGCCTTTTTTGTTTTGTCAGATTTCATGCCAACAGGTTTTAAGTGAATGATTGAGATGGCACCTTTACAGTGTTTCATGGGGCAGTTAGGCTCCCAAGCCTCAAATATGCCGTGGTTTTCGCAGTAGTAGTCTCTAAGAATTGCCATGTTGTTACCCTCTTTCATCTAAGTTTTTGTCACTGTAGTCGTGACGGTTTGCCATACCCACCTTGAGCTTGATACCTTCTCTGGTGAGCACCAATTTGTTACTGGGCATATAGGGGCTATACGCCTCTTTTCGATAGTCAACGTACCTTGTGTTATCCCGCCTCTTCATGACCCTCACAACGCCTCTCTTCCAAGCGTCATAGCCTTTGTTGACCCGTATCTGCACGTTTTCTGTCAGGGGTTCTGTTTCGTACTTGAAGACATCCTTCAAGTGTTGAGCAGAGATGCCACAGAGTTCAGCAAAGCTCTTGATGCTGATGCCACGGTCAAGGTCTTCTAGGAACTTCTTGATTTGACGCTTGAGTTCAGACTTGGGGAGGGGGGCGTTTTTCGGAACCATAAATACCTATGTATTTCAAATAGTTAGAGACGTTTTTACCCACGGCTATTTCTTCAGGACTCATAATCTCTTGAGCCTTGGAAACCTCTCTCGTTATTTTCATCTGAAGTAGTCTAGGTTGCAACTGCTCTGCATAAGCCGCCACAGCCAGTGCACAAGCAATGACTCTGTCATCCTTACCCCTTCCAGGGGCACCAATGAACCCATCTTCCCTGACAATGCTCTTCATTTCGTCCAAGGTCTCCATAGAGACAATGTTCATCATGCCACGCTCAAAGTAATCCTTCATGTAGTTCATCATGCGTTCTTTAGAACTGGCAGTGGTCAACCAGTACATGGAGTTGCCTGGCCCAGACATGGAATCATTCCTTCTCCAGATGTAGTTGGTCATGGAACCGAGTACGTCTTCCAAGCCTCTACCGAGTTCTCCACCTGTGTTGGCAGCCTGACGCTTCAAGTTCTTCATTTCATTGATGACAGCCTGACCTGGACCGTTAATCTCAAGGTTCAGAGTAGAGTTCTTGTAAGCACCACCGAGGTGGGCAATGACCCACGCAAACTGGTAAGTGTTCATCTCAGAGGTAGCAAACTCTGCTACTTGGTCAAGACCGTCAGCATAGCATCTGAACACTTGTATGCAAAATCTGTCGGCCCAGTCTGAGCTTCCGTAGGCAGGGTCGGCTCCAATAACATAGTAAGCTGTGTCCACGGGTTCTTCCCAAATTTTAAGAGTGGACAGTCGTTCTGTGGATTTGAGCACATCGGTGTCTTGGAACATTTGACCGAAAACGTAACGGTAGCCGTCATACAAAACCTTCTTGCTGAGTTTCGCTGCTTCTGTACAGCGTGAGTTAGAAAAGAAAGATGTCCCTGTCATCACAAACGCATAGTCTTCAGTAGGCGGAAACTCCTGATACATCAAGCTCTCATCTTTGATGCCCTCAGCCATCTTCCATCTCCACCAAGCTATCTGTCTGGAGTTAATCTCTACCCCGTAGAGCTTCTTAATCTCCTTGACCCATTCTTTCTCTTCCCCAGTCAACTTCCCATCCCAGTAAACCTTGTAGATTTGGGAGTCGCCAGGAACAGAATAGAACTCGTTTCTCCACCATCCACAGAAGATAGCCCTCTGTGTTTTGGCCCTCTTAGCCGTCTTGTACATGTCGTGGAACATATTAAAACCCTGAGCCGTACTCTCAAACATGTAGAGTCTCTCAGGGTTCTTCTCAGCAAGAGAAGCAATCAAGGAAGCTAAGCCTTCCTCGTTACCCCAAGAGGCTGTTTCAGTCCCGTGCAAGTAAGTGATAGCCTTGCCTTGCCCCAATCGAGATTTGTTACCAGCAATCTGGTAGAAAATCCTGCTTCGATTCTTGAGCACCATTTGGTTTCTATTGTGGGCCACCAAAGGTATCTTGTACTCCTTGGGTAAACCTTCCATGTACATGGCAAGCGTAGACCTGAACATGTCCCTGTTCTCTTCTGTGTCAGCCACAAGAGTGCCCTGCCAACCAGGGTGAGTGAACTGCCAATACAAATCAAGGGCCAAGCTAACAGTCGTAATCCCCAACTGACGACCCTTGAGAATAACAAAGAAATGAACGTCATCTTCTAACCCCTTGGTCATCTCCTCCATCACATACGTTTGTGTCCCCAGGAGGTTACCCATCTTCTTGAGACCCTCTTCCTTGGTCTCAATCTTTAACTCACTACAAAACTTGTAGAAGTTCTTTAAATTAAAGTTCATCAGGCTTGCCCATTCTTTCTGTTGACCAGTTGGCTATCTCAGCCCTGACACCCTTGTTCCTCGCACAGTTAATCAGCTCTTGGTAAAAGATGTCTGAGTACTTGTCTTTCCACTCAGCAGCCAACTTCCTCTTGCTCACCTTGCTAATGCAAGAGATGGCTTTTTGCATCTCCCACTTGAGCCTGAGACGAGATTTGTATAACTGCTCTTGCATATCCTTCTCTGTACCCATTTTCCATTGCCTCTTGTGCTACTTGTTCTGTCATCGCCTCTGACACACAAAGACGTATCCAAAGCTCCCTACAGAGTGCCCTTAAATCGTCCTCAGTCGTCCAAAGAAGCTCAGTCAATACTTTCACCCATGAACCTTAATAAAACCCTGCAAGACAGCGTGATGTCCTCCAGTTCCCCAAAAGAACTGCAGTCCTCAATAATGTCCTTCAACCTCCAAACCATGTACTGGTCCAACAGGTCTGTTGCCGTCTCTCTGTGATTACCCTCTATGACAAACTTATCCATTTACTCTGTCCTCCAGACTCTTACAAACTCACCCTCAGTCCTACTCGTAAACTTATAACCCAACCTCTTGGTCGCCCTACAGTTGGCGTTATACACCTGCTGCCTGTGACTGACAGGCACCACAAAACTATCCCCTACCTCCATATCCTCATACGGGTACGCATACACCACACGAGGCTTGGGTAAACTGACCTTCTCTACAACTAACTCTGTTTGCATATCTACACCTCTACATATAACTGTACTATACACCTAAAAAAAGAGCTACACAAGAGGTAGCTCAAACCCGCATGGCAACTGCAGGGGAAACATATTTTTTTTTGGGGGGGACGAGATGTGGAGTGCACACCATTCTAGACTCCAGACCCATCTCATTAGACCGCCTCTCTCTACATGAAAAGAAAAGCATCTACACGGTGACCAGTCCCATATTGAGTCATGCTGGTGCACAGCATCACACAGCATGGAGAGGGTAAAGCACAGCACGCAGCGCCCCTTTATATATTTTCTGTGAGAGAAAGGTGCAATACACCAGCCGAACCCTACAGACTGGCATAGTCTACGCTATATATACAATAGACTACACACAATACTAGTCTTTCTTTTATATGAGTATAGCATCAAAATAAAAATATTAAGCTTTACATTTATTTACACAATATTAGGGTAAATACTAGTTGATTAATAATAAGCTAACACGATAATAACATATATATAAGAGAGACTCTCTTATATATTTCCTAACCACAATCGAGGTATTCATTATGCGTAATCCTTTCAAAGCCAGGCTTCAAGCTTTAAATCTACCCTATAAGACAATTCTAGGCACAGCTAGCGCTAAAACAGTTAAAGGCGAGAAAATAGGTTATTTGACAGCTATCGTTTACTTAAAGCCTAGCATCAAAATCTGTAGTATGAGTAAATTAGCGGGCTGCTTAAATCCATGCCTGGCAACAGCTGGACGTGGTGCGTTTAATAGTGTCCAGGCTGCTAGAGAAAGTAAAACCAGGTTTTACCATGATAATCAACAGGCTTTTTTATTGAGTATTGCAGCCGATATCTGGAGCCTGTTAAACACAGCTAAAAATAGAGGTTTAACACCACTAGTGCGATTAAATGGAACTAGTGATATACCTTATGAAAATCTAGAGGTAATGGACAATAAAAATATTTTCCAATTGTTTCCAGAGGTTCAATTTTATGACTATACAAAACATCCCTCTAGGAAAATAGAGGGTAAAACACCAGGGAACTATGATTTAACCTATAGCTACTCTGGTATCACACCACACAATGTGACAATTAAAGGTTTATTAAATCCTAGTAATTCACGTGTTGCTGTGGTTTTCCAGCGTCAAGAGGATATCCCCTCTACATTTAGGGGCTGGACAACTATTGACGGCGACAATACGGATGTGAGACATATTGAACCTAAAACTGTAGTAGTGGCCTTATATGCTAAGGGTAAGGCTAAAAATGATTACAGCGGTTTTACTCAAATTAAAGGGGTTCACTATGCTTAAGACAATGACAGCAAAATATAGGGGCCGCTGCACAGCAACAGGTAAAAATATAAAACCTGGTGATAGTATTGAATATAACACCAGCACCAGAACCGCTGTGTTGCTGGCTGCAGCAGCTGGTAAACCGTTTTACAGGTCTGATATATTCAACATCAATGGTAATGAGTATTACCGTAATAAACAGGGCCGCTGTATTGATGCCCCTTGCTGTGGCTGCTGTACTATTTAAATTGATAGATAACCTTTCTAGCGGCTTTCTATAGGCTGCTAGTGGATGTTATTTATAACATCAATTTTCCTAACTACAGAAAGGGTTTAAAAATGAAAAGCTTAGACTACAAAGGTTTTTATATCTATTTTGAGACACAGCATAACGGTTCAATTCTCGCAACAGCTATCGGTGACAGTGAGACAATTAGAAAGGTTTACTATTTCTACTCACAGCGGGAAATATTGAATTCAATAAAAGAAATTATCAACGAACATTTAGGGGTTACATTATGAACGATGACCAAAAAATTACTCTCGATAAAGCCGACCTTTACGTTTACCTTGCCAGCATGTTCGCTGCGGGTTTTACCCTGGGCCTGGTCCTGTTTACGTAAATTTTCTCCCATACGCGCGCGCGGGCCTGGACCCGCTGCGCCCCAAAACAATCCTATCTCTCGCTGCGAGGTGCTAGGTGTTTGCCAGGGTTCCAATTGTGAAAACTGTCCCCAAAAAAAGACAGTGGCCCCAATTGACAACCCCAATTAAGTTTTGATATAGTGGCCCCATATTGCAGTCAGACGCAATAAGAAGGCCGCTTAAAAGACTCTCCCTCCCTGTAATCAGGGGTCTGACAGGGAGGGTTCTTTAAGTGGCTTTTTTATTGTCTGAAACGTGATTACGGGGCCATAACCCAGCCCTTGTAAATGTAGGTGCGACAGATACAGATAAACGTGTTGAACCTGGCTTGTATCTCCTGGGAAACCTCGGGATAGTGAAAACTGGGAGGGGCGTAAGAACCCCTAAACTAGATAAACGAGAGCACCGTCCCCAGTGGATAACATTGTGGATAACAACCTGAGAGGCTCTCTCTCGGGTTAGTTAAACCATGTCCGAAAGTAAATGTACATGCAAGTTTTTAAAAATAATGTTGAGGTCCTGTATACCATGTCCCGTGTAGAAGCTAACATTCTCTTGGACTGGGTGAAGACAGGCCAAGAGATGCCCCGTCAATTGATAGACTGGGCTTTGTTTGTGACAGGGGATAACGCCCCTTATCGCTGCGCTGAGGGCTACGCTCAGGGGCTGCGCCAGCAGACCCACACTGGGCTTAACCTGATAAACCACACATGAAAGGCTAAACATGGAAAACCTTATAAAAGAGGCTCTAGACCAATTAGACAGTTATCAGGTGCTCAGGTATCCTCAGCACCTGTACAACGCCCGTAGAGCTTTATACAAGGCCCTGGAGAGGTTACAAGCGCAGCCACAAGCGCAGCGCAGTAACCGTCCCGAAGACCTCGTAGACCCGTTTCATGACATTCAGTATTTAAGGAGTAAAAATGACTAAAGAAGAAATCATAGAGATGGCTAGAGAAGCAAATTTACCAAGTTGTTTAGCAACGCATCCAAAAGCACTTGAACGATTTGCAAAACTGGTAGCAGAAAAAGAACGTGAAGAATGTGCTCAAACAGTATTAAACATTGCTGGATTTAAAGAATATGAATTTGCTGCAAACTCAATCCGAGCACGAGGACAAGCATAAAAACAACAAAACACAGGAGGTCTTAAAAGATTCTTGACTAGACTAATCATCTAACTGTATACTGTACACATCTACTCAAGTAGATATTTCCTAACCATCAGAAAGGCTTAAACATGAACATTTGTATAAATTGCAAGCACGTCAACACGCCAGACGTGAACAGTCCTGAGTTCTCCAGATGCACCTTTGGTGCCCAGGTCTCCCCTGTGACTGGCTTTCTTCCCAATCCCTCAGAGTTACCCTACTGTAAAGTAGAACGTCTCCCTGTAGGCGTGTGTGGCCCTGTAGGGTCTAACTATGAGGAGAGAGACAATGTTGAGTGATTTACTTTTACTTGCTCTTTTATATGAAAGACTAGAAATGTGGGAAGAAATGCTCATACGTCTGGTTGCATACGAATATCTCAAGGAGATTAAAAATGTCTGACTTCACACCAGAAACTAGAAACAGTGCCATCTGGAGTGGTGACTCCCGTATGGTAGCCAACGGTAGAGCCAATGACGTGGTGCTCACCAAGCTCGGCATGCTGGAGATACCCGATTTAAGTGGTATAGAAGCTGTCCAAATGGGCCATGTCATGGAACCTGTCATAGGTAGACTGGCTCAAGACAAGTTACAGGTAGAGTTGACCAAGATAGAGGAGGCTATCACTCACCCTAAAGAACCTTGGCTCAGGTCACACTTTGATTTTGTAGGAAAAGAAAATGGACAGACTATCCTTGTGGAGTGCAAAAACTATAACCAAGCTGTACGCAACAAGTTTGAGACTGGAAATCTACCTCCTGCTGACTTGGCTCAGTGTATCCACGAAGCAACAGTCTACGGTTGTGAGAAGGTCTATCTGGCGGTCCTATTTGGTGGTCAGGAGTTTCAACTTTTCCCTGTGCAAGTCACTGATGAGATGAAACTGGAGCTGCTCACCAAGATGGCAGAAGTCTGGGCACGTGTTCTCACCCGTGACCCCTACCCCCCCGAGACCGTAGAGCAAGCAAAGCTACTCTTCCCCACTGATGACGGAGCCTCCAAAACAGCCTCCCAGAGCGTTGAAATGGCTTGCCAGTCACTGAGTGCCATAAAAGCCCAAATAAAGGCTCTAGAGACCCAAGAAGAGGCTCTACAGACCCTGATAACAGGCTATATGGGTGAGAAAGCTAACCTAGTCTCTCTTGAGGGTAAGGTGCTCGCCACATGGAAGTCTGCTAAGGGTAGCGTGAAGTTTGACTCTAAGCTCTTCCAATCCTCTATGCCTGACCTCTATGAGAAGTTCAAAGTAGAAGTACCAGGCTCTAGACGTTTCTTAGTTAAATAAAGGATTCAACATGAAAGCCTATCCTTTTTCACACAAGCACCCCACACTGGGGACCACATCACAATCTGAGGGTATGGACCTCAGAGATTACTTTGCAGCTCAATGTATTCCATTGGTAGCTAGGTATTCACCTTCAATGGGGTGGACTGATAAAGACCGTATATATTACGCAAAAGTTTGCTATGTTATGGCAGACGCAATGATGAAAGCAAGGGAGAATAAAGATGAGTAACTTAGTACCTATAGGAGACATTCAGACAATGGCAGAGGTTGCTGCTAAGTCTAAGATGTTTGGCTTTAAGAACACAGAAGAGGCTATGGCTATCATGCTCCTGTGCCAAGCAGAGAACCTACACCCTGCCATAGCCATGCGTGACTTTCACGTCATACAAGGCAGACCAGCTCTCAAGGCAGATGCCATGTTAGCCAGGTTCCAGCAAGCTGGTGGTAAAGTAGACTGGAAGGAGTACACAGATGAAGTGGTTACTGGAATCTTTTCACATCCACAGGGAGGCTCTCTGGAAGTCACGTGGACCCTCAGCAAAGCGAAAGCTATTGGAATTGCGAATAAAGACAATTGGAGGAACTACAGCCGTGCCATGCTTAGAGCTAGGTGTGTTTCGGAGGGCATCAGATCGGTCTATCCTGGCTGTGTGGTCGGTGTCTACACGCCTGAAGAGGTTACAGACTTTGCGAATCCCAAAGAGGTGCAAGCGCCTGTACTACACACTCCAGTACAAATCCTCGAAGAGGAAATTGAAGAAGCAGATGGCGCATACAAGCTCATGCTACCCAACTCAGAAGAACCTTATGCCAGATACCACACCCTAGAGGAGTGGACTCAAGGCTATGTAGAGATGGCTGTGCGTATTAACAACAGCTCTAAATTCTCTGATGAACAAAAGATAGAAAAGCTCACAGGTTTGTCACAAGCAAATGCTGAGTTCCACTCAACCTTAGATTCTTTCCAAAAGATTAAATTGAAAGGTGAGCTTGCAAAAGCAGGAGTAAACCCAAACCCAAAGTTAGAGCAGTCCCTGACAACTCAAGACACGGAACACAACGAGCAAACATTCTGAAACACTTGGAGTCTGGTGCTTCTCTAACCCCTATGGAGGCACTAGACAGATACGGGAGCTTTAGACTTGCAGCACATATCGAAGTTCTTAGAAAACAGGGACACAACATCTTTACAAAAATGGTTAACCAAAACGGCAAAGAGTTTGCCAGTTACACACTCAGAAAGGATACACATGGATAACAACAACAAATTTGAAGAGAAACCAGGCTACGCCATTCTCTTCTACACCCCCCCAGAGATGAAGAAGTTCGAGCAAAGCCCTGACTTTGACGGCTCTATGATTCTCAAAATGGATTACAAAGCTGGTGAGAAGATAAAGATTGATGTCTGGCAAAAAGAGACTCGCACTGGTAAACCCATGCTCTCTATCAAAGAGAACACCTGGGCCAAGGAAAAGGCCCTAGAACGCTCTCAACCTAAAGAGGTCACACCTTCCTATAGACAGCCCCCCAAAACAGGCTACAGGAAGCGTGAAGACGATGACATTCCGTTTTAATTAAAAAGGAGAAATAAATGTACGAAGAAATAAAGGCCCAACGAAATAGTCTCATTCGTAGTGCTCATGCCGTTGATTACAACCCAACAGTAGAAGAAAACATTGACGAGAAGATTAGTTACTTTGAATCTGAAATTGCTAGACTAAAGCAATCAAAAGAAGACCTTGCACCATTGTTGAAAATGAGAATTCGAGATATTCGTCAAGCAATGGAATTTTAATGGCTAGTTCCTTAACTCCCACACAGCGCACTCTAGCCTACCTCAGAGAGGAAGGTTATACCTGTGCTATTGTGGAGAGGTGGAATCCACACGCTAGGATACGTCAGGACCTATTTGGGTTTATAGACATCCTAGCCATCAAGAAAGATGAGACTCTGGCAGTCCAGTGCACCTCTACAGGTGTAGCTGCCAGGGTGAAGAAGATACAAGAGTCAGAATACTTGAGTAAAGTGAGGGAAGCAGGATGGAAGATTTACGTGATTGGTTGGAGCAAGAACTCGCAGAAAAGATACGTGATGAGACTCTTAGACATTTCGTAGCACTGGGTGCTCAGATGATGGCTAAGGCTTACAAACAAGGATTTGAAGACGGCATGTCTTTTAATTCTCCAAGTGGGGATGGTGCTTCAGCGCAAGGCTGAGGTTAGGAACAGTGGCTGGCAGACCCGCTGATACCCCTCAGTCTGCCAATTTTCTAACCAACAAGGATTAACATGGCAACCAAGAAACCCAAGGCTAAAGCTCAACCCCACATCTTTGTGGCTACCCCCATGTATGGAGGCATGTGTACA
>Ga0208104_1000099_pt1 | contig 16834 bp, 8 predicted proteins | sample CryBogCBE29May09_FD_185503 | JGI IMG/M metagenome (GOLD analysis project Ga0208104, IMG submission 185503) | Freshwater microbial communities from Crystal Bog, Wisconsin, USA - CBE29May09 (SPAdes) | ecosystem: Environmental > Aquatic > Freshwater > Lake | place: Crystal Bog, Wisconsin, USA... | reverse complement strand
CATCTGCCCCTTCTTCGGCTCCAACTTCAGGCACTGCGGGAACAACTTTTGATTCAGCTCACCCTCAAACTCCCTTAGTGTCGGGTATGACGGCGGGGTTTGAGGATGCGGCCACTCAAAACTACACCAATCTTATTCTTAGTCAGAAAGACAACCCTATCGATCAGTGGAAGACTCTGCGTATTTCGAGCAAAATAGCCACTCTTCCCCCGAGCAGAATGGAGTATAAGACGGGCAGTTACACCATCCCCTCACTACTTCGTGGAGTAAACATGAGCCTGTGGCAAATGCCTTCGGGGAGGTACGACGTGAAATGGACTCCAAACCAACGTGCGGCAGTGGGAGTTCCCACTCCTTTCCAAGTCTACACTTCTTTCCACTACGGATACCCTACCGCTCTTGCTACAAGTGCAAACTCAAACCTATTTCAGTTTAAGCCGAACAATCTTATCTACCGAGGAGATTCGTTCACCGTCAATATCCCCAATGTCATCAATGATGGTTTTATTATGGGTGCTTGTTTCGATCAGACGACTTTTACCCCTAGCACTACTGGCTATACAACTGCAATAGTGGTGGGTGGAGTAACTAGTTCGACTGACACTTTCTTTACCTTTGGATCACCGGGATTTAGTGGAGACAATGGGTCAGGCCAAGGAGACCCTGCTGGATATATCCGCTACCAGCTTGCGGCATTGAACAACGACACCATTTTAGGGGCGGTCAATGAACAGGTCATTTTTGCACCGAGTAGCCCCTCATTGAGCCAGTATCTGTCTTACACCTCGCCAAGTTCTTCATTTGGGTATTCCACTGCCGCTATTACGTCTTATCCAAAAACCATTTCTACTAAAACTTCAACTTACTACACTTGTAAGATTACCATTCCTTCTAATGTTACAATTCCTGCGGGGAGTTATGTAGTGGTTACGGGAAATTCTTTGGCAAATACACCCTCCCCCGTTTTTCTTTCAAACGGATTAGCTGGATCTGGAACTTTCTCGTATACTGTTGGACCCACTGCGACAACTTCCATTACTACTGGGCTTACAGTTACTGTCTACTCGGGAAATCCACAATCTGCTACCAAGTTAACCAGTTACGATGTGGAGTATTGGAGAGCAGGTATCTACATCATGCGCCGCCATTATGTTACCCTCTTCTAATTACCCCGTTGATCCGATTGAAAATGATCCGATGCTCGATTTACCACGGATGGGGATGGTTAACGAGTTACAAGGCCATTCTTCCTACCAATACGAAGAGGTAGAAATTCCTGCGGTATTTGCCGCTGGCTCTAACGCATTTACCGGGGACCCTGTTGTTCAAGGCTCCTCGCCAAATTCAAATCCGTTCGCCAATTAGCCTCACGGCCACTCAACCATGGGGCCGAACGATGACTACGATTTTAGGGAAATGGCGGCGAACGGGATTACCATCCCGCAGTTTCGTATGCCCTATTCGGATTGGGGCGGAAACGGATCAGATCAATACAATTCTTTCGAACCATTTGGCGGTGCCGCTTCTGGCCTTACACTTTACCAATCCATAACCAGTAACGCACCCTCCGCCCTAACGGATCTAAATACCTTTAACCTCAACCTCACCGCAACTTCTGGCTATCCAGTCCTTTTGTATGTGGATACCAGCTCCACCAGTTCCGCAACACTTACTCCAATAACGGGTGGATACGAAATAGTGCCAAACGGGGTCGGAACCCTTAACCTCATGGCGTATCAGTTGGGCGATTCAAATTGGGGTTTTGCTCTTTTGCCAATTGCAATTTTGGTGACGGCAATTTCACAAAAAATTACCGCAACTCCTTCGGGCACAATATCGGCGACCGAAGGTTCATCATTCGACCTATTGTTAAGTTCCACCTCGGGGGAGACCGTGACTCTTTCAACTTATTCGGGAACGGCTACTTTGTCCGCAATTTCGGGAGGCTACTCCGTTACCCCAACCTCCACTGGTACACTGCAACTGGTTGCTTCCGTACCGGGGGATACCACCGAATACGCTTCAGACACCTTGCTAATCACTGTAGCGGTTTCTGCCTCTGGAGGAGGTAGCGGCACTGGCACTGGCGGAACTACTGGAACCGAGTTACAGACGATCACAATCGGTGCGACTGAACACACGTCGGGCGGAAATCTCTACGCTAACACTTCTGGGTGTTATGTGACTATTACCGCCACATCAAATTCTGGGCTTCCCGTAACCTTATCCAAGATTAGTGGTTCTGGTGCCACGCTATCCGGGGGCACTTTAACAGATACCACGGCCGAAACAGTTATCATTCAAGCTACGGCTCCTGGGGATAGCACATGGGCCGCAACGACTTCGGCCAACGGAACGATTGCCCACGCTTCATACACATTTAAGGCCGTACCAACGGGAGGTACTGGTACGGGTACTGGTACGGGAAATACGGGAAATGGCCAAGACCCATAACAAAAGCCCATTATCTGGTTGATTACACCTTGACACTACCACCCCTTTAAGGCAACACTTCGGCACTGCGAAGCTCAACCCAAGAACTTTTTATTTAACCAATGTCCATAACTTTATCCCAAGCTCGACAGACGCTTTACAAGTACGTGTCTCCCACGCTGGACACGGCTCTTGTAACGAGCAGGATAAACTCGGCTTTGGAAAGGATTTACAACTCTGGGAAGTGGAAAGGGTTGATGGCCACAGTATTATTTAACCTTGGGGTTGACCCCAATCAGTGGTGGACGCACGAAGATGTGTCCTACATTACCCTCCCCCGCCGTTTCCAATCGGTGCTTGGTATTCTTTTTGATTCAAGACCACGGTTGATGTACCCGAGGTGGCAAGAATACATGGCTCAGGGTATGGGCAAGCTGACTTCAAGCTCCCCAATGCAACAAGCTGTGGACATGGGTGACGAGTACGTCACTTACAATGACCCGACCTCGGCCTATTATTTAAAGATCGTTTACTCATATTTGGATTCGGGAGCCACCATTACTTTTTCAGCTACTGATTCCAATAACTCCCCAATTTATGACCCAACTGGGAATAGCGTCATCAGCGTAACCCTACCCACAATTGGCAGTGGAACGGGGTCTTACCAATACCCGACTCAAATCACCAAACTCGTTTCATTTCAAAAACCCATCACGGAGGCCTATCTGAACTTGTGGGCCGTCAACCCCAGCAACTCAGCTCAATCTTGTCAGATTTCCGCCTACGAGCCGACCGAAACTACCCCTCTGTACAAACGATACCGCACACCTGCGGCTCAGTACGTGCAACAGATTCTTGCTATGTGCAAGCGTCGTTTCGTCCCGTTCGTGGCGGGTAACGACGATAATTCGGTCATTATGCCGAGCAACGAGGGGGCACTGAAAATGGTTCTTATGGCGTTGCAGTACGAAGATAAAAACGACCTCGAACGGGCTGAAACTTATTTCCAAAAAGCCATTCAGCTTCTGAATGCTGAATTGAAAGAAGATATGGGAGATCCCGTAATCACTCTGCAAATGAACCCCAACGGAGGAGTAGGGTCTGTTCCCTGCCGATACTAAAGTTATGGATAACTACAGCGGATATACTCCTGGGATGTATTTTAACCCCCCCAACTCGCAATCGATTGATGACTCGATAGACGAATGGGTCAGGAAAATAAACTCAGGTCAAATTGCTAACCCTTGGCCGCAAGGGGCTCAAGTCGGCGGGGGATCTGGTTACGGAGGTGGAATCCACAATTACAACGCACCTAGTCAATCGGCTGCCGATGCTAACACCAAAGCGGGGGGAACCAATTACATGGTTGCGGGTAAAGTGGTCGATCCCAAGGGACCATCAACTTGGACAACGGATGAAAGCCATCAACCAGGAAGCGAAATAAAGCCTTTTAGACCTCTACCCATTGCCCCCGTAACTCCTACTCCTACTCCTACCACTCCTACTCCTACTCCTACTCCTACCACTCCTACTCCTACCACTCCTACCACTCCTACTCCAGAGACCACTTCTAACGATGGTACAAAAGACAATGGTGGGGCGGAAGGGAACGATGAGGAAGATGACGATGGGGGAGAAGATTAACAATTAACCAAACACGACTATGGCCGACGACGATTCAAAAAATGATGATAAGAACGACGATTCCCCAAGCGGGACGGATAATTCCACACCCTCAAATGTAGCTGAGAATTCGATCACTCCGTTTAATCCGAGCTATTCCCCTGGAGAAATTCACAAAGCCGATTCTTTTGGCTCGGGATTCAATCCAACAGCGAGCGGTGCTTTCGGAACCAGTGGAGCAGTGCAGAACTTTGGGGGAGGTTTTAACCTTCCGAGTGCCCCAGCTCCCGTATCTTACTCTGCTCCAAATCTATCTTCTCCGACGCCTGCTCCATCGAACACGTCCAACAACTCGGTGACTCCAATGACTGGAGACATTAAACCGACTCCAGTTGCACCCGTGGACAGTTACGCACGGACAATGATGAATTCTTTTACGCCAACTGGAACAAATATCACTCCATCCGTAGCTCCGTTGAACTACCAGTACCAGTCCCCTGCTCCTGCTGTAGAGTCCAGATTCAACGAGAACCCCGGCAAGCTCATTAGTTTCCCAGCGACCCCCGTTAAGTATGCACCTTCTCCAGCAACCTCTCCGGTGATGGATACTGCTATTGGTGGAGAATATAATGCCCCTCCAAAGCCGTTAACGATGGCAGATCGAATTCCATTGGATCAAGGTGCTGTTAAGCCGACCGCAAGTAATTACACCCCTGGAGCCGTTGCCCAACAGAATCAATCCATTGATTGGAACAAAGAGTTCCTTCGTCTGACTGGAACAAAGTTTGATCCGAAATCCCGTCAAGATCGTGAGAGCATGGCACAGCTTCAAGGAAAGGCGACTGTACCCGAATTAGTTAAGCAGGGGAACCCATCGTGGGATCGTACCGATAGCAGCGCCCAATACCGCCAAGTCCACAGGAACAACCGATAAATACCATGGCCGACGACGACTCCAAAACTGACAATAAGGGTGACTCGGAAGATGATCCCCATTCCTACATGGATGGAATGGATGGAGCCGCCGCTAACTCGGGGGTAACTCCAGCTCCTGCACCAGATCCAGTTGCCGCAGGTGCAGCGGCTATGGACTCTAGTTCAATAGCTCCCGTTTTGGTTTCGCCTTACACAATGGGGTCAGGTTATTTGACCAATCCGTCTACTAATAGGAACATTTCGCCGCCCACTCATACATTGGGGCAGGCGGTGGAAGCTCAAAACGTCTATGAAGATCCAAGTGCACCGCACTTGGTTACCCCATACACTATGGGAGCTGGGTATGTAGTTCCAACAAAACCATCTCCAATAAACCCCGCTTTACAAATCCAATCTGAGTTAACCCCACTTTTACGTCCAAGTATCCCCGGCGCATTTGGCAAAACCGACTCTAGTGCACCGAGTGTTTTAAATTCCAGTTCTAGTGTTTTTGCTCCAGACCTACCTGAGACTCAACCTCAGGCAAAACCATACGCAGAAGACTACACCAATACGGCGCTTAAAAACTTACAGGCACGGATTGATTACGATACGGCTCACGGGGTCAGCCAACAGGCAATCAACAATTACACGGAGCAAGCTTTAGGTGCGTTAAGGAATGTCCAAAATGTATTTGCCAGTAAACACCCCGAAGTCGCCCCATCCGTAGCGGGTCAAATGACGGGAATGACAGATGGTAATGGAAAACCATTACCCACGAGTTACGCCAATTTTACTGATACTCCGACAATTAACAACGATGGGTCAGTAACACAAAGCACTCCTTACGGGGATATAACGATTCGCCAAAACGGCCAGCCCAATAAGCCTTTGATTGCTGGCGGTACAATCAATGGCATTCCATCCGAGCAAGCCAACCAGCAACTAGCCCAAAGTTTATTGCGGCAAGGTGTGATAGATCCAAACAGCCCTGCTGCCGTAATCAATTCGCAAATCAATCAAGCCATCAAGGCTGGTCAACCTTTTGACGATCTCTTGACCAAGAGGGATCAGATGTCTGGCGACCCCAACTTCAATCGGTCCTCAGTTACGGGTGCTGCACTGCCAACTGAAACTCAATACACTAACGCAAGCAAGCCTGCCCAATCTGGGGGAGCTACTCCATATGTCCTTCCTTCGGCCGAAGAGTTAATGAAAGGACGGTTTACTGACACAGGTAGGAAAGACGAGAACAGCCAAGAGGTTTATACGCCAAACGAACCGCAGGACAACTTTAGGGCAGATGTATTCACCAACAGAGCTTTGGAGCAGGCTCTTGGGCATGGAATCTCGAATCTGTACCCGCAAGAGAATGCTCAACTTGGCATCCAGCTTGCCAACGCCGCACAAAACAGGGCGAAAGTGACGGGGGAGAAACCAGAAGATATTCTTGCTCGGTCGTTGAACATGGATAGCCAATCTCCGAACATCGAGAACCAGACTAAGTACCAGCTCGCCATGCAGGCGTTGAAGAACCCAGATCCCGCCGCAATGCTTGCCGCTGGAAGTTCGGTGATTACTCCGTTCTCAGGTGGTGGAGATAAATACCAAGAATCGCAAATTAAGAACGCTACCAAGAGCGTTAACGAATTGGATGCTACCGATAAGATTAGTCAGGCGTCTCAAAAAACCGCTCAACAGCTTTCCGCTGCAAAAGATAGAATGGAACTTCAAAGAGAAAAATTTGAAGCTTCTGCAGCTGGTAAAGAAGCCAACTCACTGGATAAGGAAGCTGAACAAATTAACTCCAGAATTGCTGCTCTTGAAGGCAAAGGAATCCAAACTGATTTTGATAAACAGCACCTAGCCACACTTCAATCGCAACACGATGCGAAAATCGCTCAAGCTTTGAAACTGAGGACAGATGGGATTAGTCCAGACGATGACTCAGTAACACCTCAGCCTTCGGTTGTAGCACCTCCCAAAGCCGGGGACATTGTTAGAGGATTTCAGTTCAAGGGAGGGAACCCAAAAGACAAAGCTAACTGGACTCCCGTAACTTAAAAAAACTATGTCCGACCTAATGCCTTGGGAACAGAATTATTCAGCTCCCCAAGCTGACAAACCAACGGACACTTCAGATCTTCCGTGGAACCAAAATTACGCAACCCCAGAGGGATCGGCTGATTCAAACAATCAATCGGAAACTCTTGCACCCTTAGCTACACCAACGGCAAATGATGATGGTGCTTTCTGGGCGGGAGCTAGGTCGGCAGCCCGAGCAATTTTACCGGGAATAGCTGGCACTGCCGCCGCTATACCTTCCGCTGCTCTTGGAGCTTTTGCCGGTCCAGTTGGAGCTGCGGCTGCAGGCGTAGGTGGTGCAGTCGCAGGGTCAACGCTTGCTGAAAAAATTCAAACAGGTCTTGCCGATCAAATTGCTCCTGATTCATTTCTTGGCTCCAAGCAAGCCGAAGAAGATCAAGCAAATCACCCAGTTGCTTCAACGCTGGGAGGTCTACTTGGATTTGGAAGGCCAAGCGTCAAGTCGGCCATGGGAGCTGGCGAGGCATTGCTTACAAAAGGCGGTCGGGAAAGTCTGGCTCTTGCCGCAAAAAATTCCGTTCCATTTACACAAGCAAGCAGAGACTTTGCAGAAGCCGCCGCCAAAAACCCAGCGGGGGTGGAGGCAAAGGCCGCAGAACGATTCAGCCATGTGGCTGGAGCTGCCGCTGGCGTTGGTGTTGGAACCGCTCAAGGAATCGCAGCTGGAGATAGCCCGTTGCAAGCCGCAGGAATGGGGGCACTTGGTCTTGGATTTGAGCCATGGGTCGGGCCGCACGTATTCACTGGTGCTGGAAATGGCCAAGGCTCCACCAAGAAAAGTAAGCTCGATGACCTGGCTAATCAGAAGGTTGATTCTCAACAGACCCCGCCCGCTGGAGACACAACGGGTACGGAGACAAATGTTGAAGAGAATGCCGACAATACCGATGTAGATAAGGAGAGTCTCGACAACATCAACGATTCGATCAATAAGGCAGATCCAGCCACCAAAGATCTGGCCAACAACTTGGCAGATAATTCATCCCCTCAAACAGCGGCAGCAGTAATCGCCGCTGGAACAACTTCTGCTTCCACACCAGCTTCAGAAACTACTACGGATAAAACATCTGTGGTTCCAGAAGTAAAAGCAGAACCTGCCGCAACACTGCAACCCGGCATCACTTTCGTCCCAAATGCTGAAGGTCAGGTTGCATCAACCACGACCGAACCTGCTACAGCGGCAACCACAATTGCTTCAGAGCCAGCGACCGAGACTGCTACCCCAGCACCGAAGGTTCAAGTGGCTCAAGACCCAGTAGCCGTTGCCGAACAAGCTGGCAAAACCCCCATGGAGTTCTTGCAGGAGAAGCCAGTCCTTGCTCTTGCCGAAAACCGACCACTCATGCGCAGTGGCCTCAATGTTGATAAGAAAGAGAACGGCAAAACAATTTCCTCGTTGGCCAACATCCGTGACCACGCCATCCAGACAAACAATCCAGTGTTACTGGCTGCAGTGTATCACGAGATCACTGTACGGACGGCAAAGACTCCAAATTCCAACAATTCCAATTTTCAATTCGGGGTAATAAGAGCCTACGAGCAAATGACGGGTGAGAAGCCGCTCTTGCCTGCCGACTCACAGCTTAAAGTAAAAACAACGGAGAATGGCTTCCCCAGGGTAATGAAAGGAGGGCCAGGCTTTGACCTGTCGGCCTACCAGCGTTCCGTGGAGGCACCTGTTACTCCCGCCACAGAACAAACCCCAGCTCCAAAACCTGCCGCTGAAAAGACCCCCGAAGTAACTTTGCCCGAAGAGGAGTTAGAAAATACCGAGGTTCCAGAGGGTGCTTTCACCGACGAAGAACAACCTCCGACAGAAGAAATTACTACTGCCAAAACAGCGGTCTCTTACACAAACGAAGCCCAAAAATTAGCTGAAAAACAAGGGATCAATCTGGCAGACGTACAACCAAATGCCCAAGGCACGGTTACCAAGCGTGAAGTTGCAGCTCACATAAAAGCCAATCCCCCAGAGCCAACTCCTGTCTGGCACTACGAGACTCCAGAAGCAAAAAAGTTTTTTGAAAATTTTGACGATCTGCAAAAAAAATCGGAAGAGGCAAAGACCCCCGAAGAAAAACAACAATTTGATGATCAATTGTTATCGTTGAAATCGAAAGCTAGGCAAAACCCCGAGTTGTACACACGGTGGAACCTCAACAACCCTGCGGTCAGATCGTATGATCAAGCAGGCGTTGCAACAGGAATAGCAAAGCTGGGGGGAGCAACTTGGAAAAATACCAATAGCCAAGAGACGGGATCGATGAGGCTTCGTGAGGTCAATCTTGCAGACGGAAGCACGGCTTTTGTTGATTTGGACACGCTCCCCGAGGCAGTTGCAGATTCAATAGCTTACCCCGACCAAAGAAACCTTTCGGAAATCTCCCGTAGAACGGGGCATACCACAAAAACACTCAGGACTTGGGAATCCCAAGGTATGCCGGGGGATACCGAAGGAGCAATCAACTGGATTGAAAAACACCAAAGAGATAAAAAAATCGCTTCTCAATCCAAGGAGGGGAAAAAATCTGCTGCTTCCTTGGATGCTACTTTGGGGGATAGCACCGCTACAATCGGGGATACTTTTGTTGGAGAAAACCCTACAAAACTTTCTACAGAAAAAGAAACCTACAGCGATTCTATTGTTAATCGAGCGGTTGCTCACATGGCAAGAACCGACATTCCTTTGTCGGACAGGTTGGCAGTTGGGAGAAAATTACTGCAAGAAATTGATAACGGAACCAATAACGGGTTTACCGATGATCATTATAAAATAATCAGTTCGGCTTTGGATAAGCTACAAAACAACGCCTTTAAAGCTACGGAAAAACCAGCCGAGACTGAAAACAACGAAGATAAACTCAAACGACTGCAAGAGGGACACGATGCAGTAAGGGACACAATAGAACATCTTCGATCTAAAGGGGAAGATGTGACTCTTAAACAAGTACAAGATTTGGGGCAGCAAATGGTGGACGAGGGAATCCTTCCCCCCGGAGCAAAAAAAGTATTGGAAAAAAGAAACAAAGAAAGAGAACTCTCCCCAGAGGATTTGCTGGATGAGTTAGATTCGATCCATCAAAAATCTCAACGGGAACTTGATCGTACACCGCAAGAAAAGATGTCCCCCGAGGACTACGCCGATTATTTGGAAAAACTGCCTGAAGCGGAACGAGACGAGATTCCCACAAACGAAAATTCCGAAGGATACAATTTGTGGGAGGCTAGGAAGTTAATTTCCAAACAAAAACCCAACCAAACAAAATTTAAAAAAGTTTCCATGGATAACAGCATGGAACTGCACAACGAGTTTACCCACATCGCCAATGTAGATGGGGAACCTTATGGTTTAACAAACGAACTCGAAGACCCAGACGACGAAAATGCGTTTGTTTGGGGATTCCGTAGGATAGGTGATCTGAACTCAGATATGGTTGAGACTCCTTGGGGCAAAGGCAGTGAGGACGAAGTGGTGAAGATGATGCAGGAAGACCTTCAAGATCACTTGCAGGGGGAGAGTGAAATAGAAAATCAAAAAACTCCAGAATCTGTAGAGGAGCCAAGTAAAGAAAAAGAAGAAGAAGCTCCAAAAGAAGATTACCAAAAATCCAGTGACAAGGCCGATGAGTTGTTGAAAGAAGGTTATGATGCCGAGCAGCTCATGGATCGTTTTCATGTAAACGGAGAAGGTCGTGATCCGCTCCGTAAATTCCGCACTGGCACCGAGCACCTGGAGAACGAAGAGCCGCCAGCCGATCAAGTCACCCGTGGAGAACCGATCCAAACTATGCACGCTGGTGATCTTCTTGATCGTATCCAGCAAGATTTACGGGAGCGTGATAGCAAAGGCGGGATCAAAGATCGTGCCGCTCTTTCGTTTTTACGAACCATTGCCGATGTCTTTGCAAAGAACCGGGCAAGGCTAGAAGCCATACCCACCGATATTTTTCATGAACTCGAAGAGGGAACCGCTGGCGAGTACGACAAGCAGACCAAACGTATCTCACTCCCACAGGACTTCGACAGCGAGACGGCTCTTCACGAAATTTTCCACGCCCTTACCCAAGGAGGTGGGTTCCATTCCGCAGAGATCAAGAGACTCTTCTTGAAAATCCGCAATGAAGCAGTCAAGCGCGGTTTGACTTCCGAGGAGCAGTGGACTCGTGCGGCAAATCCCGATGTCCTAGACAAGACTGCCGACGACGAGTTTCACTATGCCTTTTCATCGCACGACGAAATGATTGCGGGTCTCTTGAATCCCGACATTCGAGAGGCGTTAAACGCCATTCCGTTGAGGGACGAGGTGACGGGCAAAATGTCCAACGCATGGGAGCAACTTAAACAAAAGTTCCTCCAGCTCCTTGGCTTCCGAGTCCAGTCTGGATCAGCCTTGGATCACTATTTGACCCATGTCATGGAGCTGGTCAAACCCAGTACCGGGTCGGGTAACAAAAATTATTATTCTGCTCAATCGAATAATACGCTTGACACAAAAGGGGGTAATAGTGTAGTATATGCGAATGATTATGTCAAAAAAGACCCTTACTTCGGATCACGGACCTCTATCATACGAGGATCGCAAGAAGGCGGACAAGGTGCGCTTGAGCAGACTCCACAAATCCAGCGAAGCGCACGAGAAGTCGCTGATCGAGGCTCAAAAGTCCGAGATGCGTTACTTGCAGTCCTTGCCGACGAGAAGCTGGTTGGAAGAGATCTTTCTAAACGCACTGAAGCGCAAGTTCGCCAAGTAAGTAACGCGCTATCGCGCTCTCTAATAGCCCCAGAAGAGGAACTCTCTCTTGGGAAGACTACAAACGAAAAGCGACTTGCGGAAGCAATACGCAAATTCCGAGAGGTTGTTCCTCTTGTTCCGTCAGAAGAGATAGATCGCCTCACCCAGTCCGAGGCAGACTCGGGACTGATGTTGGATCAAGTCCAAGAAATGTATGAAAATGGGGCTCTTAGCGACGATAAATATGCCAAAGTTTTAAATGAATTAGCTAGGCAAAACGGCATTAAACTTGGGAACGACCTTGATGCGGGAGCAGAGATGCTTCGTAAACACTTGGAGAACCACCAGTCTTCGGGAGCAAAATGGGTGCTGGAAGGGGAAGGAGCGGAGTCGAAGGCATATAAAGACGACCACGGCGTAGTCTATAAACTATCTCCCATAAGACAAGATGTATTGGGGATAGACTTGATAAACAAGGGGGCGCTAAATTTAACAGACCGTCAACCAAGTCTATTTGATAGGGATGGTAGAATTCCCCTTTTTGACCGATTGATTGCAGCTAATTCTATGCCCGGACATTCGCCTACGGAGATTGCTGGAATTACTACAGATGGGCGGATCATCCTTAAACAACCTTATTTAGGGAGAGAAGAATCTGAGACAACCAATCTAGTGCAAGCGGCAATAGATTCTGGATTGGAGATATTGCCAACGCAGAAAGAAGACCCTCGATTCGGAGGAGATGTAAATACAACGCCGATTATGTTTACGATAGGTGGAGAGCCGTGGCTCGCGTTGGACTACAACTCCCGAAACGCTCGATCTGTAGAAGGGAGATCAGTGCCTTTCGACTTGGTTTTCAAAAAACTTACCGCCAAGGAAATTGCGGCAAACAAAGACTTAAAGATTGCCGCTGATAAATTACAAAAAAACACCCTCAACTCAATTGCTCTTCGTTCAGTTAAATTCCGTAAAGCAACTACGGCTGGGGCAAATGACGCAGAACGTGAAATAGATCCCACTCGTCCAGCTCCTTTCTACAACTCTTCCACAAATGTGGAGACCACACAAAAAATGTCCGATTACATCAATAGTGTGGGTACGGATGCCGCATACGAAAATTTGGTGAAGTACGCCAAAGACCCGACTATGGCCAGGGCACATGGATACGAAGAGAACGAAGTTCGTAACGGGCTGAAACAGCTTCAAGGCCAATACCAGAACAAGTACACGGAATCTCTGAAAAACCCCTCCCCTACGGCAGAAGATCTTGTAAATAGGAGAACGGCAAAATCACGCAATGAAGAGCTTACTGATCTGAACAAAATCATGGGAAGTGCGGCAGGTAAAGCCACCCAAGAGGGAGCCAATGTGGATTCTGTCAACAAGGCACCACAGGATTGGGTGGACGAGTATTTGAAATCTACTCTGGGTGGAAAACTAAATGAACTCGGAGCAGGAAAGCTCAATATCCGTCAACTTGTTGATGGGATAAAAGCCATCAAACAATCGGCTGCGGAGATGACGATTGATGGTGCCACCAAGCTTCTTAGTAAATTTGGAATTGTTGAACCCGAGCGCTTGGCACAACTGAAAACAATTTTGGGAGATACCGACACTACCCGAGCAGATCTTAAATCTGTTTTGGCGGAGATGATCGGAGGAAACAACCCAGAAAAAGTCGAGGCGGCAACTCAGCAGCTGACTGCTTTGTACAATACGGCTTCGCAAAAACTCGCTAGGGTGCAACTTCCCAAGGAGGTATTTGCCTCTTATGCAGGCAACGGAACAAAAGGTTCGGCTTCTGTAAGTGATAAGCTAGGCAAATACATTGGACTTGGGAGATTCAATGAAGATCAGATTCACAAGACCCTGTTGGAAACAATCGGAATCACGGGATACGATGCGGATTTTGTGAAAGCGATCCGAGACGAAGCCGCCCGGATTCAAACTCTGCCCAAAAATTCTGCACCCTACAATGATGCCTTGGCGGATTTCCAAGGTGCACTGGGTAACGAAATTTTAAGTCAACAGTGGAAAGGATCGGGCGTACTTGGAAAAGTTAAAATTGGTCTTGTTAAGATTTTACCCGATTTGTTCCGCAGTGCTATTCTTACTGGACCTCAAACACTTCTTACCCACGGGTTTTCGGGAGGTCTTAATGTGCGACTCGAAGCGGGATTTGAAGCACTGGGTAGATACCAAGCGGCTTTGAATGAAGGTAGATCAGCGTCCGAAGCGGCTGGATACTTTAAAGACTACTTTGAATCTATGTTTGGCGGGGACAAAGGAGCTAGAGGTCGTCCTCTCGGAGGAGAGTTTTGGAGAGCCTTACGCACGGGTAAAGCCGCCGTAGGAACGAGCAAAGGAATCGGTCTTCGAGGTAGTGATGCCCTTGGGAGCAGCAATTTTGGTGGATCTGGAATCGGAGGCAAAGTTTTCCGATTTTACTCAAAGGCTATGGGAGTTCTTCCACGAACTCTTCTTGCATTCGACACTGTGAATGCGGGATCTGGAGAAGAACTTAACCAGAGATGGGCAACTCGGGCAGCTCTTTTAAATGCAGGTAGCAACGCCGAAGAAGTGGCTACCGAAATGAAACGCATTTTTGCTCCATCCACGGAGCAGTTGCAACCTGCCTACGACAAGTTGGCAGAAGAAGTCAGCAAAGGGTATTTCAACGGAGTGACTGGTTTTCAGAAAAAAGCTTTGTTGGCAGAACGATTGGAACAACTTCACAAATCAACACGTCCTTTGGAAGCCCTCAAACAAGCTGAGGCTGGAACAAAAGCCACAGAAGACTGGACAATGAAAGGAGAGCAGCATGGTCTTTGGGGTGCCCTTACAGGTGCAATTGGAAGTGCAAACAGAAAGACGGGCGTAACGGGTTTTGTGTTTCCGTTCACCCGTATTATCAGTGCTTTGATGAATACCTCGTTGAGCTATACTCCGCTGGGATTGTTGCGGGCGAACAATGCTTCCCTCTCCAACCTTTTCCTCCCAGAAAACTCAAAGTACGCATGGCCTAAGATGGTCAAGGGATCGCCAGAACAACTTGCTCTTACAAGTAAATCTATCCTTGGTTCTTCAATTGGCTTGGCCATCACGACAATGTTCCTAAAAGAACTTTCGGATGAAGAACAGACGGGAAAAAAGCCAGCGTTTATGTTCTATGGTGCCGGTCCGAAAGACCCCGCAAAACGAGGTGAATGGATGGCTGCGGGCGGGAGACCCAACACATTTGCGGTGGGTGATACTTATCTGCCGTATAAAGCTATACCCGGCATTAACCTTTTGGGAACAATGCTTGGGACACTTCACGACTATGTGACTTACGAAAATCCGCTCCCCAAAATGAAGGGCGGGCAGATGCCTACCGCAGAGGAGATCGCTAAACACAATAATTGGGTCTCTAGCGACAAGGCGTACCGCATTGCTACGGCGATTGCAATGAGCCCTCTTGAGCAACACTTCTTAAGTGGAGCCAAGAATTTGATCGACATCATGCACGACCCTCAGGGTGCATCGGCTCCAAGGGCAGTGGTTAACCAATTAGTCGGAACAGCCAGTCAATTCACTAACCCCACTGTGTTTCGCACTGTTCGCGCTTTGCTTGGAGGCATTAGGCAACCAGAAGGGAATTCCCCCACTCTCGATACATACAATTCGTTGGACGGAAAAGCCGCTCAATTCATTCCGTTCTACGCTGGGTTTAATACACCATCACTTAATGTGTTAGGAGACCCGATCCAAAAGAAACCTCTTGATGCCATTACAGATAGGTGGTTGTTTTCTTCAACTACTGCTCCAGACCCAATTATTTCGCCGTTAGTAAACAATGGGTTGTTTTTACCTGGACCGAAGAAGAATTCTCCAATCATGGTTAACAACCAAGGTAAACTTGCTACCTTGAATGATGCGGGCGACGATGCTTGGAGAGCCTACGTGGTGGCCAGAGGTAGTTTCTTAAAACAAGTGCTGTCTCCAAGCGTGGTACAGCAGCTAATCAACATGGATCGTATCCAAGCGCAATCTTATCTGGACGGCTCTGACATTGGTGGGGCGGCTTCTCACTATGCGAGAGATATGGTGGAAGCAATGATCCAAAGCGGTCAAATCAAAGTCAACGGCTAGAGGTGGGGATACACCGCATTTGTAAACGCCGTTCCAACTCTCGAAACGATGTACATACAAAGGGGGATGAACCCAGCCAAAAGGATAAATCCAACGGCGAGCAAAGGTGAAATAAGGAGCGAAAAGCCCATCCACTTTAAGTTTTGTTTGTCTTCTTTCTTCATAGGTTATGTTTAAGTTGATTTCTACTGATCTTATACCCCCAGGGGGATGGCGTTGGACTTGCAAGGTTCACAATATCACGCTGGAAGCTAAGTTTTTTAACGAGTTGCTGTTTAAAGTCAACGGGTACTTAAAAGCAAATGATATCTTCGTACCCGGTGACCATGTGACTTGGTTACTGAAGGAACTGCGGGAGCAGAACGGCTGGGAGTAGCCGATTAGTTGTCGATAGTAGAGACCCCGTGCTTCCAGTGGAGCGTCACAGTATCGGGTGAGCCATCGTCATGCTGGGTGATCGATGTCCCCACGCCATTCTTGGATGATACGGGGCATATACTCCCCGACTTCGTGACTCCATCCTTGGACGTACACTCCCAGTAGAGCCCATCCGAGTAGGCTGATTTGATCTGATCCGCTGGGAACGGATACACAGGTTCGTCTGCTTTGAGTTGCGTACCAAATAGTAGCAACGCAAGTGCGAGGTATAATTTCATTTTGTTTAAGGGTTGGTCTCGGTCTTTCCCGAGTGTCACGCAAACTCCCAGCCGCGTTAGCTGTGATTGTTTACTTCTTCTTGGCTGTTTTTGCCGAGTCTTTAAACGCTTTGGCGGTTGGAGAACCGGGAGACCCCACTTTCCGTGGAGTCCCTCCCCGTTTGTGAAGCGCGTTTATGTTGGCGTAAAGACCTTTTGGCTTACTTTTCACTCTCGTCGGTCGCTGGTCCTGTTT
>Ga0208104_1000098_pt1 | contig 16896 bp, 18 predicted proteins | sample CryBogCBE29May09_FD_185503 | JGI IMG/M metagenome (GOLD analysis project Ga0208104, IMG submission 185503) | Freshwater microbial communities from Crystal Bog, Wisconsin, USA - CBE29May09 (SPAdes) | ecosystem: Environmental > Aquatic > Freshwater > Lake | place: Crystal Bog, Wisconsin, USA... | reverse complement strand
CCCATTCAGCTTGTGCTTCAGCAGGATTAGATGAATCTTTTATAGAATATGGTTTATTCAATACTGGGGAATAACGAGTTATTAATCTATGTGAGGTATGAGCAGATTCAGTTCTTAAAGCATTTTGTCCTTGCTTGCCTGACTCATCAATGCCTGCTGCAGCTAATTCTTCTCTGATTATATCTTGTTCATCATTTTTACCTAGCCAATACATGCTCTTTATTTTTTTTCTAATTGTGCCTGGGAATGAAGTTACTTCTGCTTTTCTTGCCATATCGGCTGGTGAAAGACCTTCAAATCTTACTGTACCTGATTCTAAGTGTGGTAATTTTCCAGATATCAATGCACTAATAAGAGGAGCATGTGCTTGAGCTTGTTTTGTAGGGATTACTGCTTCCCCGCCCATTAACATTGCAGGATAAGCATCGCCATCTGAAGGATTTCCTGGAACAAATCCACCTGTTGCCATTCCTGGTAGCAACAATTGACCACTTGCTAATTCTGCTGCTGCTGCTTTTTCAACTGAACCTAGCACCCCGCCAGCACTAGTCATTTGACCCATATTAATTTTAGCAAGATTATCTATCATTATTACAAGTGCTGCATTAAGTTGATCAATTGACGCAACATTTGTCATTATACCTTCATTAAAGGCATCAGTTGCAGTTTTTGCTGCAATAGATGTTGGAGTTAAAAGATCTTTCCATTTCTTAGTTCCATCAATAATACCTAGTAGGCTGTAACCTACCTTCATTCCCTGTCCCATTAAGTTTGCAAGCAAACCAGTTATCATAATAATTGGTCCAGCAAGTACACCAAGTGTGAGTAGAATACCAAGACCTGATTTGATTGGTCCTGGCAATTTATTAAAGAAGTCTGCAATCTTTTGACCAAAATCAATAATTTTTGTTCCAACTTCAAGAATCTTTTGACCGATTGGATATAAGTCTGCTTTTAATGTTTCAATAGCTCTTTGCCATTTAGCAGTTGTAGATTGTGTTGCTTGAGCCATTTCTTGACCCGCCAAAGTTGCAAGTTGTGCATTTGTAGCACCAGCAACCTTCAAAGCATTTTGAGTTTGAGATCCAACTTTTCCAAAATTATCAAGAAGTGCTGAAACACGAGCAAATTGAAATTTACCAAATAGTTTTTCAATAAGTTGTTCTCTTGCCAATGGTGCTAGTCTAACAAGACTTGATTGCAAAGCTTCAATCATTTGTACTGGTGTTCCTGCATTTTTAATTGTTGCAAGATTGATTCCAAATGATGCAAATTCTTTTGTTGCTGCAGATGTAGGGGCAATAATAGATGCCATAGCAGACTTTAATGCGTTAGCAGCCTGTGCAGCTGGAACACCTGCTTCTTTCATAGCAAGCAACATAACAGCAGTATCTTTATATGTTCCACCTAATTGTGCCATAATTGGACCAACACGTGGAATAGCATCTGTCATATCAGAAAGAGACATTGTTGTTTGTTTCTGCATAGATGACAAGAAGTTAACAGCATTACCTAAATCTTGTGTACTTACTTTATAAACATTTTGCAAAGATACAATTGCTGCAGTTGCTTGTGTAGCATCAATAGCACCTAGCTTTGAAAGTCTTTGTGTTTGAGTAGTTATATTAAGAAGATTTTGACCTTGAATACCCATAGCAGCAAAATTAGCTGCAACTTTAACAGTTTCTGATTGTGCAATACCCATCTGTTGAGCAATATTTTTTCCAAGATTAAGAACTTGACCAGAAATTTGATTAAGTTGTGCTTGGCTTGGAGGAGTAAGACCTTCACCATAAAGTCTTTGTAATCTTGTTAATTCTGTATTTACTGCTTTAAATGCTGTAACTGCTTGACTGCCAAAAAGAATAGCTGGCATTGCAAGACCAACAGTTAACTGACGACCAGCCCACTGTGTATTTTTACCAAAGTTAATAAGCTGTGTAGATCCTTCTTTAACAGCAAGATTATAAATATTTTGTTTTGCTGCTGCAATTTCTGTAGACTTTGAAAGCTCATCAATCTTTGTTGGTGTGTAAACACTGTATACACCCTGCTTTGTAATGTCTGTCTGTATAATAGAATTATTTAATTTAACTTGTTCTACTGCTAGTGCCTGTACAGATTTTTGTGCAGATGCAGATCTTCCAGTTATAATTCCAAAATACTGACCAAGACTTAATTTACCAGATTGGAGGGCTTGTCCAAATTTTTGTGTTTCTGATGTAAGCTGTACTGTTTGTTTTGTAAAATTACCACTTGACACTAAAGCATTAGAAAATTCATTTTGAATATTCTTTAATTGATTTGCCATTTCTGGTTTAAGACCAACACCAGCTACACTTTTTTGAAGGAGTTCAACTTGTGCTTGAAGGGCTTTAATCTGGGTATTTACACTTGAGAAGTCACCCAGTGCGACTATCTTAAGTTCAATATTTGCCATATGTTATTCCCCTAATTGCATGAAGCCTAATCCTTCATTTATTCCAAAACCTTCGCTTTGAGCATTTCTAGCATTCATCAAACTTGAAACATCTTCAGGTTCTTTTTCTGCCTCATCAAGATCAATTCCTTGCATTGCTGCTAAGAACTTTCTCTCACGATGCTCTCTATCTCTAGAGGCATCTAATGTTGCCATTAATTCCTCTAATGATAAATTACTTTCAAGCTCATCATAGTTTTTCCAATGACCGAGCAAGAAAACTTCGGACTCAAGGGAGGCTAGATCTAGTTCGTCCCAACTAGAGCTGCTCCCAGAAGGTTTGGGTCATTAAGTTTTAAGCCCCCGCAAACTTCAAGAATCTTCATCATTGTTGGAGTATCAATGATTTCTTCAAATTTATCTTTATCTTCTGCTAGAGGTGACTTCACTGCTTCCAAGCACACCATTGCTGCTTTAATAAAAACTTCCATTGCTGCTTCTTCTGATTCATTATCAGGAAGCTCCATTTCTTTAATAACAGCCATAAATTTCTTAAGCTGTTTAATAGGTAGCGGTTTTAGAATGACGTTTGTTCCGTCACTCAATTCAATCTCTACTACATCATATACTGTTGTTGCCAATTTATATCTCCCTTGTTTATTAGTTAAATTATACCAAGATTGTTTGTATGAGCAAATTCAAGACCCCGCCATTTCTGACGGGGCTTGAAATTCTATATTAAGTTGTATTTAGTTATTAGTTAACGCCGAATACACGGTCAATAACAACACCATATTCTGAACCTGCATAAGCATAAGCAGAATCTGGTAGGCAACGGAAGTTCACTGGGAACACTGTTGCTCCATCACGCTTCAAAGCATGCATTGTTGTATCAATTGAAACAACACGACGTGCCACGTAGACACGCTCTTTGCTACGGTTAATGCTAGCATAAGAAGACGCTGCATTTGGAGTGATTACTGTTGAACCAGTTCCAACTGTTGGATCTGCGAACTGAGCGGATGTACCAATTTGCTGTGGAGCTTGTCCAACTGCAATTATTACACGCTCTACTGGAGCATCACCAAGGGCACCTGCTGCAATATTTAATGCTGCTGCTGGGTTATCGTTAGTTCCAATTGTTGCATCATTGTTTACCAATGCAGGGACTGATGTAACTGTGCTTGCAGTAGTAGCTGCGAAGTAAGTATCCATTTGACCCCATGAGAACTGTAGGTTTTCAAGAGTTGCTTCTGCAAGCTCTGTCTTAAGGAGAACCTTAAGTGATTGCTTGAACAGACGAGCTGAATCTAGAAGTTGATCAACTACTACATCACCATATGTTGGTTCGTATGAAATCTCAAGTCCTGTATTTGTGTAGCCTACTTCACGATATCCGCCGTTAGCTCCTCCTGCTGATGCGAGAAGACTCTGACGTGCGGGTGTGCTTGCTGCAAAAAGAGAACCAAGGGTTGTTGAATCTGTAGCTGGACGACCAAAAGTATTAGAGCTGTTACCAACGCTAGTAAAGAGTGCTGCTGCACCTACGATTACGTTTTTTGTATTTGTAGCCATTTATTTATTTCACCACCTTATTTATTTTTGAATTAAAAACAAGATGACAACTTGCTTCCTCATACAAAATCATATCACTAAAGAGATATAATTCAAATTTTAGATATATCTACCTGTATTATTAGGTCCTTGATCTACCGAGCGTGTATACGTGTATATAAAGGAGAAGTCTCCGCTCATAAACCCGCCTTCATCTATAAATGGTTGAACAGGGTTTGCTGATTCTATCCTGAAATTAAAGAACTTAAAAGGACTATTATTTGACTGTGCTAGGCTATTTACGTCAAGTGCAGATAGATCATATCTTCTAAAAAGATCTGTTAGAAAGTTAATGATTGTCAATATTTCAGAATTACTTCTTGATATTATTTGCATGACCATAGTTTCTTCTGAAATCCACCATTGTGGCCCGACTGGTTTTTGAATAATATCGTAAGTCATATATGTTTTCCCAGGGAGCAAATTATTAAATTCTGGAACTTGTTGGGAAGGAATAATAGGGACTAGTGGATAGTTAAATCCGTCAGCCATATAATCTTTAGAATTTAATAGACCTGCATTTTGTAATTCCGTCCATATAGCATTTCTTACATCAAATGCTGCAACATATGAATAATCTACTGTCATTTAATATTCGCTCCTTTATCAAACTTTTCAGCAACACTTTCTACTGCTGCTCTAACCTGCGTGACCCCATAATTATTTGAACTCATGACTATTGACACTTCATCAGATATCATCTCATATAGTCCAGAGGAATCCATAATTGCACCTGCATTTTTAGTATACCATTCAACTATATATGATGCGAATGCATTTTTTGTTTTTAGTCCTCCTGGATGAAGAATCTTTATTTGTGTTCCTGGGGCTATAAAAACTATTCCGTTATTACCAACAATTGATAAAACTCTTTTTGCAGTAAATGAGACTGGAGTTCCTGCTTCCATAACCTTTGCTTTATTGGCAAAAATACTTTTTCTTGATACTGCTTTGCCTGTTCTGCCAGGGATAAGTAATTCTTTATTAATGGGTACTGGCATTTTTGATGGCAAAAAGTTTGTAGTTATTAAAAGATTTCCATTTACAAGTAAAGATCTTTCCAGAACAAAAAGTCTTCCTGTTTTATTACCTATTTTACCCCACTCATAAACATGATGCATTTTCTTAGGATTTGCTCTTGCATAGTTATCTGCAGCAATCATAAATCTTTCGCCAGTTATTGAAAATGTTGCACGAGATATTGCTCCAACTACTCCAGGACCAGTCATTTCTTCTAGGCTAGCAACAAATTCATTTAAGTCTGCTTTTAGGTTATTGGTATCAATCTCAAGCTTTAGTGTCATCTTGCATCTCAGATCTTAGAAGAATTGTGTCATAGAATGTTATCTTGCCAAAAGGGTCAAGAACTGCATGTGATGCTGTGACTTCAAACTTAGTATCTGGTTGATCAATTTTATCTATTTCAACAAAAACTTGACGGTTGTCACTAGTTCTAATATTCTCAATACGCCAACGCTTACTCATAAGCTCTAGCGAATACATCTTTAGCTGTATCTTCTCATCATAATCCATATCAGAGGTTCTTGCAAAAGCTTTATTATCACCTTTTGAAGATGCTCCACGACTTTTAATAGGCTCTATTTTACATTGAATAGTTTTAGCATAAAGCCATTCACGCTTAATTGCACCTGTATTTGGATCTTGAACATTTTGCTGAATATAAACATCAGATTTCATATTCATAGTTGTCCCAATAAACGAAGTATCTATTCCATTAAACATTATATTATAACAATATTTGCTTTACGATATTGATCAAGAATGTTATCTACCATAACATTTCCTGTACCGTTAAATGCTCCCGCAGCCATTCTAAGTGTAATTTCACTAAGAGTAACTTGAGACAAATATTTGTTTCTCCAATTATAGTCTTTAGCCAAAATATCTTGTTGCAGTAGCATTGATGCTAACTTGATATCTTCTGGTACATACTTATATCCAATTTCACCTACGAAGCGATAAAGATATCTGTCCCTGAATCTTCCATACTCATATATGGTCGGATCCATCTGATTATCCCACCCATTTGCCCAACCAGGCCACCAGATACGAATTTGATATCCTGTTGGACTAATTTCAGTATTATATCCAAAAGTATTATAGGTTGGTGTTTGAGTGTTATCAAAAACTAAAATTTCATTTTCATAGATTTGATCTAATGAAAGCATTTTTTCTGTGAGTTGGATGGTATTAGCACCAATTCCATAAATTTCTTGTCCACCATAATACCTATAGAATTTAATACCAGTATATCCTTCAATAATGGTTCTAGCCATTTTTTCAGTTTTTACAATTATTGATGGATCCATATAATTTGAATCAGTTTCAGCAGGACTATATCCTAGAAAATCTGTTGTCTCTGGAATTGTTGCATACGGAGTTTCAATACCATAGAAATCAGTTTGAGTTACATCAATCCCGCCTAAAGAATATGACCACTGAACTTCTAATACCAGATTAATTTCAGTAATATTTGGAGTTAATGTAAAAGAATACATTCCAGTCTGCAGTTCATCAAAGGCAGACAAATTTGTATAGAGGGGTGTCTGGCTTAAAACACCGCCAGGGTTATAAATATCACTATCTGCATTAAAGATAGATAAAGTCGGTAAAGAATCAGCTTGTGATAACACGCCGTTATCGTATACCTGTAAATATATTTTTGCCTGGCTATTTGTGTTGATTGTTTGCACTCACGACACCCCCTATTTATTTTTTTTAAGCGTAGTACTCCTGAGCCTCACGTGGAGTTGCAATGCGAAAACCGAACTCTGAATCAAAAATTCTTTGAGCTTCTTCTTCTGACATAGCAATAAATGGATGCTCTGCGGTAAAAATATAATTGCCAAACTGGAACGAATGGTTATTTCTTTCCATTTTTACAAGCACTTGATTTGCTGTGTTCATAATTTTCTTTTCTCTCTTTTGCTTCTCATGCTGTGGAATATCAATTTCTTCTTTTTGTGTACTATCAAACTTAGAATACATTTGATAAGTAATTCCTTCTTCTTCAATTGCAGCGATAATCTCAGGCTTTGACTTTAATGTTGATACGTCAATAGCAAAAGCTTCTGCTACTTTTCTTAGTTCTGTAACTTTTAGGTCTGTAAATGACATTTGACTTCCTCTCGTCATTGTTAATTATATCATTAAATGGCTAAGGGGACTATCGCTAGTCCCCCGCCTTGCATCTAATTTAAGATTAGAATGTATCGGTATAAGGCGCAGCGTTAGCTCCACCAGTAATACCAGAACCGTTTGTAGCTGATCCGAATGAATTTGAAGTCATTACAGAACCTGCAACAGCAATGTTCTTAACGATGACGTGTGCATCGTAGTTTTCCATTACGCAACCGACACGAATGAATAGTGTGTATTCAATTGTATCTTTCTTTGGTTGGAACAAGCGGTAGACTGTTACATCACGCTTGATACCAATGATAAAGTTTTGCGGGAATGTCAAGTGAAGATCACCTGTATTTGCACTACCATTGTAGGTCTGTGTCTCGTTGATCAACGGAACGTTGATAACAGGGATACCGAATGCGAATGGAGTTGTTGTTCCTGGACCACCATCGTTAGCAGCAACATCACCACGTAGGATACCTGAAGCGATATCAAACGGATTGAAGCCACCACTTGTCATGGATGTAAGATTAAAGAGATAGTCTTGAACCAAGTTAGATCCTGTGAAGAATCGGAGTTGGTTACGACGTTGCTTATACTTACGAGGCATTGTCTTAATTGCTTGGTTGAAAATTGTTTTGTCAAGTCCATAACCAGCTGCATCAACAACGTGAGCGTTGCTAAGAGCCAATTGACGGAAACCTGCAAATGCTGCCATCAAGCCTGAACCAGTTCCAGTACCGTTAATAAGGGTATCCTCAATATCGTTACCAGCCTGGGTAGCCATAAGACGCGCAATGTGATCCTCTAGATCTGGACCTTCAATATTATCTTCAAGAGATTCTGCTGAAAGTTCCCAGTCAAGACGGAGTTTACGAGTTGTAAGAGAGACCTTGTTAAAGGTTGCATTCTGTGCTGTGAAAGTTGTTCCATTAGCGTTAGAATATGTACCAGTAGCTGCCACGAAATCACGTGGATTCTCTTCTTGTGCAACTGTCATGATACGTTGTCCAACTGCAACACGATCAATCTCGGTTGTGTTTGAACGCATACGAATCGTGCGGGCTGTCTTAGCAAGAATTGTTGCATCCCACATGTAATCCAAGAAGCGATTAGCCTGATCTGGATATAGGAGACCATTACCTGAAAGGGTAGAGGAATCAGCGGAAGCATTGACTGCTGAAGAACCGAGGTTCGTTGTATCAATTACTTTTTGTAGAAGTTCATTACTCATTTATTATTTCACCACCTTATTTTTTCTGTATTTTTTATATATCTGAAGCACTGAGGAAAGCACCTTGCCATATACTTTGTTTTGGTTTTTGACCCGATGGAGCGGAAACCCCAACGGACTTCTGTACTGCAGTTGCGGATTCAAATCCCTTGAGCTGATGGTCAACATATTCAATCTTGCCACCAAGATCCTCAACTGTCTTTGTTAGTGTTTCATTTTTCTCTAGAAGCTCTGCATAAGCTTTCTTCAAATCCTCATGTGAAGAATTAATCTTTGCAAGCTCACCATTAGTTGCGTCAACAACTTTCTTGAGATCTGCGATTGTTGCAGATTGTAGAGAATAGTTCTTTTCAATAGACTCACCTAGGAAGGTCTTCAGGTTGCCGAGTGCCTTCTCAAAATCAAGAGTATCTTCAACTTCAGAAATTGATGCAGCCTTTTCAATGCTGGTATCTTCTGCAGTAGCCTCAACAGTTGAAACTTCTTCGGCTGGAGTCTCTACATCTGCTGCAACTTCTGCAACTTCTGCATTTGTATCTTCTGCCATTTTGTTACCTCCTTCGTTGAGTGAAATATCATCACTCTTTTTAAGCCCGTCACTTAAAGTGATCTTTGACTTTGTATTTTGATCAGGATAAAGATTGATTGTAGTATCACTAGCAATAACATTACCTGCCAAACCTGGTGCAGCTGTTTCGCCAGCTTCGTGTGCGGATGTTGGAGCATCATCTTTCTTAAAATAAGAATCAATTACTTTTTCAATTGCTTCAAACTTTTCTGAATCTTTTTGTTCAACCCATCCAATATTAATCATTGGATCTTCACATACAACACAATTTTTTGTTGTGTGCTCTGATGTTGATGCTACTTCATCTTCTTTACACCAAAAAACATTTTCCAGGGTGATGTCTGCAATCATTCCCTTTACAAAAGATGAACCGTCTATATTTTTTTCAATAGACATAAAATTAGCTAACTGGTTTGCTGGGGAATCAACTAATGACAATTCGTGAAGATCATAGTCGTGAATAACACGACGAGTTTCATTGTCCCCGTCAACTTTTTCCATCTTTGCATCATTGATGTTGCCACCAATAGAAAAACCTGAGTAAGTACCGTCTAAGCACTTCTCCCACGCATCTTGTGCACCTTTTGAAATATAAGCAGTTACATAAATTCCATTATATTTCTTTTGTGTCTCTGGATCAAAAAATGCATCTTCTTTAAAATTAAGCATTTTTCCTACGGCAACAGGACCGTGCATCTCCCGAATATTTTTTCTAAAATTGCCAAATGCTTTTCTGTTTGCTTCCTTAGTTACAATATCTCCATGGCGATCAACATTATCTAATGACGCCCAGCCCGAAACAGTTCTTTTTTCTTTATTAACTTTAGCAAAGGGCATTGAAATAACAAGTTTGTTATTTTTACTTTCAACAGTAGTTGTATTTAATTTATTCATAAACCAACACATCCTTTTTAGAAATTAAATATGTTGTAAGATTCATAATTTTTTCAATATTATCATCAAGCAAACCTAATGCCGTATTACATTTATGACAAAGAACTCCACGAAAACACTTTTCACAAACATTTTCATCTGAGCAAATTAAATGATCATGATCTAGTGCGAGTCTTTCTTTTGATCCGCAGGAATAGCATCCATTTTCTTTAAGCTCTACAACTTTTTCTACTGAAAAAGAAGATCTTCTTGCAGAATCATAATGAAATGTGCAATAACCTTTTTTTTCTGCTTTATTATTGCATTCATTTATAGAACAATTTGCTCCATAATAAGACCAAACTTTTTTTGCCTCTACAGGTCCAACAGAACCTGTTTCTCTAAATCTTTTATAATGCATATGGCAGTATAGGCTCTTCTCGCCATTTCTACGCTTGCTATTAGAGCAACCTTCAACTGAACAATTTGTAATATCCATATGTAAATAAATAATAGCAGTATTTATAAATAACGCATAATTTTCACAAATTATTTTATAATTCCACTATTTATTTTTATCACCTTTTTTACATCTGTGCCTTCTGGTTGGTAGGCTTCTGGAGTTTTTTCTGGAACACCTTTATCCCCGTCATTTATGTTATTTACATAAGGAGTTTGAATATGAGAGTCTGGCAACACATTAGGGCTATTCATAGAGTTATGAGATACCAGCCCTCCAGTTATGAACCCGACCAAAACATACCCGATATGTGGCAAATCACGCTGAAATCCTGTTGCAGCCCAGGTGCTGAATGCTCCTGTAGAAGCTATCATAAGCTGCTTTGCATCAAAAATTTGAAATTTAAAATGATGTTTTAAACTCATAATGTGCCTTTTAATTCATCATAAATTATCTGAGGTATAGTATTTTTTGCTACGGTAATACCCTGCTTTTTTTCATACTTGACTAATGCTGACTCTGTTTGGATATTCATAGTTCCAGTGTCATATACCTTTGGTAAGAGACCTGCTTTTTCTAAAGCCTTTTGAACTGTCCATACAGCATCATTTGTTTGACCTACTGCAAATGAAGTTTGAGAAGAAGGAAATGGAGGAGCTACAAAAACTGTCTTGCTTGGAGAAGTAACAGTCGTTCCATTTGTTGTCCCTGGATGAGTTACTAACATGCCTCCAGTTAATACTGTGGCACCTGCTGCTACACCCGCTGTTGCTTTTTTACTTGTAGCAACAGATGTTGTTGGTTTTAATGGAACTGGATATTTAGGTCTTACAACAGCCATAACAAAAAGATAATTTCTATGAACTCTCCAGCACCCTTCTTTTGTTGGATCATTTGGACTACCAGTATTAAAACCAATTGTTGTAAATCCACCAGGACTAGCTGCTTCACATATTTCTACGTGATCTACAACACCATCGGAGTTCCAATCGTAGAAAACCAAATCGCCCATTTGCATAGACATTTTATTAACTACTAAACCTTGTCTTTGAAACCAAGGTAGTGCTGCTGGATTATAAGAAAATCCTTTAGGGGTTTGTGCAGCAATCAGATGAGATAAGCCAACTTGAGCAAAGCACCATGATACACCCATTGCACAATATGGAGCATTAGGTATTCCGTACCAGTCGCCATATGGATTTTCATTACTTGCACCTTCATGAAAACCTATTTGCATTCTTGCAACATTTAGTACATCTAGTGCTGTTGCCATTTTTAGTTACCTTCTTGTGGACCCTCGCCCTTTGCGTTCCGAGCGGTTCCCATTTTATCAGGAGCATTTATTGTTCTATTTTGATCACGAGTTTTGTTACCACTTGCATCTGATGCTGCATCTTGCATTGCTTTAGGATTTAAAACAACAACAGCATCACCTCCTGGAAGGGGAGCAAGTCCCTTACGAGCACGAATTTCATTAGGAACAATAACTTGATCTTTAATATAACGATCATCAATTCTTGACTGAGTTTCTTCATCTGTCAATGCAAGTTCATTAAATCGTAGTACAAAAGCGTCTGTAAGCTCTCTTATAATAAGATTAATCTTAAACTCAAGCTCTTCTTGACGTGGACGGCAAACTTGTTCTTTGAATGTCTTGTCAGCATCTTTAGCATTTGCCAAAGAAACGCCTTGTGGCATACCTATCTTTGAAACTGGAACACGGTGAGCAATAAGAATACGATCTCTGTTTTCTACTGCATAGTTCTTGAATGAAGAATCTTGAACTCCCGCCTCTACAGGCTTCATCTCAAACTCTACACGACCCTGCTCTCCATCAGATGGAAGAGGGATATAAAGTGTTCTATGATTTCTACCCTTAAGACCTGTTTGGAAAAATTCAAGTAATTTACGTTCTGCATCAGCAGTAAGCTTTGCACCCTTAACAACAATAATGTATCTTGGAACAGCTTTATTCTCAAAATAATCTAGGTTAAAGCGTTGTGCAAATTCGTCACCTGCAACTGCATTTTTTGCAGACAAAATATCTGGTACACCATAGTATGTATTTGATGGTGTAAAAATCTTAAAGTGAATTACTTCGTTTGGCTGTGGATCTGTACCAATTTGATCTGGAGTTTCTGTATCCCCAAAGTTTCTAAAGAATGTGTAACGATTGTATACAACCTGCACAAAACCATCACGGTGACGACGGATACGCATAGTTGTTGCTGGAATGTGTCCAATATAACCAATCTTACCAGTTGATGTACGACCAACTTCAAGATATCCATTACCAGTTGATTCTAAGTCAACATAAATCTTTTTCATCGTTTCTGTAAATGAATCATCTGAGTTAAGAGATTCTAAGAAGGTACGAAGTTCTTCTTTCATCCCTTCAATTTTTGAACGTAATTTATCAAGCTTTTTTGGAGTTTCCATAACAGCTTCAATCTTTGAAGATGTTGCCCAAGTATTATCAAACTTATAGCCTAATCCAATGACGTTTGCTGCCTTAGCATTTACAGCAGAGTGATGATATGGAGAAATATCATAAAGTTGTGCTAAGTATAGAACATTGTATGGTGGCTGAACAATTTGAAAAAGAGAATAGCCAGTCAGATCAAGCGGATCAAGCTTTTTAGATTTAGCATCATCTACACCTGTAAATGACTTTTCAATACGATTTACTTGACGACGGAAATTAGGACTTAACCCTTCTGCCTTTTTGATATCATCCCATCTTGCATTAAAGGGATCATCAAATTCTTGTTCTACAGTATGCTGTGTTCCAAGCTTGACTGTAATAGTACCTTCTGCTTCATCATCAGCATCAACAACAGTTAAATTAGTCAATTTTCATCTCCTTCATTTCTTTATAATATTCAAGCATTGCGGGGGTATCCATAACATCTGGAACAAGACCTAATTCTAATCTTTGTTGTTGAATAGCTAGTTCTTCATCATCTACTGCTCTATGTCCCGCAAAAAAGATAGGATGACCTTCTTCTAAACCATAATGTTTTGCTGCATCTTTAAGCTTTTTAATTTGGCGTATATCGCCCTTCATAGACGGAATACTTAAGTATGCGCCTTCATCATCCATAACCAATGATTCATCAGGCATTTGCCAGGCGTAAACTCCCCAGTTAACTTCATCAATAGGTTGGACACGCATTTTACCCATTTATTCTATCTCCTTTTTTAATATTACATAAAGCATGAGTTGGTCTTACGTTTTCTAGTGTATCTCCGCCACCTTTTGAAATTGGAATTACATGATCTATATGTAAACCATTTTGCCAACCTTTTAAACCAACTTTTTTTGGTGCATTTAAATCTATTGCAACATTGCATATATAGCAATTTGTGCCATAAGTTAAAATAACATCTTTTTCCGAATAAGATTTGGTTTTAACAAATTTTAATGTTGCCCTTCTTTTTCTTGATGCTGCACGTGAAATTTCTGGGTGAGCTTTTTTATATTTTTGTTCAGATAATTTAACAGCCTCAAAATTATTTTTTCTTCTATTAAAATTTTTTTCTTTTATTTTTTCTTTATTTGCATCTCTATATTTTTTACCGTACATCCTATATCTATGCAAGTTTTTTAATTGGTATTGCTTATTATAATGAGATTTAGCCAATTTGCAATCATCGCAGGGTTCCTCATCAGCTCTTTTATGAGCTTTATAACCCGACGTGGTTCCGCATCTTGCCTTTTCTCTTATTGCCATATGCCAATAATACCATCAAACTATTCAAAACTGAACATTAGACTGCCATTTTATTGTGCATGAGTATGGAAACTTATTGGTTGACCATTGTTTATTTGAGAAAATGTACCAGAGTATTCAAGAACTGATCCTACAGAGGTGACTGAATCATAAGCTACTGAGGTATTAATGGCAACAAAAGATAAATATCTATTTTGAACTTCAGTTAAACCCAAAGCATTTGGATAAATGCTTATATAGCCATATGTGGCTTCTGATGGAATATTAGATGCATCATAAGAGCCATTTATAAGTATGTTAGATGATCTTGAGCTTGGGTATACCAAAGCCACATGATATATTTCTCCATTTGTCAGTGTAATAGGAGATGAGTTTCTACTTATACCGTTGACATATAAAGTTGATCCTGAAATTGAATTTTGCAAAACATTTGAAGAGTCTATATATAAATCTGCAGTACCAGAAAGATCGGTATCTAATACCGCCGAGCCTTTGCCATCATATTCCATCCAAAACTCTATTGTTTGATATGAAGAAGATGAAGTTGGAGATATTACAGCATATCCAGATTTGGATCCTGGGTCTTGTGCAGAAAAACGAACACCTAGATTTCTAGATCTTGAAAGAATATCTGTAGTATCCTTCTTAATCATATAAGTTGTGCTTGAAGCTGGAGATATTTTAAATAAGCCTGAATCTGAGACTTTAGTTATATCTGAATAAACATTTACATTTAAATTATCAATTCTTGTTTGTGGTCCCGCCGAAGTATCTGCTGAATAAAGAGTTACTTTAATTAAACATTGACCTGCAAAACTTGATCCGTAGTTGGACAAGAAATAAGGAAAAGTTTTTCCATTTGAAACATTATAATAACTTAAACCATTATCATAAGAAACAGAAACAGTAGCATAACGGCTTACAATCAAGCTTGTTGCAGACATATTTGTATATGAACCAGAATCCCAAGATATTTCAACCCCAGTAAAGTTTGGATATGATCCAACAGCTAGGCTATAAACCCAGGTGCCTACAGTTGAATATGGAACTGCTGTATTTGCTAATGTGATGCCTGTTTTATCAGTGACAACATTTGAAAAAATTCCTTCACTGTAAATATTATTACTATTAAATTGTTTTGAAAAAACAAGTTGACCATCATTATTATCAAATGAAAAGTGAGATACATCTGTTTGATTTGAATATAATGTTGGATTTGAATCTTTATGTGCCCAGAACATATGATTTCTAATTTCATTTGCAGATAAAACTCTATCATAAAAAGCCAAAGCATTGGCAGTAAAATATGAACCATTACTTTTTGGACCAAGGCTGAATATACTTGAAGAATCTGAATAAAATTGATAATTTAAAGGGATATCAATACTTTCATCTGCTATACCATTAACATAAATAGTCATAGATTTATCTTTTACTGAAGCAAATATATGAATTGGTGTATCCCAAGAATATACCTGCTTTTTAGTAGTAAGACTTAAACCATTTGAAAAATAAAGTGTAAAATAAATAAAATCATTATTAGTATAAACTTGCATTCTTTTTGCAGATCCTGCTTGTAAATTTATAATATTACAATCTATATTTAAAGCACCTGGCATTAATAACCAAAGCTCCATACCAAAAGCTTTATTTTCATAACCACCTTGAAAAGCATTATAAATATTTAAAACATCTACGGCTACATTACTTGTAAGTCTACAACCATTATTTTTAGTATCATAGTTATTATGTGCAATTATAGATAAAACATCTTGAAAATTTGGGGTACCGAGGGTAAATGCTCCGTGATTACCATATGCAGAAGAATCTTCAATTGTAGTAGATCCTACTTCTTGCAAATATGTACTTTCATTATTTAGGTAATCTTGATATGTTGCATACTCAAGCAAAATAGTGCCATATGTTCTTAATGATGAAGTTCCATCAAGTAACCATAGCGATATAGGGTCGTCTTTAAGTACTGCATGCTTATAAGACATATCACTCCGTTTCCCCGTTTTTTATTTATTTAATATATTATACTATGCGGCGGGATTTTATGAAACTTGTGATTTCAATGCCTGAAGAATAGCATTAGATTTAGTCATTTCAAGAGTTTCAGTGCGAATTAATCTTTGGCAATCATCTGCATACCAAAGCTTAGATAGAAGCTCAACATCAGCCATATCTTGAACTTCAGAAATTGAATTATGCTGATGTGAAGCACCTCTATATTGAATTAAGTTATCAGGCCATTCTGTAGGCAGTGTAGCAATAATTGCTTGATACATAACTATATTTTGTTGATATTGTGCAACCTCAGATTCACGAGATTGAATTGCTATTGTTAGTTGATCTATATTTGTATCTGTCATTTTATTTCTCCTTTGTTAGTTTTTTATCCAAATTCAACTGAAGTTCCATTGCTTACGAGTGTAGGGCCTCCTGAATATAAAGTTCCATAGCTTGATGACCACGGGTGTACACGAATTGTAGTACCAAATGTTCCTACATAACCAACATCATTTCCTGTTGGGCTAAATGATGCTCCAGAAATTTGAAGCCCAGAAGACCCAGTTGTGCCCGATATTGCAGTACCAAAACCAGATGATGACCAAGGGTACACCTTATAATATGATCCACCTAAATTGGTAGCGTTAGATCCAAATGTAACAAAATTTCCTGCTGGATTTATTGCTACTGATCTTGATTCGGAACCAGGATCAACGGTGGCAAGCGTTGTTCCAAAACCAACCCCTGTCGTAAAAGAAAAAGCTCCACCGTGAGGGGTTACTCCTGCTGTAAAAAAAACATCTCCTGCTGGATTAAATTTACAATCATAAACAT
>Ga0208104_1000089_pt1 | contig 17501 bp, 26 predicted proteins | sample CryBogCBE29May09_FD_185503 | JGI IMG/M metagenome (GOLD analysis project Ga0208104, IMG submission 185503) | Freshwater microbial communities from Crystal Bog, Wisconsin, USA - CBE29May09 (SPAdes) | ecosystem: Environmental > Aquatic > Freshwater > Lake | place: Crystal Bog, Wisconsin, USA... | reverse complement strand
GGGCAATAGCTTCTGGTGAAACCCCTACACCTGACGAAGCGCAAGATGCGTTTGATATGCTCAACGACTTACTCGACCAGCTGTCAAACGAATCCATGATGACGTTTTATAAGACTGAGATCATTTTCCCGATAACTCCAGGTCAAACTCAGTACACAATCGGGCCAGGCGGTCAAATTGGCGCTCAAGTGGTCGGATCAATATCAGGAAATATCTTAACGATTACATCCATCAATTCTGGTGGTGTTGCAGTCGGTCAGACTTTGTCAGGAACAGGAATAACAACAGGAACTACAATTGTAGGATTTCTGACAGGCGCTGGTGGTCAAGTCAATGAAGCGGGTACTTATTTACTTAATACGACATATTCGTCAGCAGTTGCAAGTACAACAATTCAACTTTACTTTCAACGTCCATTAGCTATCAATTCAGGATTTGTTCGGGTAAACACAAATTCAAATGGTACGCCTGTTTATCAGGGTGGATTAGATTATCCATTGTCTGTTTTGGACTATGGGCAATATCAAATGATTGGACTGAAGACACTTTCAGGGCCTTGGCCTAAAGCGTTCTACTACCAACCAACAGAAACATTGGGAAATATCTTTGTGTGGCCTAACCCATTTCAGGGTGAAATGCACTTGTTTGCAGACACATTGTTCACAAGATATGCAACGCTAAACGACACAATGATTCTTCCGCAAGGGTTTACCAATGCTTTACGTTGGCTACTTGCAGAACGACTCATGCCCATGTTCGGCAAAATAAACGGCACACAATTGCAAATGATCGGAGCATACGCTGCTCAGGCAAAGTCAGAACTCAAGCGAACAAACATGAGACCTCCTCCAGTTTCTAGGTACGATGAAGTGATTACTTCTAGTCGGTCGAGGGACGCAGGCTGGATACTTTCGGGGGGTTTCTTCAGGTGACTTTTTCCGCTATAATATGGTTGTACTTTAAAGGAGTAAACCATGTACACAAAAGAAGAAGTAATTGAAAGAAAACGTGCAAGAGATAATGCGGCATATGCAAGAAAAATTGGAAGACCTGTAGGAAATGCAGGAAGACCAGCAAACACAGCAGATGTGTTGTGGTCAAAGGTAGATAAAAAAGGCGAAGATGAATGTTGGAATTGGAATGGTTATAAGAATAATGAAGGCTATGGTAGGACTTGGATAAAAGATCAAGGTTACTATGCACACAGAGTTATTTTTAATTTAGCTTTTCCAAATGTAATTGAGTTAAATGCTCCTAAATCTACGGATGATGTTGGTTTTTTATTGCACACTTGCGATAATCCATCATGTTGTAATCCGAAGCATTTATGGGTAGGTAATCATGCAGATAACATGGCTGATAAAGTTGCAAAAGGCAGATCACCTGACTTTAGTGGCGATAAAGGCCCAAGAGCCAAATTGTCTATGTCTCAAGCAAAAGAGGCAAGGCAATTAAAGAAAAATGGGATTAGTGCAAAAGATTTAGCAAAACAATTTGGTTTAAGCCTATCAAGCATGAAAACATTGCTAAGAGGCGATTCATACAAGGAATAAAATGGCATCAACAACATTCGTCAATTATCAAACAGTCATAGACGCTGGGTGGCTCAATGATGTCAACTCTGCGGTCTATTCTGGCACGTTCCAAGCATCTACTATTACGCCTACAAACGTAACTTCTACTGGCGCTATTTCTGGCGCTACAGTTGCGGGAACTACGTCTGTAACGACACCTATTGTTAAAAGTGGTACATCTTTAACTCTGCAAACTAATGGTTCTACTGCCGCACTTACTTTAGACACAAGTCAAAACGCAACATTTGCAGGAAAAGTAGCTTCAGCGGGTTCTTTGCAATTAGCAACAAATGGTACGACTACTGCGGTAACAATAGATACAGCACAAAACGTAGGTGTAGGAGTTACGCCTAGTGCTTGGAGTGGCGTTAAAGCAATTCAAATTTTTGATGCTACTTCTGGTGCTTTTTCTGGAAGCGGTTATGTAAGTTATACAAGTTCAAATTGTTATTATGTTGGTGGAACTTGGTATCGAGGCGGGGCTTCTTATGGTTCAAACCTTTACTCACAGTTTAATGGGCAACATAATTGGAATATAGCTGGTTCTGGTTCAGCGGGTAGTGCTATATCTTTTACCCAAGCAATGACACTAGATAGTAGTGGTAATTTGACTGTTCCAGCAATTTACACAAATACAACAGCTTCTGTCACTTATGTTGCTGTAAGTTCTGCTGGTCTTTTACAAAGAGGTGGCGTTTCTGCTTTGAAATATAAACAAAATGTTCGAGATTTAGAAAGCATTGATATTTCTAAATTTAGAGCTGTACGTTATAACTCAAAATGTGAAAATGACGATCAAACAAAAGATCATTTTGGTTTTATTGCAGATGAAGTATTGGCAAATGGATTAACTGAACTTATTACTTATGGTGAAACTGGAGAAGTTGAAGGTTTCCAATATGAACGTATGTGTGTTGTTTTGTTAAAAAATGCTCAAGAACAACAATTATTAATTACAAATTTACAAACTCAAATAACCGCATTAAAAGATAAGGTGGGCGCATGAACCAACTAATAACACTTTTAAAAAACAAGACTGTTCAATGGAGTTTGGTAATTACTGTTTTATCTGTTTTGCAAGGCTTTGTAATGGAATTCCCACTAACTCCAATCCATCAAATGATTGCTGGAGTGACAATTTCTGTTAGTGTAGTTCTTCTTAAATTTTTGGAAGGCGTATAAATGCCAGACTTTGGATTTGTTGGAGCAGCGTATCAAGCACCATCAATCTACCAAGATGCTCAAGAATGTATCAACTGGAGACCTGAAGTTGATCCTACTAAGCCTCAAGGTGATAGAGGGGTAGTTGCGCTTTATCCAACGCCAGGACTGACTACAAAGATTGTTTCTCAGAACCAACAAGAAGTCAGGGGATTGCGGACTCTTTCAGGTGGCTCACAATGTATGGCGGTGGTCGGGCCATATGTGTACGTTATTTCCTCTAACTTTACTCCGTCATTGGTCGGTCAACTCAGGACTACTACTGGTCGTGTTGGCATATCTGATAACGGAGTGAACGTCTATATTGTTGACGGATCGTATCGTTATACATGGCGCATTTCTAACCCTGGAGTAGCGCAGTTAAATGGGTCTATTTCAGGTACAACTTTAACTATTAACAATTTACAGACTGGCGCATTGGCGGTTGGTCAACAAGTGTTTGGAATCGGTGTAACTCCTGAAACTGTGATTGTTTCAGGTAGCGGTACAAGTTGGACTGTTAATATTTCTCAGACTGTAGCTTCTGAGGCGATGAACACGGCAGCTGCGGGTGCGATTGTCACAGGCTCATTGGGGTCTGGAACGCTAACTGTAACTGCGGTCTCGTCTGGTACTTTGTATGTTGGACAGACTGTGCAAGGCACATCAGTTACTGCAAATACTGTGATTACGGCTCTTGGTTCAGGCATAGTATTGTCTGGTTCTGTATCTTCTGGGGGCACAGGATACGCAATAAATGATACTGTGACTGTGGTCGGTGGTACTTATTCTCAACCAGCTACTTACGTTGTGACTTCTGTATCTGCTGGAGTTGTAACTGGAATTAGTCAAACATCTGGTGGAGTTTATACGTCTAACCCTGTAAGCCCTGTAACGACTTCTACAAGCGGTGCGGGAACTGGTTTGGTATTGGCTCTGACTTTTGGTACAGGAACTGGAGGAACTGGAACATATACAGTTTCGGGGTCGCAGACTGTAGGCTCTGAGACTTTATATGCTCTTAATTTTTCTGTACTGCCAACATCTGACGGAGCGTTTAGCGGTGCAGATGTGGTGGACATTGTGGACAATTACTTTGTCTATAACTATCCTGGCACACAGCAATGGGGGGCGACTAATGCGTTGTCTCCTATTTCTCCGCAATTGTCTTTTTCGTCTAAAGATGGCTCACCTGATAATCTAGTTTCTATTATTGTTGACCATAGAGAGATTTATTTGTTGGGCGAGACTTCATCCGAGGTTTGGGTGGATGTAGGTGCGTTTCCTTTCCCATTCCAAAGAATACCTGGCACAAATACTCAGCATGGAATTGTGGCTAAGTTTTCTGTATCTAGGATTGGTGACTCATTTGCTTATGTCTCAAGGGATTTGAGAGGACAAGGCACGATTGTAATGATGAACGGGTACACACCTACAAGAATTTCAACTCATGCTGTAGAGAACACTTTAGTCAATCAATACATTGGAGATGCAATTGCTTGGACGTATCAGCTAGAAGGTCACGAGGTTTACGTTGTATCGTTTCCTACGCTTGATTTGACATGGGCATTTGATATTGCAACTGGTCTGTGGCATAAATGGCAATGGGTGGATAATTCTAATGTCTATCACAGGCACAGGGGTAATTGTGCGACTCAGTTTCAAGGCATTGTTTTGGTTGGAGATTGGCAAAACGGAAAGATTTACCAACTAGACCCTAGTAATTACACAGACGATTCACAAGAGATTAGAAGACTAAGACGTACTCCTCATTTAACGACTGATCTGCAAAGACAGTATTTTGATGAGTTGCAGATACAGTTTCAGCCAGGTGTAGGTTTACAAGGGAATAAGACTAAGCCTAATACCAATGCAACTGCGGGAATTGCAATTGCTGGGTTTGCGGTAGCTGGAGGGTCGTACATTGCGCCTCCTGGAGTAAATCCACAGGCAATGCTCAGGTGGTCAAATGACGGAGGTTCTACTTGGTCTAACGAGCATTGGACAAGTATCGGTGCTATTGGTGCTTATCAGAACCGAGCCAGGTGGAGAAGACTTGGATGGTCAAGGGACAGAGTGTTTGAAGTTGTGGTGACAGACCCAGTCAAAGCGGTTATTATTTCTGCCAACTTAAAAGCAAATGTTGGGGATAATTGATGAACAATACCTACGGCTCACCACAAAATAACCCTTACCCACAGACGGAGTTTTTAGACGGAACGACTAAGAGACCGACTAGGGCATGGCAACAGTTTTTTATTAATTTGTTAAATTTCAGCAGTTCAAGTACAGCAACTCAGGGGTCGGGGAAACTTCCAGCTTCACCTGTAGGCTTTATAAATGTGACTGTTAGCGGTAAGCCTTACAAAGTGCCTTACTACAATCCATGAGGTAAAAAAATGTACACAGTAGACGATCAAGGCAATGTTATAGATTCTAATAGTGGTGCTTTTATTGGCAACACTAGTCAAGGCTATTCTGTTGACGACAATGGTAATTTGAATACCAGTAATGTCGTTACCGATGGTTCTAGTGCTTTCTCTGGAAGCAATTTGACCATGCCTAGTGGTTCAAACTTATCTAGTCTTGCAAATGGTGTTTTGGGTGGTGCTAATTCTCTTAGCGGTGCAATTGGCAATCAAAACCTTGCAGGACTTGCTGGAGCGACTTACCTTGGTAACGCACTTAAGAACTCTGCTAATAATATAGCGGGTGCTGCAACAACCAACGCTGCGAATATTGGTGCAAACGCACAGCAAAATATTGCTAATCTACAGAATCTGTATGGTCAGCAAACCCAACAATACAACCCTTACATCCAAACTGGAAACCAAGGTAACGCAGCTCTGCAACAGAATTTGCCTTACTTGTCTAGTCAGTTTACAAATGCAGACCTTAATTCTCAATTAGCTCCTAATTACCAATTTCAATTACAACAAGGTCTAGGTCAAGCGCAAAACGCTGCCAATGCAACTGGTGGATTGGTTGGAGGCAATGCGCTTCAGGGTTTACAAAACTACGCACAAAACTATGCCCAAGGTGCATATCAAAACGCTTTCAACAATGCTCAGTCGCAAAAGCAAAATATCTACAATACTCTTTCTGGCATAGCTGGAATTGGTCAAAACGCTCTTGGGGCGCAGTCTAATCTTGTTAGTAACTTGGGTACTAACGTATCTAATATCAGTACAGGCGCTGCTCAGAACCAAGCGCAACTTGGATTGTCCGCTGCTCAAGCTGCTGCTTCTGGTACGACAAACGCTGCCAATGTTTACTCTAATGCTTTAAACCAAACTGCAAGTAACAATACTTTGGCTGCTTTGTTAAACAAGCCTGGGGCATCTAGTGGCGGTTCTAGTGGCGGTTCTAGCAATCCTATTTCTGCAATTACCAATCCTATAACTCAAGCAGCAAGTGGAATTGGTGGATTAGTAAGTGGGGTTGAAAGTGCATTAGGTGCGGTCGGTAGCTTCTTTGGCTTATAGGAATAATTATGGCAACATTTGCAGTAGACACTTCTTTCTTAAACCAACCAGCGCCTAAACAACAAACATTAGGTGATTTGGTGAATATGGCTGGTGGTATACAGAATTACCAACAGGCGCAACAGTTAAATCCTGTTCAACTGGAAAATGCCCAAAATGTTTTGCAACAGAATAAACTTGCATTGCAAAAGGCTCAAGCACTTACACAACCTGAAATTGAAGCAGGAAAATCAAAGGCTGAACGTGAAGTTTATGAAACTAAACAGAAATATGCTAATGAATTGAATGATGCAATGACAGGAATGATTCAAAGCAAATCAATTCAAGAAGGAGATGTGAACGGATTTATTGCTCATGTAGCAGATCAACGTGATCGTTTGATAGATCAAGGTATGCCAAAACATATTGCTGAAAGAGAATTTTCTAAAGTAATAAGTGCTGCAGTTGATCCCAAAAAAGGTTTAGATTTTATTAAACAAAATTTAGAAAATACACAAAGGTCACAAATTGGCGCACAAGGAAGACAAGCTTTAATTACTCCTCAAGCTGGAACAATGCAAGGTCAACCTGTTGGTTTTGTCCCTGGTACAAATACTTATGTTCCATCAACAATTCAAGGTGAAAATGCGCCTGTACCAAATCAACAACAAGGGCAAGTCGCTCCTGTAAATTTAAATCAACCTAATAATTTAGGTATAAACTTAGATTACCCTATTCGTAGTCAAAATCAGGCTTATGCTCCATCTCCTCAAGAAGTTGTTGATCGTACAAATGGACAGCAATTTAAGAATTCATTAATTGAAAGAAGAAAAAATCTTGTTACTGATAAACGCAATCTTGATGAAGCATCTAACATTGTTGATGAACTAGAAAAAGATTGGTTGCCTACAACTGGAGTTGGTGGTGCAATCACACGAGGAGTAACAGGATTTTTAGGTACTGAAACAGGTATTAAATACAAACAATTATCTAAAGATTTGGCAAGAATTCAATTAGATAATGGTGTTGCCACACAAGGTGAAGGTTTTAAAGATACTGCAACTGGAATTAAATTAAAAGGCATGGCAAGTGGAGACGAAACTTATCCTCCACAAGTTTTGAAAAATATATTAAATCGTACTTATTCGGATGTAACAAATTTGGATATGCAAGCTCAAGCAGCTGATAAATTTGCTAAACGCTTTGGGGATTCAAATATAAATACATTTAAACAATTGTGGTCAAAGAACGCTGATTCTAATATTTTCCAAATTATGAATATAGCAAAAGACAATAAAATGTCTTCTGAAGAAAAACAACAAATGACCAATCAATTGCTTGGCATTAGTCCTAAAATGACTCCAGAACAACAACAAAAAATTCGTCAAGACTTTAATACTAAATATCAGAATTTGCAAAAATTAACAAATACTGGGACTCTCTAATGGATGATGTCAGTCAACTTATTTTAGGTGGTCAACCTCAGATTCAAAAGTCTCAGGTTCAGCAAAGTCCACAAAGTGCTTTTACTGAACAAGAAATTGATAATCTTGTTAAAACTGAAAGCAGTAAAAACCCTTACGCTATTAATAAAGAAACCAAAGCAATGGGTTATGGACAATTTACGCCCGAAACTTTGGCTACTTTACACAAACAAGGTATTAAGTTTGACCCGTTTGATGAAGCTCAATCAAGAAATGCAATCAAAACGTATTTGGGTAATTTGGTTGAGCAAACTGGTAGCAAAGAAAAAGCTCTTGCTGCCTATGGCGGTTTTAAAACAAAAGACCCGTCTCAATACATTAATAAAATATTAACTTCGCAACAAGCTCAACAACCTGAGCACGATGATGTTAGTAGTTTAATAATGAACGCTACTCCTATTGCAGAAAAACCTCGTCAAATGAACGCTGGTGAAAAAATGTTCCAAGATCGCATGGACTTTTTAAAGAAAACTGGTCAAGGTCTTGCTGGTTTAGCGGATGTAACTGTTGGTAATGTATTGCCTGGAATAGCTGGGCCATTAACATACAATATTGCTAGAGCTTTAAAACAAAATGAACAACAGGCAAAAACAAAAGAATCTCAAATTGTTAGTGGTCTTGAAAAACCATTTGGTAAAACTTTTGGAGTTACTGAAACACCAGCTTATCAAAATGAAGCATTGTCACAAGCTACTAGATTTATTGGTGAAAATATCAATAAAGGTGCTAAATGGATTTCAGAACAAACTGGAATTCCAGAAGGTGACGTTCAAAGTTATATAAATACAGCAACTTTAGCGGTTGGCGCACCAGCTGCTAAACTTACAAAAAAAGCAGTTTCTTCTGTAGCTCAAAAAGCAATTTCTTTAGGAACAGAAGGTCTTGATACTTTGCGTGGATTTAAACAAGAATTACCAAAGTCACAACATTTTGAAGCTCAGATTCCTCCTAAAGTATCTCCTGGATCAGCAGGAGCAGCAGCTTATAATTCAAATCCCTATTCATTAACTGGTGAAGAGTTGGCTAGAGATGGGGCTTACCCAGTTGTTAAACTCAGCAAAATGGCTAAAGCAGTTGGGAAAAACGAACAAGCACAAAGAGCTTCTATTGCTTCTGAAATTACTAATAATGGTTCAGTAAGACCTGGTGTTGCATCTGGAGAAGAGCAAACTTTGCGTAATGAATATGTTAAAGCTAAATCTTCCAATCAAACTCCTGAAGGAGATTTAATTAGACAACAACTTGCAGATGAACAAAATGGTTTGTCCAATTATGCTCAAAAAATTGTTGACGAAACAGGAGCAAGTCCAACTTTAACGACTCCTGAAAAACGTGGTCGTTTGTTAAATGATACGTTTACTGGCCCTGAAGGATTGTCAGGACATTTTAAACAAGAAAAAAATCGTATTTATGAAGAAGCTAGAAAAAAACAAGGTGATAATCCAATTGAAGCCACAAACTTTGAAAATTTAATTAATTCACCAATATTTAAAGCAGAATTAAAATTAGGTCAAGTTCCTGATTTTTTGCCAGGTGTAAAAGAATTATACGATTTGCATAAAGAATCAGGTCTTCCATTGGGTGAAAAAAATGGTGTTTTAGATATAGCTAAACCTGGTTCACTTGCTGGACTAAATGGTCTTTCGCAATATATAAATAAAAGTTATAGTCCACAAACTAAATATTACATTGGTAGAGTAATGGATGCTCTTAATGAAGATATTGCAAAAGCTGGTGGTGAAGGCTTATATCGTCAAGCCAAAGATTTACACATTGCTGAAAAATCTTTATTTGGTTCTAAAGGAATAAAAACATTATTTGGTGAACTTGATAACAATGGTGTTCAAACTGCCACACCATTAGAAAAAATTACCGATAGATTAAACAATATGCCTCCAGCAGAATGGAGACATATTTATGATTTAGCAGAACAAATGTCTAATGGAAAGATTCAAGGTAAAGATTTTCAAATACCCATTCCAAAAGAATTACAACAAGCTGCAACTCAAGCAAAAAATGAAATGCTTGGAAGTATTGCCAGAGATGTGTATCAAGCTGGTGCAGATAAAATGGGAGAATGGAATTACAATTCAGCTAATAAAGTATTAAATTCACATTCAGACAAAATTGCTTATGCTTTTGACCCTGAAATACAACGAAAGTTTCATGTTTTAAATTATGGTGGACATTTAATGCCTGCAAAACATCCTTATGAAGGAGGTGGATTGCAACTGGAAAGAGTTGGTTTATTACAAGAAAAATTACCTCAAATTGGTGAAGTTGTAGGAGCATTTAAAGGTGGGCCAATTGGTGCATTTGCTGGTCGTAAAACTGGTGAGGCAGTTCAAGCAAAAATGACTAATAAAGATTTGCAGAAAAAAGCAAAGTCTTTAGAAAAAGAAATGAAAAACTTATCTGATCTAGGAAAAACAAAATGAGTTATTTACTTTCACCTGTTGGTAATGGCGTTGCATTTTTTAACAACGTAGGCATACCCTTATCTGGAGGGCAGATCAACACTTACCAAGCTGGGTCTACAACTCCACTTACAACATACACAGATTCAACTGGAACTGTAGCCAACTCAAATCCTATCGTTTTAGGGACAAGTGGCAGACCTCCAAACGAGATTTGGTTAAACAGCGGATATTCATATAAGTTTGTCTTATCTGATGCTTCAAGTAATGTAATAGCGACATATGACAATTTATATGGTATTCCAAGTTCTACGTCTTCAAGTTCTACTTTGCCTAGTGGATCAATTATTCTTTGGTCAGGCTCTATCGGTTCTATTCCTAGCGGATATTATTTATGTAATGGCTCAAATGGCACACCAAATCTACAAGATACATTCATTGTCGGTGCAGGAAACTCTTATAGTGTCAACGCAACTGCTGCAGTATTTAGTTCAGGTTCAAGCGCACCTAATTACTATGCTCTTTGCTATATTATGAAGTCATGACCATGAGCGATATTGACATGTTCAAATATGGTCAGCTAGTAGCGACTGTAGAAACTCTTGAAAAAAAGATTGACAAATTAGAGGCATCTGTTTGTCATTTGGTTGAACTTGCCAATAAATCAAAAGGCGGGTTTTGGGTGGGCATGATTGTGGTATCTGCAATCAGTTCTTTTGTTGGTTTTATTGTCCATTACCTAACGGGGAAATAAAATCGACCCCTTTACCCTTGCAATGATGGCTTTCTCTGCTGTAAAAAGCGGAGTGGCTGCCTATAAAGAAATAAAATCTACTGGTGGTGAAGTAGTCAAGATTGTCAATGAGTTGGGTGGTGCGCTTGGTAGTTTCTTTGACCATCAAGAAAAAGCGCACAAGGAAGCAGAAGAACAGAAAAAGAATCCTCCCAAGGGTAAGTCTTTACAGGCAATTGCATTAGAGAATGTACTGCGTAGAAAGCAATTAGAACAAGCTGAGTACGATTTAAGGCAGATGTTGGTGTATGAATCCCCGCCAGAACTTGGTGCTGTATGGACAGAATTTGTAGCGGAACGTCAAAAATTAACGACAGAACAAGCAAAACATAACGCTATATTAAAAAAAAAGAACAAGCTAACGAAAGAAGAAGAGCTGAACGGCTGGAGAAATGGAATATTAGAATTGCAATTTGTGTTGCGGTCTTGGTGGTCATCCTCACATTTGCAGTATTAATGTATGAGATTAATCAAGATTACAAAAACAAGAAAAGCGGACAGGACTGGCACATTATGTTTATGAAACACTATTATGACGACTCAATAAACGCAGAATGTGAGCATTTATTTAGACAGACAGGCTATTGGCCTAAATATTGTAAGGACTGACATGGATTGGATTAAAACGATTGAACAACTAGCACCGACTATTGCTTCAGCATTGGGTACTCCAGTAGCGGGAATGGCGGTATCTGCGCTTGAATCTGCGCTGGGCATGAAGTCTGAGGACATCCAAAAGAACATTGAGGACAGTAAATTAACTGCCGAGCAAGTTGCATCTATACAACAGGCTGAGATTGCGTTAAAAGCTAAAGCGCAAGAGTTGGGTTTGAACTTTGAACAATTAACAACCCAAGACCGAGCATCTGCAAGGGATATGCAAACTAAACTACATTCAATTGTTCCGCCTACATTGGCCATATTGGTTACTTTGGGGTTCTTTGGAATACTGATAGGTCTTATGACCGAACAATTTAAAACGTCAGAAGCATTGATGATTATGCTTGGCAGCTTAGGAACTGCTTGGACTGGAATAATTGCCTATTATTTTGGGTCAACACTAGGCTCACAAAACAAAGACATAATGCTTCACAATTCAATACCAAACACAAAATGATTAATTCAAGAAACTTAGATGATCTCCTACCGCAAGTTAAAGCAAGAGTTGAAGATTTTATTAAGGCTTGTCAGCATAATGGCATCGACATCTTGGTTACTTCTACATATCGGGATTATGAAAGTCAAGATGCTCTTTATGCTCAAGGGCGCACAACTGAGGGCAAGATTGTCACAAATGCAAGGGGAGGTGACTCTTTTCACAACCATCGTTGCGCTGTGGATATTGTGCCTGTGGTTAATGGCAAACCAGACTGGAACGGAAGCCATCCAGTTTGGGCACAGATAGGGCAACTTGGAGAAGAATCAGGACTGGAGTGGGCTGGTAAATGGAAATTATTTAAAGAACTGGCGCACTTTCAGTACACAGGCGGTTTAACAATAGAAGAACTTAAAGAAGGCAAGGTAATAGCATGAAGAACTTCAAAATTGAAGGCAAAGAATACAAGTCACCCAAATCACATTATGTGGTTTTAAGGGAGCATGAAAAGAAAACTGAACACGAGTTGCACAGACTAGAAGACAAACTCAAAAAGCATGAGAATTTGCCTATGGAAAAGGCACATCCGATTAAATAAGACTATTCTTGTAGTCTATATAGGTTTGGGGTAGAGGCACATTATCAGGCCACAAATTAGCTTCAATTAGCCAGTAAACTGTTTTCAGGTGCGCTCTATCCCAGAGCCTTTCACGTTCTTTCTTGCTGTAGATAGAACCTTGGTCTAAATCCATGTGGCAAACATGGCATAGGGCAGCGATCATATTGTCGTCTGCTTTTATAGCTCTACCTTTGCCATGCGCTCCTTGATTAGAGTGTGCGCCAACAATCGTGCCATCATCTATTCCACACATGGCGCAATTCAGATATTGGCAGTTATCCAATAGCTTACGGCTGCGGATATATTCACGTTTGGGATTTGGGTTCATTTATTTCAATTTCGTTTTGGGCGCACCAAGCATAGAGCCATTCCACAAACTGTGATGCCTGATCCTTAGTAAATTTACGAGATTGAAGACCGAGTTGCACAATCCGATGACTATCTAAGCTCGGTACGACTTTACCGCTTCTAAGCCCTGTTTCTGATGCAAATTGGTCTATTAAAAAACGCTTCCAACTCTCCTCATCCCATTTAGCTCCAAGATGTGTAGCATGATGGGCAATATCAGCAATTATTGCGTGATATAACCTGTTTTGGTCGTCTGATCTAACTGCATCCACAATTTCCATGTCGAGCTGTTTACCAGTTTTAAGCGCCTCTAAAACTTTAGGCCAAACTCTGACCATTAATGCTTTGGCTTGTTCTTCATTTTCTAATTTAAATTTCATGGTTTTGACAACATAAGTTTCAGCATACGCATTGCGCTTTCAACTGAATCAACCAAGCAAAACGGCCCGCCTTTCCAATTTTCAGCAAAGTCTAGTTGGTTCTCGTTAAACCCTTTTTTGCCATACGCACTATCAGGGTTCTTCACCTCCATAAGTAGAGTTTCTCCCTCATACCCCACAAGAAGATCGCATGGTTCTTTGATGTAATACACAAAAGCCCCAGCCTCACGAAGAGCCTTGACTATTTCTGCTTGATTCTCGTCAACTCGTGCTGCTCGTCTCATTTTTCTTCCTATGTATCGTATTTTTTACATCTTCAGCCAAATTTGCAAATAATGCGTTACTTTGCATCTTCTGACGTACTGCATCCCTGATGTATTCTACCCAGCCAGGTTGCATTGCAAGGTGAGCGTACAGCTCTACAATCTCATCGTACATTTGTTCAAAAGGCTCATCCATTGACAATCCACTTTCTCATTTCGTTTGAATTGCGGTAGCCAATCGACTTGTAGAACCTTGGCGCAAGAACACGCATCTCTGGGGGCAGTCTAGGTAATCTATCTGCTACAGGGTATTTAGTCTCTTTTAAAACAGTTCCCTCTGGCCAAGGCGGTACTGGTTGCCAAATTGTTTTAATTTCCACGTCTTATCTCCATAATTTTTTGACGGATATGTTCAGGCATAGGTACAGCTTTTGCCTTTTCTGCATCTAGTTTAACAAGATAAGGGTCACGTTCCTGAACCATTGTAGAGACTTCAGGTATTTCAGCTCCATCCCAACGCTGTTGGTTTAAGTACACAAGGGGCGCTGGAATAAACGCTCCGTTGTCTTTGCGCCAGTCATTTGTGGTCTTCATCCACTCGACGTGTTTGATTATTTGATCGGCACACGCATCACAATAGTATTTCTGCCATTTTTTTAAACATTCTGACTTGCCTCCTTTGCGTGAACTACGAGGCCAGGCTTTCCAAAAATCTTCAAATGTCATTATTGCACCTTTATAAGTTTCATACCATATTCATTAGGTTCATTTGGTATTATTAAATCTTTTTTCTTAATTAGTAAGTTATGTTTAAAAACGTCAAAATCAACTCTATGATGCCAACGTCCATAACGATATACAAGACTAGCTAAATCTGGATGCCTGTCAACTAACATTTGTGATTTAGTAATAGTTCCGTCTTTTTGATAATCTTCAGTATTGCCGCCTTTAAGTTTTTGCGTTCCCATTTTATTCTGCAAAAAAGCATTGAATAAAACAGTACACCAGCCGTTTTGCAGTATTCTTATAGATAAATCTACATCTTCGTTGTATCGCAGCTCCCAACGCAGATCCAAGTCGTTCCTGATCAATATACAACTGAAGATTCTAGTGTTTAATCTAAAAGCAGGTTGTATTTCTCTAGCAACTGTAAAAAATCTGTATTGAAAACCAGCTTGACCAATGTTTTCATATCTATTTACAAAATCCTCGGCTGCTCGAAAAATTGCACCAGAAAGACAATTTATTTTTTTGTTGTAATTTAAACGCACAAAACCGTCAATATTGTCGTCAAGAATCCAATGATATTTATGTCCTTCAGAAATTGCGTGTTCCCAACACCAATTACGAGCAGGAATGCCTCCAAGTCCTAGGTTACTAAAAGGTAATACAAGAATTTTTTTAGAATCTATTACTGCTGCATAAGCATCATATTCTTGTGGTTCTATTACAATTCTGTAAGCTGTTTGCATTTTTTCTAATGCTTTACTTGTATACCTAGAATCAGCTCTACCTTTAGAAATTATATAAATTGGATATTGTGGTTCATTCTGCATCAACATAAACGACCCTATCTTCATCTTTCTTCACAGGAAATAAAACAGATTTAGTTTTAAAACTTATTCTTTGCCCTATAAGTTCAGAAAATGCGTTTATATCTTCTGTTGTTTCAAAATTAACTTGAACTGAAAATATAATTTTTTTGTCTTCTTGAATAAATGAAGGCATACCTTTCCATTCAGTAACCCAGTCAAATGTTTCTTCATCAAATAAATCTTTCATTTTTCAAGCCTTTCACGTTCTTTTTGAGCAATTAATGTAGCAAATTGAACTAAAAATTTATTGACTTCTTTAACTTGCACGTCAGGATTCCAAATTTTGAACCAAGTATTACTATTTAAATATGCTTGTTCGATAACTTCAAAAACATCATTTTCATTCATTTAGAAACTCCATAGGTTATGCTAGGGTGAATAGTATTCACTCTTCTCCAGCATTGTTGTTTAACATTATTCATCTTAATTAATCTTCTAAAACAAAAAACGCCCAAGTGCGCTTGACGAGTTTATTCGCTTATACATAAGACCTAGTTTTCACCTGAGTTGTCTTATGCTTTACCGATACCTAAACTAAGTTCGGTCACGTTTTGCACCCGGGTGTATAGGTGTGCGGTGTTTTCTTCCAAGCCATCCATTCAAATGCGCTGCTATCGTGTGGAGTACGATTACATTGAACAAACAAAAAAGCCACTTAAAAAAGTACCTTGGTCGAACTCCCCTCGTTTTTCACGTCAGGGACAAGATACTTATCTAAGTGGCTAAGTCATTGCGTTCGACTGCAATAGTTTCAATTATATCCTAATTTATAACATCAAACCATTCAGGTCGCAAAACTCTTAACTGAAATACTCTTAATTTAGGTATTTGTTGCCAATTATTAACAGCTTGACGTTTTATGCCAAGCAATTTAGCTAGTTTGGATGGTGATCCTGCTTTTTCTATAAAATATTGTTTGTCCATGTTGTTTATTGTACACATTTATTTACATATTTTAATTATTTTACTATTTTTGATGTTTTTCTGCACTATTCAGTAAATTATCGTTTACACTTCATTCATCAGCACAACGCTGATACTTCATTAGATAAATTAAGGACACATTATGAGTAATAGAAGTTATTTTGAAGAAGACGATGACATTAGAGAACTCAAAGCGCAAGACTTTTGGGAAGCTCGTCGATACAACATTCTGAGAGCAAATCCAATATGCTCAGACCCCGATCATCCTGGTTGCGACAATTGCATGGGGGACGAAGATGACAATTAAATTTTTCTACACCGGCAACGAAACAACTCGTACGTTTCCTCGCACATTAGCTGAGGCATTTCCCGCAACCCCACAACCCAATTTCGAGGATGATATGGATAACGAAGATAAATTAATCTGTTTGATTTGCGTAATCATGTTTGTGTTTACATTTACTTTAATGTTTTTGGGGGTTGTATGACTATCAACGACTTACTCAAACTTAACGTAAACGACCATACAGAGAAAAAAGGACAACTAACATACCTATCATGGGCGTGGGCATGGGCAAAAGCACTAGAAGCTGATCCAGGCGCTACATGGGACGTACAAATGTTCAACGACAAGTGTTTCATGGAAGTTAACGGAACTGCTATGGTGTTTGTCACAACTCAGTTATTTGGCAAACAAATGACTTGTCAACTTCCAGTAATGGATCACAGAAATAAGGCAATCATAAACCCTGATGCGTTTCAGGTTAATACTGCAATTATGCGATGCATGACAAAATCATTGTCATTGCATGGTCTTGGTCTATACATTTATGCTGGTGAGGACTTGCCCCAAGGTGAAGAACCTGAATCTTCTGTCAATGAGTCAGAAATGGCTGACTATATGGCTTTGTTTGAAGAATGTGTATCAATTGAAGCATTACAAAAAGCATTTGTGCAGGCAATTGCTGCAACAGATGGTGACAAAGATTGGCAAAAGAAACTTATAGGTAAAAAAGACGAGTGCAAAAAGAAACTTGGGGGTTTCAAATGACAAATAAAACTATTTTAGTTACAGGTGGCGCTGGTTTTATTGGTTCTCATTTGTGTTCAAAATTAATTGAAAATAATTGTTTTGTTTATTGTGTAGATAATTTATCAACTGGCTCAAAAAAAAATATAAATCATTTATTATCATTTGAAAATTTTAAATTTATTGAACATGATATTACTTGCAGTTTTGATTATGATAAAAAAATTAATGAAATTTATAATTTAGCTTGTCCAGCATCACCTATACATTATCAAAAAGATCCTATAAAAACAATAAAAACAAATGTATTAGGC
>Ga0208104_1000074_pt1 | contig 18717 bp, 25 predicted proteins | sample CryBogCBE29May09_FD_185503 | JGI IMG/M metagenome (GOLD analysis project Ga0208104, IMG submission 185503) | Freshwater microbial communities from Crystal Bog, Wisconsin, USA - CBE29May09 (SPAdes) | ecosystem: Environmental > Aquatic > Freshwater > Lake | place: Crystal Bog, Wisconsin, USA... | reverse complement strand
AGGTTTGTCAGGGGCTAGTGGTGCATCTGGAGCATCAGGGTACTCTGGTTTCAGTGGTTTGTCTGGATTGTCTGGGGCATCAGGATTGTCTGGGGCATCAGGATTATCTGGGGCATCAGGATTATCTGGGGCATCAGGATTGTCTGGGACTAGTGGATACAGTGGGTTTTCAGGAATTTCTGGAGTTCCAGCCAATAAATATGCCACTGCATTTTTATATCAATGGACATCAACAACACCAGGCAATCCATCAGGAACATCAACTTATACATGGGCTACAGGAGCTAATTCAAGCTATACAGGTGGCAATGGATGGCAAACCACAGTGCCAACAAATCCTGGCACATCTGGTCTTTCACTTTGGGTAGCATCGATTCAAGTCACTGATGTGGCAACGGCAACGACAACTTCAGTCAGTTGGTCCAGTGGATTTTCAACATATGTTGCTGGCCAAAATGGTACTGCGGTAAGTGGTGTTCAAACGGCAAGACCCACAGTTTATCAATGGGCATTGTCCACACCTAGTATTTCAGGCACATCAACATATACATGGTCAACTGGTGCCTATACTGCACCAACAGGATGGGCCACAACCATTACAACATCACCATCGGCTGGATATACGCTTTATGCTGCCACAGTGCCATTGACTGATTCAGCAACGGCAACTACCACATCAATCAATTGGGGAACGGCCAGCATTGTCACTGCTGGATATGCTGGAGCCAATGGCACATCAGCCAGAGTGACTTATGCTCGAGTGGCCAGCAATCCAACTCCAACATCTGGCAATATCACAACCAGTGGCAGCACATCTTATCCAACCAGCTCACAATCAACAACCACATGGGGATTTGCAGCCACATGGTCTGGAAGTGATCCAAGCCCATCCAGCACAAATTCACTGTACCAGGCTGATGGTATTTATGATCCATCAACTGGCAATACCACATGGTCCACACCATATATTTCCAGTTTGAAAGTTGGTGCATTGTCAGCAGTGTCAACAAACACTGGCAGCTTGACTGTATCTGGCACATTGCAAGCCAACACGGCTGCAGTCAGTGGCAGCACATTGACTGGCTCTGGTGCGGTCATTTATGCATCTGGCGTGTTTGGCATTGGAACATCATCCAATAATTTGGTGTTTGACGGAACAAATTTAAACATCAATGGTGGCTCAAACATCAATATTACTGGGCAAGCGGTATTCAATGGAGCCAATAGTGCATCTGGTGGATATGCAGCTATTGTGGCCAATACAACTCATGCTCAAAAATTTGGTGTATATGGAGAGGCCAATGGTAATGGTCAAGCTGGATTATTTGGATTTGACACAGGAACAACATGGTCAAATTCATATGCCATTTATGGTGAAAGTTCAAACCCCTATTCATATGTTGCAAATTTTTATAATTATTCAGGAGGAAATGGCGTTTTAATAAACGTCACAGGATCAGGAGTTGGATTAAATATTGGTGGATCAAGTGGTACTGGAATTAATGTTGGTACAGTATCAGGACCAGCAATCCAAGCAGTATCTTTAACTGGATATGGTTTGGAATTGTCAGGTCAAATGACAATTAACAACAGTACATTGGTTACCAATTTAAATGCTCAAAACTGGAATGGAATTTCAGTAACTGGTTTTGTTGGAATTGGTAGTCAAGTATTAACTGGATTTATTCAAGTCAGTTATGCTGGTGGCACTTATTATTTACCCTATTACACTTGAGGAAAATCATGGCAATTACTAAAAATTACACCACAGACCAAGGCGTGGTCTGCCCAAATGCTTATATTGTGATTGGAAATATAAACTATACAAAATTTCCACCAGTTGTGCCAAGTGTGACCATTCCAACGGCAACGGCAACGGCTCAAGTGTATTTTGCTCAAGCCAATCGAGAGGCCAATCAAAAGCCATTGGTGACATTTAATTTGGTGTTTTCCCCAGATATGACTCAAAATATTGTGCCTCAAGCCTATACTGCATTAAAAGCATTGCCAGAAATGGCTGGAGCAGTTGATTGTTGATAAAATAGTCATTAGAATCAACAAAAAATAATACAAAACATTCGGGGCCAGTGAGTACATTGGCAGCGTCACTACCTAGTAAGGGAATGTAATGGCAGTATTTAACAAAAATTCATTAGCCCAAATATCGGGCTTTGATAATCAAATTCTTTCAGGCGAGTTGGTCTGGAATCAAAAAGCATTTTGGAATCTTTTCATTACCAATGATGCTGGTGTTTTGCCATTGACTGGGGCCACTATTGATGCCCAGATCATTCGCAGAGTTTTGACCAATGTGATTGACACCAGAAATGGTTTGACGTTTACCATTGGCGATTACACACCAACTCCCACACCTATTTCACTCACAATTACCAATATCAACTATACCAATGGATCGTTTACATTGGTAATGGATGATAGTGCATGGGGTTTGGCTTCAAGCGATCCTGGCTTGGACATTGCCGATCCAAATGGAATTGGTTACTCAGGCAGAATAAAAATCAGTTTTCCAGCTAATGGATCAACTCCAGCTGAAGACATAATTATCTTTTTATTCTTCATTGTGCGGTCTGATGGCATTGTGGTGGAGTAAACATGAGTACAAAAGTCACAGTGATCAATGACAATAATGTCAGCATTCAAGTCACTCCACCACCTAATCAAATCATCAATGTAAACAAATCCAGTTTTGGTGTTTCAGGGTTTAGTGGATATTCTGGATACAGTGGATATTCTGGTTATTCAGGATCAGGCACATCGGGATATAGCGGATATTCTGGTTATTCTGGAATAGGCTCATCAGGATACAGTGGCATTAGCGGATATTCAGGGTATAGCGGCATTTCAGGATATTCTGGTCAATCAGGATTTAGTGGATATTCTGGGTCTGGCATTTCTGGATTCAGTGGTTATTCAGGATCAGGCACATCTGGATACTCTGGATATTCTGGCCAAGCTGGGCCACAAGGTTTGTCTGGGTATTCAGGATTTTCAGGAATCAGTGGATATTCTGGTGTTGGCATTTCTGGAACATCAGGATATTCTGGATTTAGTGGTTATTCAGGTTCAGGCACATCTGGATATTCTGGATTTAGCGGAATTTCTGGAGCCACTGGCCCACAAGGCACATCTGGTTATTCTGGATTTTCAGGCATTAGTGGATATTCTGGCGTGGGCCTTTCAGGAACATCTGGCTATTCTGGATTTTCAGGATACAGTGGATCAGGCGTTTCTGGATATTCTGGTTTTAGTGGAATTTCTGGAGCCACTGGCGCACAAGGCACATCAGGATTTTCTGGATTTAGTGGATATTCTGGAGTTGGCCTTTCAGGCACATCTGGATATTCTGGATTTAGTGGATATTCTGGATCAGGTATATCTGGATATTCTGGATTTAGTGGCACAAGCGGATATTCTGGTGCCACTGGGCCTCAAGGCACATCAGGTTATTCTGGATATTCAGGAATTTCTGGAGCTACTGGCGCACAAGGTGCATCAGGATATTCTGGATATTCAGGCATCAGTGGATACTCTGGATCAGGAATAAGCGGATACAGTGGTTTTTCTGGGTATTCTGGCCAGCAAGGTACATCAATCAATATCAAAGGATCAGTGGCCACACCAGCAGATTTGCCACCCACTGGAAACAATCCCAATGATGCATACATTGTTGATTCAAATGGTGACTTGTACATTTGGACTGGTACTGTTTGGAACAATGTTGGTGAAATAGTTGGCCCACCAGGCAGCAGCGGCATTTCTGGTTATAGCGGATATTCAGGCATCAGCGGATACTCAGGGTTTAGTGGATCAGGCGTTTCTGGATATTCAGGATATTCAGGCAGCGGTGTTTCTGGATATTCTGGATTCAGTGGTTATTCAGGATCAGGCACATCTGGATATTCTGGATTCAGTGGTATCAGCGGATACAGTGGTTATTCAGGCTCTGGCGTGTCTGGGTATAGTGGATTCAGCGGCATTAGTGGATACAGTGGATATTCAGGCTCTGGCGTGTCTGGATATAGTGGATTTAGCGGTTATTCTGGTGCAGTTGGTACATCAGGTTATTCTGGTTTTTCAGGATATAGTGGATCAGGCGTTTCTGGATATTCTGGATTCAGTGGCATCAGCGGATATTCAGGTGCAATTGGCCAGTCTGGTATTAGTGGATATTCAGGATATAGCGGTATTAGTGGCTGGTCTGGCGCAGTTGGTATATCTGGATATTCTGGATTTAGCGGATATTCTGGTGCAGTTGGTACATCAGGTTATTCTGGATTCAGTGGCATCAGCGGATATTCAGGATATTCAGGCAGTGGTGTTTCTGGGTATAGTGGTTTTAGTGGATATTCTGGCGCAGTTGGCCAGTCTGGCACATCAGGATATTCTGGATACTCAGGCATCAGTGGTTATTCTGGATTGGGATATTCTGGATTAACTGCCACAGGTTCCAATTCAATTGGAATTGGCAGCAAATCATTTACAACCAATTTAGATGCAAGTGTGACCGCATTTGCAGTTGGCCAATATGTCAGGGTATATGCCACATCAGTCCCAAGCCAATACATGGAAGGATTGATTACATCATATTCGGGCACTTCATTGACTGTAAACGTGACATATGTAAATGGTGGTGCATCATTTAGCAATTGGACTGTTTCACTTTCTGGTGCAGTTGGTACGTCAGGTTATAGTGGTTATTCTGGTATCTCAGGATTTAGCGGGATTTCTGGTTTCAGTGGATCAGGTGTATCTGGCTGGTCAGGATTCAGTGGGATTTCAGGGTACTCTGGTTTCAGTGGTTCTGGCGTGTCAGGTTATAGCGGGTACAGTGGATCTGGTGTATCGGGGTACAGTGGTTTCAGCGGGTATAGCGGGTCTGGAATCAGCGGATATTCTGGATTTTCTGGGTCAGGGATCAGTGGTTTTAGCGGTTTTTCTGGATATTCAGGAGCTGGAAGTAGTCCAGGCGGTTCTAATACACAAGTTCAATACAACAATGGCGGTTCGTTTGCTGGTTCTGCCAACATGACTTTTAATGGTACTGTATTGACCACTTTAGGACATACAGTTACCAACGATGCAACCATTCATGGATTGACTGTGGGTCAAGGGGCTGGTAGTGTTTCTACAAATACTGCGGTGGGTGCTAGTGCTTTGGCGGCTAATACGAGTGGCGTTGCCCAAGTTGCTTTAGGCTATAACGCTTTAAACGCAACTACATCTGGGGCTTGGAACACGGCTGCTGGTTACTATGCGTTAAACGCAAACACTACTGGCGGTTATAACGTAGCTATTGGTGGTTCTGCACTTACTCAAAACACCACAGCATCCAACAACACAGCAGTAGGTTACCAAGCTGGATATAGCAATACAACGGGTACCCCATTAACTGCTGTCGGTGCTTTGGCTTTGTATTCCAATACAACGGGCGCAGAGAATGCAGCGTTTGGCTTGTGGTCGCTCAAATTAAACACCACAGGCAATTACAACACAGCAGTCGGTGATTACGTTCTTTTGTCCAACACCACAGCATCTAACAATACAGCAGTTGGTTATCAAGCTGGGTATACAAATAGCACAGGTGCATTCCAATTATTTTTAGGATATAAAGCTGGTTATAGTACAACAACTGGCGGTAGCAATGCTTTTATTGGAGTAGTTGCTGGATACTTAAATACAACAGGAGCATTCAATACTTTTGTAGGAAGTCTTGATGCGTCTAATCAAGGTGTAGGAAATAACAATACTACAGGCAACTATAACACCGCATTAGGTGGTGGTGCTCTTGGCTATAACACCTCAGGATCTAACAACACAGCAGTAGGATATCAAGCTAGTTACAACGCAAATGGTTCTGCAAGTTGCACTGCTTTAGGATATGCCGCAGGTTCTAATTTAACTTCTGGAACAGGAACAGTATGTTTGGGCGCATCAACATTGCTTTCAGCAGGAACAGACAATTATTCAATTGTTATTGGCTACAACACTACTGGCAAAGGTTCGGCAACAGGTTTTATCAATCCTTTTAGTGGTGGTGTCTATCAAGGCAACAACTCATCTTCTTGGTCAACCACATCAGACCAACGCCTGAAGAAAAACATCGTAGACAACACAGTTGGATTAAATGCTATCAATCAGGTTCGAGTTCGCAACTTTGAATACCGTACCGAGGATGAGGTAACGGATTTACCCAAACAAAATGCAGTTAACATTACTGGCACACAGTTGGGCGTAATAGCTCAAGAACTTCAACAAGTATTACCAGACTGCGTAAAGCAAGAAAGCACAGGGGTTTTGTCTGTAGATACAAGTAACATCACTTGGCATCTGATCAATGCAGTAAAAGAACTTTCAACAGAACTTAATGAACTTAAACAAAAAGTAGGAGGTTAAAAATGACTGATATTATTGAACAACCAACCGCAGAAGAAATTGCTAGGCATTATTCTGCAGCAATGGATTCTGTTAATCTTATCAATGGTGTTAAGCCTGAAATGATGGCAGATTCAGAATGGCAAAGCACTTTGCAAAGAAACAAAGCACATTTGGAAATCATGGTAGCCAAGACATATTGGACTACTGAAAACTTGCAACCATTCCATGATGCTATTGCAAAGGTTGCATAATGGAAAACATTACATTACAACCACAATTGGTCAATGCAATTTTGCAATATTTGGCAACCAGACCCTATCAAGAAGTGGCTGGTTTGATTGCTGAAATTCATAAACAAAGTCAACCAGAAACACCACAATAAAACAAAATGACAATACAAAATAAAACATGGGAGCAAATGCTCTTGATCAATGAGCTGAATTTTGCCAAGCAGCACAATCCAGAATATTACAGATGGAAACTCACAAACAATTATGAGCGTGCAGTTTTTCTGAAAGGCGATCCAGTTTATCCTCGAGAGGCCACACGATATATGTGGGCCAATCGAAATCTGCGTGGCAAAAAGATTTTGGAAATTGGCTGCAGCACTGGCTTTGGCACTCAATTTTTACCCAATGACATCGAGTATTTGGGATTGGATTATGACCCAATCATCATCGATGTGGCTCAAGATCAGCATTGGGGTGAAACCATCAAATTTTCATGCGCAGACATCAATGAAATCCAGCTGGCACAGTTTGACACCATCATTGCTTTTGAGGTGATTGAACATTTGGACAATGGGCTGCACATTGTTGAAAAATTAAAAAGTCATTGCAATCGATTATTAATCACAGTGCCATGGAATGAGCCAAAAGGATTTTGGGGAGAACATCACAAACTGCATGGCCTTAATGAAGATCATTTCAATGATTTTAAAATGGAATACATTGGCGAGCATGGATCAATCACATCAGAGCCAAGGCCCATCAATGAACACAATCGATTCAATTTGATGATTCTGAGGTGGGATCGTGGATAAGGTTTTATGCAGCATTGGCACTCGAGGCAGATATGACACAACGCTGCCACTGGCATTGGCGGCCATTATTAATCAGACCAAACGGCCAGACAAAGTGGTCATTTTTGATGACAATGAAAATCCAAGGGATGTCAGAAATGAGCTAATTTATAAAAATTTGTTTCAAATGATGGACATCAAAGGCATCGAATGGGAATGGAGGTTTGCTGCTAAAAAGGGAACACACCACAACCATCAAGCGGCCAACACCATGGGATACAAATGGGTTTGGCGCATGGATGATGATGCCATTCCAGAGGCCAATGTGCTGCATGAATTGTTTAGCTGGACGCTGCATGATCCCAATTTGGGCGCAGTTGGTGGATCGATATTGACACCACCATTGCAATTTGAAGAATCATTTCCAACGGCCACCATGGCCAACATCGATGCAGAGCCAAACATCCAATGGAAATATATTCACAAACGCAAAAAGGTCGAGCATTTGCATTGCTCATTTTTGTATCGAGCTGGCATTGTGGATTATCACTTGGGGCTTTCAAAAGTGGCCCACAGGGAAGAAACATTGTTTAGCAATGCTTTACATCAAAAAGGATATGATCTTTATGTGGTGCCCAATGCGGTCACTTGGCATTTGAAAAACCCCAATGGTGGCATTAGGTCAGAGACTGATCAATCAATGTATGCGCATGATGAGCAAATATTTCAAAACTTTCAAAAGTTTAAAAATAACACAATTGTTATATTGAATTGTGGCATGGGCGATCATTTGGTATTTTCTGAAATATTGCCTTACATCAAAAACCCAATTGTGTTTAGTTGCTACCCAGAAATTGTGGCTGGCGAATCGATTGCTGCAGCCAAAGCATTGTTTGGTGACATCGACCAGTGGAACATATATTTGAAAATGGCCCAATGGAAGTGGACAGGCTCACTCAATGAGGCATTCAGAAAGATGTATTTATGATCATTGTTTCTCCATACTCCAAAAAGCTGATGAATGGTCGGGAAAACCCTAAAAATTACCCATATTGGTCAGTTTTATTGATGGAAATTAAAGAAAAAGTGATACAAATTGGGGTCAGTGGTGAAAAGCAAATATGGCCAGACTTCAGACCCGATTTGCCATTGGATGAATTGAAAGAATTGCTGATGCAATGTCGGACATGGATTTCATGCGATTCATTCTTTCAACATTTGGGATACATCGAGAAAAAGCCTGGCATTGTGCTTTGGTCAGTATCGGACCCATTGATCTTTGGCCATCCAGAGAATGTCAATTTGATTAAAAGTCGGGATTATTTGGCCAAAGACCAGTTTTTGTGGTGGGAAGATCAAGAATACAAACATGATGCATTTGTCGATCCTGATGAGGTGGTCAAGGCATTGGAATTGTTTTAAAATTGGCCATCATTTAAGGGTGGACAATGGACGCTGAAATCGACAAAAGACTGGCAGTGCATGAGGCAGTATGTGCTGAGAGATACAGAATCATCCAAGAGCATTTGACGGCTGGCGAAAAGCGAATGACCAAGATTGAGTATTTGCTCTACACAGTGATGGCTTTGGTGTTACTTGGACCAGGCGTGGCAGCCACCTTTTTCCATAAATTGTTTGGGTTCTAAAAATTGATCCATTTACCCTTGTCGCACTTGCAAGCGGAGCTTTTAAACTCTGCAAAGATGCGTGTGAAATGTACAAGGAAGGAAGGCAAATTGTCACCGATGCAGTCAAGGAAATTGATGGCATTGTCAAAGATGCCAAAGATGTCCAAAAAAAGGCGAAAGGATTGTTTGGATTTTTAACTGCTATTTTTGGCCAAGATAAAAAAATAAACGCAGAAAATGCACAAAATGTGCAAAAAGCAGCTCCAAAAGCTGCCAAAAAGAAAAAAGAGCCACCACCAGAGTTTGATGAAAATCTCATTTACCAGCAAGTGAGTGATGCATTGATCAAATTCTTTCAAGCCTACAATGGCCTAAAAAACTATAAAAAAGAACAAGAGGAGCTGGCATTGCACGCTACCAATGAAGAAGGCAACGAAATTGCTATCAAGTTGGTCATTGCTGATTTACAAATGGAAAAATTGAATTCTGAGCTTTCAAATTACATGGTCTATCATGTGCCAAGTGAGTTGAAAGATTTGTATTCAAGGGTCAATGAACAAATTGGGCACATTGCGAATGTCCAAGCACTTGCAAGACGAGAGGAGTTGTTGGCAAAGAGGAAAGCACAATGGCAACGAAACCAAAAAGCGGATTTAGTCAAAAATCGAATGGTGGTTTCAGCAATTACAGTTCTAATGATTCTGTGGATGTGGGGAATGATTCTAAGTCTGACACACCAGCTTTAATATTGATTGTGATTTTGCTCATTGTGATTTTGCTTTTTTTGCCATTGCTGGCGTGGATGTATACCGATGTCAGAAAAATGGAAATTCGAGTTGATAAGGCTTTGACCAGAATTGAGGGAAAATGAAATATCTGATTTTGATTGTTTTGATGTTGTTGGCTGGCTGCCATGATCAATATCGGTATTTTTGCCAAGACCCTGAAAACTTTAGCAAAGATGTTTGTCAAAGGCCAAGATGTGAGTTTGATCAAGATTGTCCAGATTATTTAGTGGCACCAATATTGGAGAAGAAAATTGAAGGAAATACTGCTGGCATTACTCAACAGTCCCAAGGACAGACTCAATGCAGATGACATCGAAGTCAGAGTCAGGGCATTTGTAATCATTGTCGTTACTTTGATTTTGTTTTTCATTGTGGTCACGCTGATCTATAGCGTGATGTTTGTGAGCCAGCCTATCAAAGCCATGGCCCCAATTGACCAGGCATTTACCAAAATGCTCAATGACATTGTGCTTTTGATCGTGGGGGGCATTGGCGGTATTATGACCAAGGGCATCAGCAATGAGGCCACCAACATGATGAATGCAGCCAAAGGCAATACTGCTGCATATGTGGCTCCTCCTCCACCACCAGTGGTTATGATGGCCCCATCAACCAATTGGACTGCACCACCACCACCAGCTGGGCCACCAACATTGGAAGACCAAGAGGAGCGTTTGAGGACTGCCCAGGCTCGAGAAAGCACAAAAAATGTTTAGTTGGCTTTCATGGTTTTTTGATGATTTGTTTTATTACATTGCAATCATTGCACTGATCGGTGGAGTGATTGCATACACTCTTTCATATTTGGTGGGGTTTCTACCAATGTTGAAGGCCCATGCACTTATATTAAAAGTGCTTGGAATTTTTTTGGTCATTACAGGAGGTTATTATGTCAGCGATCATCATGGTTATCAAAGACGCATGGCTGAAGATCAAGTCGAAATTGACCGACTTAATCAAGAAGCAAGAGCCAAAGAATCCGAGTTAAACAAAAAGCTGGCGCAAACTGGCGCAGCACTCAGGAAATCAAAAGATGAAAACAAATCCAAGCAAAGCAGCATTGATGCTGACATCGATGCTGGTCGGCTGCAGCTCCCCACCAGTTGTGCCTTACAACCCAATTCAGATGCCACCATTGCCAGCGGAAATACAACCAATGGAGCCGAGTCTTCAAGACAGGCTCTTAAAGATATTGTCCAAATCGCAGCAGACGGAGACAATGCAATCATCCAGCTCAACAGTTGCATTGCCACCTATAACCAAGTGATGGAAACAGTCAATGGGGGCGTGAAATGATCACATCAGAGCAGCTGATCGAGCTGAAAATCGATCCAGTTTGGACGATCCCACTCAATGACACATTTGATCGATGGGGCATTTCAACACTTGAAGAACAGGCGTGTTTCATTGGCCAATTCTCATATGAGTCAAATCACTTTAAAGATTTGAGTGAGAATTTAAATTATCGGCCAGAAACGCTGATGAAATTGTGGCCAAAGCGGTTTCCATCGATGGATGAGGCTTTAAAGTATGCCCATCAGCCAGAAAAAATTGCCAATCACATTTACTCAAATCGTATGGGTAATCGAGATGAGGCATCAGGAGATGGCTGGCGTTTCAGAGGATCAGCAATTTGTCAATTGACTGGACATGATAATTTTTACCATGCTGGCCAAGCATTGGGCATCGATCTGGTACACAATCCTGACCTGGCACGCACACCCAAATATGCTGCACAAATTGGTGGCTGGTATTGGAAAACGCATAAGTGCAATGAGGCTGCACAAGCCAAAAATTACAACAAACTCACAGAAATCATCAATGGGGGATTATTTGGTGCAGAGCAGCGCATTGCAGTGATGCACCAATGCGAAAGAATCTGTGGAGCCTAATGCTCTTTCAGATATAGATAAACCATCAATCCAATGGTGCTGAAAATAAAGGCAATCAATCCCAGCAAGCCGAGAGCGATTGCCCACATAAAAATATTAAACCAATCAAACATTTTTGATATTGTAATCAGCAGCGTTGATTGAATATTTATACAGTGTCCATTTGCGCTGGTAATTGGCATCTTCACTTGGAGGGATAAAACCGAATCGTTTCCATGTGGTCATTACATCGGTTTTATCTGCTGGTGTGTATTGTTTTATATTTGGGAATTTCATTTTGTTTTATCCAAGTAATCTGCCAAATCTTTGGTGTCCACAAACACTCTGAGTCCATCTTTGTATGTGCGAAAACTCAGTTCATTTTTAGAGCGTTTGTTGTAAATAGTACCGATTGGCACTTTCAGCACTCCAGCCACTTCATCGAGAGTCAAACGAACACCAAATTGATTCAGCAGATATTGATACATATTGGTTTAGAAAGGAATATTAGAATCTTGGAAAGCGGTTTTGGCCACTCCAAAATCATCCACTGCCGAGGCTTTGGACCCTAGTGCGTCACCTTTCTCGAGCAGCTGGATGTTGTTCAGCCAAAATGCTACACCATTGTTTCCAGCTTGGGAATATGCATATGCAGTGACAGATACACGACCCCAGTCACCAGAGACAAAATCATTGGCTGCCAGAATGGGTTGACCCTCAGCATCGATGACACCAGGCTTTTCATTTGACTTGCATCGAATGAAAAAGCTGCCTTTGTATTGATCAGGCAATGGTGTGCCATCTTGCTTTGTTTCAGTGTCACCATCACGCAGCGGATTGCGCAGATTGGCTGGATATTTCCCATTCCACTTTTTATCAAGTGCACCTTTCATTGCAGCTTTGAGGCCAGCAATGGTTTGCGTGTCACCTTTGGGAATGATGAATTCAGTGGAAAATTCTTCTTTTCCAGACAATTCATTGATCTTGGGGCTGGCCCAATTGAGAAAAGAAAAACGGCCTTTGCCAGTTACAAATTTAGACATATTTACTCCAGTTTACAGTTTAAAAAATACCGACACAGAATTGTGTGGGTGGAATCACTATAACATAAATTCTCAAAATTTCCCACAATTTCACAAAATTTAATATATACTGAGGATTCATTAACTGAAAACTGGATCAAAAATGCTTTTCCCCCATCAAGAAATATCGAGAGATTTTCTCTTAAACACCAAGCGAGCCATCCTGGCCGATGAGCCAAGAGTGGGCAAAACATTGCCAACGGCAGCTGCAGCACTTGAGCATTTGCCAGCTCTGATCATTTGCCCAGCCATTGTGAAAAATGTCTGGAAAGCTGCATTTGAAAAACTTGGCTACCATGGAAACGTCACAGTTGTCAATGGCAAAGTGAATGCACAGAATGCAAAAAATGATGGGGTCACCATCATCAATTATGATGTTCTAGGCTCACTCAATGAGCTTGGCCAATATCAAACTCTGGTGCTGGATGAAAGCCACAGAATCAAATCCCCCAAAACCATACGCACCATTGCTGCACTTAAATGGATGAAACGCATTCGCAGAGTTTATGCCCTATCAGGCACACCCATCCCAAACAGGCCCATCGAGTTGTGGCCATTGCTGCATGGCTTGGGAGTCTATCGGGGGGGCTGGTATGACTTTGGATTGCGATATGCCAAATTATGGAATGCACCATGGGGGCTGGATACGTCAGGAGCCAGTAATTTGCCAGAGCTGCGATCCATCATGCAGCCAGTAATGCTCAGACGCACCAAGGCTGATATTTTTACCAATTACCAGCAGCCAATCACTTCACTGATCACATTTGATTTGCCAATTGATAAGCGTGAAAAAGAATTCAACGCTGATGCATTGATCGAACACCCAAATCCTATGCTGGCTTTTGAGGGTTTATCAGAGGTAATGAAAGAGGCTGGAATGCGTAAAGTCAAACCAGCTGCAGAGTTTATCGAGTCCAAGTTGGCCGATGAGCCAGTGATTGTTTTTGCCCATCACAAAGATGTGGTGCATCAATTGGCCACCATTCTTAAAGATCACAAACCATCCATCATCACAGGAGACACACCAGCAGCTGCACGACAAAAACTCATTGAGGACTTTCAAAATGGCACAACAAAACTATTCATTGGCAATTTGGCAGCGTGTCAGGAAGGTATTGACCTATCTGCAGCCGATACAGTCATTTTTGTTGAGGCCACATGGCAAACATCAGCTCTGCAGCAAGCCAGTTCCAGAGTGGAAAATATCAATAAAACTGGATCGGCTCCACTTATTTATTTGCTCACAATTTCCAATTCATTGGATCACACCATTCTTTCAAAAATCCTCAAAAAACAAAATGTCATTAACCAAATCATTTAATCCTATGGAAAAAATACTCTTAAAACAAGCAGCAAGAATCATCGATCATCTTGTCGAATCAAAACCAGAGGATGTCAACTGGGAATTGATTGACCGATTTCAAGATTTACTCGAGCGTTATTTGACCAAAGAAAAAAAGAAATTACCAACCAATGAAAGGACTGCAGCATGAGAAAGAAACCCGATTTGATTAATCATCCACCACACTACACTGAACATCCATCAGGCATCGAGTGCATCGAGATCACCAGGCACATGGGATTTAACTTGGGCAATGCAGTCAAATACATTTGGCGGTGTGACCTCAAGCAAGATGCCATTGAGGATTTAAAAAAGGCGATTTGGTACATTCAGGATGAAGTCACCAAAAGGGAGAATGAGCAATGAGCAAAACCAAACGTATAACTTTGTATGTGCCAGAGCAAATTGATTTGATCAGGGACAAACTGGCTGCAGACAGTGGTGTCAAAATGACTTATGTGCAAGTGTTTGCATTTTTAGTTCATTTTTATATCAAGCATTGCAATGAACCGAGGACACAATGGAGGCCAATGCAATGACTAAAGATGAAATCATTGATTTGGCTATACATTCAGGTGGTAAAGAAATGAAATATGTCCACGATGTGAGTTACCCAACAGTTGCAATCAAATTTAGTTTAGAAAATGATAGTCTTAAAAAGTTTGTTAAATTAATAGCAAAAATAGAACGTGAGCGATGTGCAAGGCTTGCAGACGAATGGGTGATGGCTTATCCACACCCATCAAAAACTATTGCTGAAACAATCCGAGCAAGGGGAGACAATGCGTAAGCGGTCAAAGTATAGGCCAAAGCCAGTGATATTGAACACCATGGCTTATGTCTTATCAGGCATGATGCCAATGGTGAATCTCAAAGATAAGTTGGTTTCATTGCAATTGAAAAATCATTTTGCATTGGATGATTTGCGAATGGGAAAAGCCACCAAAAATGACATCGATACATTGATTTCAGCATTCAACATCACAGAGGCATTGGCCAAACAAAATATTGGAGATGAATACCAACAGGAAATTAAAGAGGCTCAAGACGCATTGTTTGATTGTGCAAAACGTGGCGTTGAGATGAATTACCGATTCATCGTCAAAGGCCCAGAGTTAAAAGCAATCAATTTTGTAATGCAGCTGCATGATGAACAACTCAAAGCAGCAACAGTCAAGGACATCGAGGTGGCCACCAATTATGTCAATCAATGTTTGACACAGAAAAGAGCAAGACCAATATTATCAAAGTAAAGTTTTGGGAGGTTAACCAGACAATCAAGGATGTCGGAATTGGGGAATTTTTCTGGTTTCTGCCCCATTAAGAAAACGACCAAATTGACTCCCACCCATTAACCAAAGGAATTAAACATGACAACACACGCACCAATATCTGCATCGAAACTTGAGCGAATCATTCTCTGCCCTGGCTCATATTTGCTTGAGAAAGATTTGCCCAATCCAACCAATGCAGCTGCTCAACGTGGCACCAGCATACATGAATTGGCCGATCTGATGTGGAATGAAATGGCCATTGATTACAATGAATTTGATGCCGAGATGGTACAAATTGCCATTGACTATGTGACCTATCTTAAAAAGGCATCAGCTGCAGCCAGGTTTATTTTTCTCGAGCTGAATTTGACACCATATTTGTCAAGGATTCATCCAGACTTGGGGGGCACTGCTGATGCAGTGTTTGTGATTGACAAAGCACTTCATGTGGTGGATTTAAAAACTGGCCGAATCAAAGTCAGTCCAGAAAACAATAAGCAGCTGATGATGTATGCACTTGGCGCATTGATGATGTGCATTAAAAAAGACATTAGAGTCACACACATTTTTCTGCACATATTTCAGCCACACAACAATTGCCAACCATACTATGTGTCATTTGATGACATGGAAAAATTTGAGGAGGAGTTGGTCATTATTGCCAAGATGGCCAATGAGCCAACTGCACCAAAGATTGCTGGGGCAAAACAATGCAAATACTGCCGAGCCAAAGCCATTTGCCCATCCATCAAAGATGCTGCAGTCAAAGCTGCACAAATTGATTTTGAAAAAACAACCAAACCTATGCATGAGCTATTGGACAAGGCCGAATTGTGCAAAGTATGGGTTGAGTCTGTACAAGACGCTGCAAAACAGTATTTGGGCAATGGAGGTGAAATCCAAGGCTGGTCACTTCAAGCTGGACGCAAGATGACCAAATGGAATCCAGAATTCAAACATGATTGGCCAGCCGAGGCTTATGAGCTGAAAACACCAGCTGCAATTAAAAAGTTGAAGATTGAGATTCCCGATGGTGCTATCATCGAAACCCATTCTGCCCCATCACTCACTAGGATCAAAGAATAATAAAAAAAGGGCAGCTGGTGAAAGCTGCCCTTAACCCTTACAAACCCACAAAGGAAAGAAATGGCCGAAACCATTATAAAACAAAACGACACTGAACATCCATTTTGGATGCAATTCGGTGATAAACCCATTTTTTGCGGTTTTACAGATCAGAAACGGCCAGTGGGCATCGATGGTGTGATGGGCATTGCAGAGGCTGCAACATCAGGCAAATTGGGCACATATGACCAAGCCAAGGCTCTGAGCCATCCATATGTGGGATTGTCTCTATTAAAACCATTTGAAGTGCAGCCAGACTTATTTTTGATCTGCATCGATCTCGATTGGAAAAATGCCAAAGACTATCAGCCACATACAGAGCAGCTGATGCTGATGACTTATCTTAATAAAGTCGGTGCAGCATATGAGACATCATTGTCTGGACATGGTGCGCATTATTGGGTTTTGATGCAAAGAAACAAAATCCCAAAATGCATTACATTGTCTGAAAACAGGCAAATTGAATTTTTTTCAGGCTTTACTGGCCAAAAGAAAAACATCCTTTTGACAGATTGGGATTATTGTGGCCAATTGCTCGAGGTCAACATCATGGATCAAATGCCATCCAATTCCAAATCTGATGATGTCAAATTATTATTATCATTCATCGATGCCGATGATTATACCGATTGGATTTCAGTTGGCATGATATTGAAAAAAGAGTTGGCTGAATTGGGATTTGAGTTGTGGGATCAATGGTCCAGAAAATCAGATAAATATGACCCATTTATTATGTCAACCAAGTGGGAATCATTTAAAAAAGATGATGGAATTGGCATTAGGCAATTATTAAAACTGGCAAAAAATCATGGTTTTCAAGGCGAAATTAGTTCTTTCAATAATCCTGAAGATGATTTTGTTAATAATCCAAGCAGTGGAGATTTTGACAGGATTATTGATTCTGAAACTGGTGAGATTATTATCAAGGATATTTGGGAAAGCCGAATAATCGATCCAATGACTGTATTGACCAGTCCAAATTGGGTGATTGATGGGTTTTTGGCAGATGGATTGACGTTGATTGCTGGCGCACCAGGCGTGGGAAAAACATCAGCGATTGTCCCGTTGGCCATGCAAGTGGCTGGATTTAGCAGCCATTTTTCAAATGTGGGCGTGCTAATCAGACGTAAAGTGATTTATTTGAGCGAGGACACTGGACAGGTCCAGCGCATTCAATATGCCCTACAAAAGCGAATTAGGCGCACTCATGGAGATTCTGAGTTTGGATGGCCAGAGATTGCCGATTGGTTCAAAGTTGTGGCCACCAAGCGATCCAGTGCGTCAGATATTGCCAAATTGGCCATTTTGGCTGCAAAGCATGAGACAGTGTTCAAAGACTATTCAGGAAAGGATGCCCAGATCAAGCCATTGATCGTCATTGACACGGCATCAGCGTCATTTAACGTGGAATCAGAGAATGACAATGCTGAGATTGCCAAATACATCAGCGCCATCAAAGAAGGGCTTATAGGGCGAGGATTTCCAGTTTGGGTGGTTACCCATACTCCTAAGGCTTTAAAGCGTGCTGATGTCAGGGATTTCAGTGCCAGGGGGGCTGGAGCATGGGAAGGTGATGCCAATTGTGTGGCTTATTTGTTCCAAGAGGATGGACTTGAGGAAAGATTCTTAAAACTTGGAAAACATCGATACCAGGCTGATTTTGATGAAGTGGCATTTGAAACCAACATTTACACAGAGTTTGTGACCGATCCATTGCGTGGACCAGTTGAGTTGTCAGTGCGCTGGGCCATTCCATCCAAGTCGATGGAGTCCAAGCGGATCGAGGCCAAAGAATTGGCCAAAGAAGAAAAGATGGAATCAGCCAAACAATCCAGAAAAAAGGAAATTATCGACATTTTGAATTTAGAGATTGCAGCTGGAAAATATCCGACCAAACGATCGGTCAGGAATTTGGTGTCTGGCCGAACCGAGGAAATTGGAGCCATCATCGATGCACTGATTGATGATGGTTCAATCATGGAAGTTGATCTGCCAGCTGAATTAAAAGTGGGTGCAAAACGGACTTCATTGGTTCCCAATTTGTCGGGAACCAATGGATTTTGATGGTAATACAAAATGATTAAATTCAATTGGTTCCCAAACCATTGGTTCCCCTAAGGAAAAATATGGGGAACCAATAGTACCTAAGTGGTACTATTGGTATCGGTTCCGAGGAATCGGGAACCAATG
>Ga0208104_1000072_pt1 | contig 18813 bp, 28 predicted proteins | sample CryBogCBE29May09_FD_185503 | JGI IMG/M metagenome (GOLD analysis project Ga0208104, IMG submission 185503) | Freshwater microbial communities from Crystal Bog, Wisconsin, USA - CBE29May09 (SPAdes) | ecosystem: Environmental > Aquatic > Freshwater > Lake | place: Crystal Bog, Wisconsin, USA... | reverse complement strand
GAGACAGTTCCGATAAACTGAGAAAGATCGTACACTGCAAACTTCTTGGTGAAGTCATCAGGAACAGTTGCCTTCGCATAGATTGTCTTGAGAGGAGACATCGTACGAACAACATTACCCTCACGGAAGAGGATAGCAGGGCTGACCGAAGAGAAGTTCTTCAGTACGTTGATAGTCTTTTCACTTAGCTTCATTAATATAATCCTTCACAATAGCCATAATTTCACTGGGAGTTTCCTTGCAAGACATAACCTTGCCGGACTTAAGAACAAGAGCCGTCACGTTAGGACGATCTTCATTCATCGTAATGAGCATGGAAACTGGCTTAGTGTACCGCTCCATGACTACGATATCCATAGCATCAACCCAGAGCTCATAATTAGCTTCTGGATGTGTCAATTGAATCATCATATCAGTTTTCACTTTCTTTCAGTTTGGATAGGCTTTCAATCTATCATCTATAATATACACCACATTCTAGAAAATGTCAAGGAACAATTTTCTGCTCCTTGACACATTAGGTTCTTACTTCTTTTTACCGCCGAGAGCTGAGGGATCAGCAGTTGCAGAAGCACCGATAGACGCAAGATCAGCCAACGAGCCACCGAAGATATAGCTACCAACAGATATAGCTACCAACGTGCTGGAGCTTCATCCAAGGACAGAACCAAGTCTTGATCTCAGCTTCCTGAGCCTTCTGACAGAACCAATAATCTTCTGACAGATAACGCTCGGACTTGGGATCAACCTCAGCCTGGAAGAACATCATGATCTTACGCGAACCATCGAAAGCAGCAGTACGAACATGATCAGGACGGTACATGTAGGTAGGATATGCATCCTGGAACTTCTTCATGGCATCCTTGGTTACCATCATGAAGCCTGTACCAATCTCAAGAACTTCACAAGGCTCACTGATAGCAATGCTCTGCTGATTACCCTTGGGATTGAAAACATAATCACCAACAAAATTCTCAAGAACATTCGGATCTTCGTCAGCAACACCCTTGTCAACTGCACGCTTGATCTTTTCCCAGCTGATGCACTTCTTTGGATAAGGACCACCAATGATTTCATACTTCTCTGGTTCATCAGCCTGAAGAGCCATCATCGCAATAACATCCTGTGGATTAAATCCGATGTCAGAGTCAATGAACATCATATGCTCAGCTTCAGAACGCATGAACTCGTCGCAACAATAGTTACGAGCGCGAGTGATTAGCGACTCATTGAAGAGAAAGTAGAACTGGAGAGGAATGCCATACTGTGTGCAAATAGCAGACAAATCAGCACACGACTTTGCAAACATACCAGCGCACTGACCACCATACATTGGCGTTGCAACAAAGAGCTTTCGTGCGCGAAGCTTTTCAATATCAATCTTAATTTCCATACTTTATTCACCTTTCATGTAATGATCTACATATAAACACATCAACACATAGTGTAATGTTTTCATTAGGTCAGCTTTATTGCTGCCATTCTTTTTACCGTAACGCCAAAGATATTTGAGAGCAGTGTTACGAAACGTTGGAGTTGAATCACCAAGAGCAATCCAAGCATCAAAACATTCGATTTTATGATCTTCAGACTTATAGTGTTCACCGTATGTCTTATCTATATAGCTACGAAAATCTGAGATAATTTGATCTTCAGCAAATTTGTAATTAATTTTCTCATCTTGTTTTGGAAGAACCAAATTTGCAGTCATAGCTTTAAATTCTTCATAAGATCCAAGATCTGTAAACTTCAAAGCTTTTATTCCATAATAATCTTCATTTGATACATTCTCATCCATTGTTTACCTCATCAACAATATGTTTAAAAATTATATCCTGATCTTCGATGTTATTATTGTTAAATGGTTCAACAAAAAACATCAATAACATATTACTCAAGATATTATTAATCTTGCTCTCGCGACCACGGAGCCAAGTTTCGTTCTGTTCACTACCACGCTCTTTATATCGTTCCTGTCGAACATTAGCATCAGTAATAAGATGAATGATTTTAAGATCATACTTCTCTGTGCAATCTTCAAGGAATGTGGAAGTAAACAACCTATCGCCTTCATAGATAACGACAGCACTATTAGGCAATGTAGCGAGAAACTTAATAGCTTCAGGCTGCACTGCCATACTCATCTTGTCAGTACCAGAAAACACTTCGCCATCATCATACTTGCCAAGGATAAAGATGTTGTTGCTCTGCAGATACGGAACAAGCTTAAACTCATTGTACTTCTTTTCAGGAGAGTAATGCTCGATCAATCGCTTCATCAGCGTCGACTTGCCACTTCCTGGATTACCACCAATTGCAATAACCTTCATTAGAAAAATCCTTCAATCCCAACAGATTTGTTTTCGAATATGCCAGTCGCATCCAACACATCACCTTTAAAGTACAAAGACATTTTACTCTGATCAATGCGATTTGTCAACAAGTTTTTTGGCAATGTTTCGGTGCGTGAATCCCATAGTGGTTTCCAGTCAATACCATTCCAACTATCATTCTCGCACTGCTGAATTTCTTCGGCTTGTCTATCTAGGTAATACCCAAGATAGCGTCCATGATTTTCACGGAACAATTTTTTGAAAGAACAAAGACAAGTTTCCATATCAAAGTAGTCTGTGTTAGGAAATTCCTGCTTCACTTCCTGTAAGATATAATAAGCTTGTCCATCAATATAGTTTAGCTCGATTGGTGTCAGCTTCTTATCAACCCATTCATCGAGTCCAAGAGCCAGACAAAGACCATTGCGATGAGAACGAGAACCTTCATGATCATCAAGCATCAAATTTCCAGGCTCAATTTGCATACCACAACACTGCTTCAATGTTTGAAGATAGAACCAAGTTGAGTATCTACCAAACTTATGGAATTTAATTTTCACTTCTTCCCAAAGCTGGTCGAAGTTTTCGGAGGCTGATCCTTTGAGAAACGGCTCGAACGCTTCTTGTTGTGAACGCTTTCCGACCCATTGTTTGTATGATTCGAACTGCGCAGGTAGATGACCTTTGTTCCACTTAGTGTCTGTCTGATATCGCAGCCGCTTGTAATTATCATTGTTCCATTCACGTAGTCGTTCGGAACCGACGAGTTCCATATCGGGAAATTCATTCCATATCACCCATGTTGTTGGAAGATAATACGTTGTTCCATAGATCCAAGCAATCCAAAGCTTTTGCTCTTTGTTATGCTCAAATCTATCAAAAAGATAATTGGTCATGTGTATTGCTGGATCGCAATCCTTAATGGAAAGCGACCAGCGATACCAATTGATGAAATCTTTTTTGCGTTTTGCTGCTATCATAGAAAGTTTTCAATCGAAGGTTGTTCGAGCAATGCTTCTCTCAACCATGACGAACCAACTGCATCAATTGCAGCTTGTGTCTTGGCTTTCTTCTTCTCACCCCATGCATAAGATTCCAAACCTTCTTTAAGAAATTGTTCTTTGGCTTTGGCAGGAAGCATTACCGACATTGGATCAAGAACAGCGACGTTCCTGTAATCAATCTGGTACTGGCGAGTAGAAAACAAAGGTTGATCAGAACGCAGACTGCCAGTTGGATCAACTGCCCAGAAAATTAATCCATTGCGATTATGCCAAGTTACAGAAGACGGTGTACAAGACAACTTAAGTCGAATCACATTACGTTCCTCGACTGCATACTTGATCCATGCATCCCAGCACTTACTGGCATATCCATTGCCTTCTTTACCTTCAACAGTAACAATCTCATACAGATTGGCATAACCATCACGGTTGAATGTGGCAAAAATTAAACATACAATTTCACCATCCACTTCATATGCAAGTGGAGGAGCTTTCTCGTAATTGCTGAACCTAAACCACAATGAATGTGCAGCTGATAGGAACTTTGTGTTCTTACCAGCTGGGCTATCTTTGATTAAATTTTCGACACGAGCCATATCAACGAAATTCATTGCAAATCCTTTACATCAACTTTAATAGTATAGCTCGAAACTTTGAATTTGTCAACACAAAAAACTTCATACATTGGAAGTTTCTCTGAAAGCAAACTACATCTTCTTAATATGTCTTTTGTGGATGCAAACAAAACCATATCTTCTTTTTTGTGGCAATAAAGGGGTCTTTCGTGGTTACGAAAAGCTATAATTTCTTTATTTGCATACAGAGCGCACACTGCCATTGATGCTGGTTCGAAGTGTTGAAGAGGATTCAGTTCTTCTTCCATTGCTCGCAGAACAAGCTCTGAGTCGTTTGAGGTTGTTGTTGCGAGTCCGTATTTTTCTTCCCAAGTTTCAGGCGGTTCTTGAGAGATAATGCCATTATGGGCAATAGATAGTTTGTCAGTAGACATAGGCTGATTATAACGCAGATCAGAAGTTGAATATCTAATGTGTCCAATGCAATATAGATTTCCATCTTCATTTCTCCAGTTTTCTAGGTTCTGTTTAGCGATAAATTCATCTGCAGGTATTGGTTCCTTAACTGTATTTACAATACCGTTTTTCACATACGAAACACCAGTCGCATGCTTACCACGGATCATAGATTGAACGAAAAGACCACGAACTAAATCGTGGTCTTTCGCTGTGAAGTTTCTAATTGTTATTCCTAGTACACCACACATTAGAAAAATGCATCCAAGCTAGAAGTTGTTTCCTTGCTATAAGGATCACGCATATTATGCGCTGCCATATAATCATACCACTCTTGCTCATGCCACATGTCAGGCGACACACCATTCCAAAGAGGACGATAGTACTTGTGATCCTTGTTCAGATGACGATCATAGACATACTGCTTACGGAGCATTTCATAATCCCATGACTTAAGATCAACCATCTTCTCACGGAAGTAAGCAACAATCGTCATACGATCATTATCTTCACCAATCAATTCATCGTTACCATGAATGCCACCATGATTGTTAACAAGCAACATATCGCCAGGAGCTAGCTTGATAGCAATGCGAAACTCAGGAAGAATAAACTCACCACCTTGCCAACCCTTACCGAGCGCACAGATGTTAGAGAAACCTTCATGAAGATCACCAGCATCTCGGTGACAAGCAGTCCGCCAGTTATGATTGACAGTAAGTGTAGTGAACACTGTCTCATCAATACAGAAACGTGGATCGAGCTTGTTAGCTTCAATGCGTTGCTTGTTCCAGCGATTAGGAAGCAACTCACGGAACTGAGAATTTAGCTTACGAAGAAATGGATACGACTTTGTAAATGCATCAAAATGCTTCTCGGTGTAAGAAGTAGCACGCCCATGAGGAATACGAGGATAACGATCAAAATAACCTGCAATGCCAGACATAACAGATTGGGCGTAATTAGTCTCTGAAATATAATTTTTGATTACATTTTCAGCTTCCTGCTTCTGCTCAAGACGACCAAGAGGTGCAATATCTTCGAGCCAATTATCAAACCATCCATGATATTCTGAATATCTCTTGGTTACTGCAGAGCGAAGCCAAACAGTACCACGTGTTTCATCCTTGTGTCCACGCTTATGACTTTCTTTGATGGATTCAATCGTTGTACCATCATCGAGAGTATTTGTCGGACGCGAAAGGAATGAAAGAATTTCCATCTGTTCAGGAGTAACCCAATCGCGATTACCACGACCTTCCTGACCTAGCTGATCGCCACGAGGACCAGCAGCCATGCCACGATTCTGAGACTCAGTAGCAGCTGGACGCAGACCTTCGTAACAAAGGTCTTGTTCTTCCTTTGTAAAAACATTCTTACGGAACTTGAAGATAATATTCTCTTCGTTGGTGGTTCCATCAAGTGCTTCAGCATACAGATCACAATCTTCTGTGACAATGCGATCTGTATAAGTTGCACAGGTAATAAATGTACCCAGAGTTTCTTCTGAATCAATTTTCTTTCGAACGAGTACTTCAACCATAATTTTCTCCTACAAAAAATTCACTATACTCGTATGTATACGAACTAAGATTTGAACAAAACACCTGCAACGTCTGGCGCTGTCCAACCTTCTGGCTTCTTAACTTTACCATCTTCACGGCGAATTACCTTGCCGTCGACCAGCTTTGCCATATTGCTTCGATGCACCTCATCAAAAAGTTCATCCAAAGGAATACCGTAAGAAACGGCAGTGCCACAAGCAATGTAGATAATGTCAGCAAGCGCATCAGCAACCTGAATAATATCATCTTCCAGTTCACCCTTAATATATTCCGCAAATTCTTCTTCTAAAAGATCAATACGAAGTCTGCGTTCTGCGCCATCAGGAAGCTCTGGCTTCTCGCCAATACGCTGTCCGAAAGCCTGATGAAAATCACGAACGTCTGTAAAATAACTAGTTCTCATTGCTGTTTAACTCCCATAAGACAAAGCGCATTACCTTGCGATTGAGGAATAAATGAACCACCAGCAGTAGTGCACTTATCCATAGATGCGTAGTATTTTTCGTTGGAATTTGTTACACCAGCAAGAATTGCAAGCACAACACCTAAAATGATAACAGCTGCAGTTATGCAGCCAATAAACCAGTCACATTCCCACTTATTCATTTTGACATCAAATCCTTAAGCACTTCATTGCGACCTTCGCGTTGAATGAGAAGATCCATTACTGCAGATGCATACACTACAACAGAACAACACATCATGAGAGCATCCTTCGGATCAGTTACTGCTTTAAGCTGCTCTTCAAACAAATTCAAAACAGGACTAGACAATTCCTGCATACGAGCTTCAATTTCTTCTACATTATCCATTTGTTATCCAATCTGGTTGGTTGCGTTTAGTCCACTTATGAAGACTTGATTTTCCAAGTATATAATAATTTCGGTAGTTTGTCAATGATTCATTTGAAATGATGTACTCCTCTGCCATACAAGATGGCATTGGAGTCCAATCAAATTCTTTTAAATTAAAAGGAGGACATTGAAGATCAATACCCATGGCGAAACATTTGTGCACCTTACCATAGCGATACGTATATTCTTCACAGAGAGCAAAGAAATGCTCAACAAGCCATTGATAATTTTCTACCGATTGGCGACACCAGACAGCAGAAGGATGATTGATATGCGTAGCAGAATACATCACATCTTCTCGTCGATCTGACAATTTCCAACGACGAGCCTTGCGACCAGACTTGGACTTTCCTTCGACTTCTTCACCATCTAGGACTCGATGGGCAGTCGAGAGCAACTGTGCGCTCTCGAGAATCATTTTAACAACGTGTCTGTCTACCAGCGCACGTGCAGCATCTACAGGGTTTTCATCTACGTAGAATATGTTCATAATAGCTCAAATCCGAGATGATGTTAGTGACTACTTTTTTGCCTTTGCGCCACTTCTCTAAAGCGCGATCTCTATGTATTCTACTGGCGCTGTTGTAAAAAGTCAAGCCTTCAATATGCTCCATCTCGTGTTGAAAAATTCGAGCAGTCATCCCTGTAAATGTTTCTGTTCTTGTATCGCCATTCGGTAGCTGGAACCTGACCTTGACATGTTGAGGTCTTTTGATTTTCACAATCAATCCAGGATAAGATAGACAACCTTCTTCCAACTCGACTTGCTGCTCAGAAGGCAACACAATTCTAGGATTGAAACAAACGAAATTTTCAGGATGACCTCTCATAGCAAAAATACGATATGGGACACCAACCTGATTGGCAGCAAGACCCAGACCATTCCATTCATACATATGTTTGACTAGATCTCGAGAAAATTCAATAGGATCAAATGGTGGTGCTTTAAAATCAAAGTTCTCACATTTATTTGTGAGAACTGGATCAGTATTCTTTACAAGTTCCATAGTGCACCTTATACAGTTAAATCAAAGTTAATGATAGTACGATAACCAATAGTAGGCTGGCTGCTGCAATGATATCTAGAGCCATCAAATAATACAGCTCTGCCTCTCTTGGGCGTAACTCTTTTGTGTTCCTGGAGAACAACTCCCTGAGACCCTCCCGGAGTATCATTAATGGTCTGCTCATAGATAATAGTATCTCCATCAGAATCATTAACGTAATACACACAAGCCACATGAGGAAGGTGAGGAGGCAAATCGACGTGAACTCCATTGTGTTCTTTCTTATACTGCGGTGCTAGAGGAAGCTGTAGGAAAATACGGTTGTAGTAAATTTGTTTATATTCAGGAACAAATTTATCGAATCTATCTTTGAACATATTGTGAATAACGTAACGCATTTCAGAATCAGAAGTGCTTTCTTTTTCTGGATGGTTTATTATATGAACAAACCCATGAGAAGGAAATTGCTGATTGACATTACCGCTTACGTCCTTTAGGAATTTCCATTGAGAATGATACATAATCATATCATGAAGATGAACCTGATCTTTTTCAGATAAAAGATTGTCAATTACAACTGTTTCAAACATTCCAATGCCTTATCACACCTGCCACAATAACAATATTTGTTATAATATAACACAGAACGATTGCTGTTCTTACCACAGCAACCATGTCTGCTTCTCTGTCTGTTTTTCCATTTTTCTCGCCGAGTGCCTTAGCCCAAATTTTCCACATCATGCAATCTTACTGAAGTTCTTATGTTTTTCGAATTTGATGACATTAGTAAATTTGTCATACAGCTGATCACCCTTATGAGAAATGATAAAGGTATTAGTATCAACAGTTAGTTGATTTAGAATTTTGAGAAACTCTTCGGTTCCATTTGAATCGAGTGAACTGTCCATTACTTCATCCATAATAAGAAGGTTAGTACTAATAGAATTACGCAACTTAGCCACAGCACGCCATGTGAACAGGATAGCAAGATTAATTCGCATCTTCTCGCCTTCAGAGAAAGAAGCGTAAGAGAATTCATCTCTGAATCTTGACTTAATTGTTTCGTTAAACTCTTCATCAAGTTCAAACTGGACAAAGAAATCCATAGCTGAAAGATACTTATTGATAAGCTTATTAATGACGGGTACATACTGCTTGATAATTCTCGACTTAATACCACCATCCTTGAGTAGCATCGAAGCAGCTGATAATACTTGCTTTTCATCAACAAGGTTATTGTATTTAACCTCGTGTGATTCTAGCTCAGTTACTAGCTCATTAATCTTACTACCTTCATCTTCATCCTGCTGAATGGTAATCTTACTGATTTCTTTTTCAAGAGCATCGCGATACTTGATCATTGAATCAATATTGTTCTTGGCTTTAAATTGTTCCATGCTCAATGTGTTGATATTAGCTTGGACTTCAATAATAGTATTCAGCTCAGCATTGACCTTATCATATTGTTCCTGAAGCAAAACAAGACCATCTTTAGCTTCAGAAATTTTACTCTGTTTCTCAACAAGAGTAGCATCACGAAAAGATGTATCAATTCGTTGTTTAGAATAGCAACCTTCGCTTCAATCTGATGACGAATGCTACTAAACTTATTCATACGCTTCGAGATTTCCTTCTCGTCTTTGATAGTCTCTTTCATCTCTTTGATCTGAGCATCTAACTCCCAGTACTGGGCGCTCAAAGTTTCAATTTGTTTATTTGATTCAACAATAAGTTCTTGCTTCTCACTAATGATATGATCATTATTATTTTGTAATTCGAGCATATGTTTTTTAACAAGCTCGATCTTCTCAATGATATACTTCTGCTCAGCAGTTGCTTCGATGATGAACTCATTGTTGTCAGCTACCTTGCTCTTCAACAGAGTGTTCATTGTAGTGAAAATCTGCAGATCAAGAAGATCCTCGATAATCTCTCTACGTGCACTAGCTGATAGCTGCATGAATGGTTGGAATGTTGCAGTACCAACCACAACAACCTGACAGAATGACTTGTGATTGATCTTAAGGATCTGCTTCTCAAGAATATTCTGGTAGTCTTTCATCTCAGCAGACTGATTAAGTAGATTACCATTCTGATAAACTTCGAAGATATTTGGCTTGAGTCCACGTACAATCTTATAGCGATTGCTCGAAATACTAAACTCAATTTCAACAACCATGTCCTTACGAGTGATCGTGTTAACAAGTTGTGGCTTGTTAATTTTGCGGAAAGGCTTACCGAATAGAGAAAACGACAATGCGTCGAGAATGGTGGATTTACCCGCACCATTCTCGCCGACGATCAATGTAGTATTTACTTTATTAAGATCAAGCTCTGTAAAAATGTTGCCTGTTGAGAGCAGATTTTTCCAACGTAGTTTTTCAAATAGAATCATTCTATCGCTATAGCCTCTTGATACAATTCAATAATAGTTTGTTCGAGCTTCACTTTATTGAGAGTTGGAGCATTAACCTGTTCTATATATTTTTTGAAAATATTGACAGTAGACTCTGCTTCATTGATGATATCGCTATCATTTTCGATGGCAAGATTAAGATGATCCTCAACAATTTGCATATCCAGAACACCAACCTGCTCGAGGCTCTCGATAAATCTATCGAACTGATATGGATCAGTCTTGTTGGTAACAATCACCTTGACGTTCATACCCTTCAATGTTTCAACATCAACAGCAGCATTTTTTGTACCTTCAGGCGTATCGTCGTACCAGACCTTAGCAAACATTTTATACGGGTTTTGGATAAAAGTCAACTCACGTGTTTCTGTATCCAGGATGTGAAAACCTTTAGGATCGTTGTAATCCGACCATGTAAATTCACCATGACTTCCCAGATAATAGATAGTACCATCGCTGGAACGATGGTGATAATGACCAGACAGCACCATATCAAAGCGAGAGAATAGATTACGGTCGTCGCCATGAGAAACCATAGACCCCTTGTACATTTCGAACCCAGCAAGTTCAAGATGACCAAACACAATTTGAGCAGGAGTACTTTTAATTTTATCCAAAGTAATTTGTCTATTCTCATCACAAATCCATGGTAGCATGAGTACAGTTAGATTGTCAAATTCTACTTCTCGAGGAAGCTGGTCATAAACATTAAAAGAATACTTACCTACGACAAGCTCATGAAGCGCATTAATAGAGTTGGTGTTCTTGAAATATGTATCGTGATTACCAGCAATCATATGAACATCTAATCCACGATTTGCAAGCTTATCAAGAAAGTCAATACGAAGTCGTGTAGCAGTGTTAAAATTAATATACTTACGACGGTCTACAAGATCACCGAGATGAACAACAGTACGAATATTATTCGTATCCAGGTATGGAAAAAATATTTCATCAAGAAACTTCTTACTGTTGTCCATGAAGGCAATATTATCATTACGAACACCCCAGTGAGTATCTGTAATCAGTGCAATTTTCATCTAAAAATACTCTTTCTATATTGAGACATTGAGTTTCTATCTCTAGAATTAGTGTTCAAGAAAGTTGTAGTGCAATCTCTAATTGCTTCCAATCGAAGAATATAGTTATTCTTCTCATTTTCTTTAATATTAGTATCGTTGATTTTGTTGATTAAGTCAAGTACATTCTCAGGTACTAAGTGTAGGTTCTTCATTATTATCTTCCTCAATAAATTTCTCTAATCCTGACTTGCTCTTCTTAGCAGTTTTCACAAGCTTGTCTTCGAAGCTTCTAATAATTTCGTCAGAATATTCATTATGTTTCACCTGAATACTATGTCCTGCACTACCACCTTCCATATACTGTTGGTCGTACAACTCATCCATAATACCAGAGTTTTCAAAATTCTTATGCTTGATATATGATTGCTTCTTTTCTTTTTGAATCCTTCGAATGAATGCATTCCATGCAATCTGTGTGAAGTAAGCGAAAGGATTACTAGATTTTTCTGGATTGAAGCTATGAGCAGCTGACACACAGTTTTCAATACCATCCGCGATCATATCATCGCGATAAGAATAGTTCATGAAGTTAGGTTTAGTCGAAAGTTTATTACAGATCATAAGAAAACATTCACCAATATAATTGGGAATGCGTGGCAGAGGCTTACCAGCTGCCTCTGCTTCTTTTGTTTTTTCCTTAAACTTTACCATCTCTTCAAAAAGAGTTTTGTTATTTACATAGTGCTTCTTGGCTTTTGGCTTACGTGTTACAGGAATTTCAATGTCCATTTTTTAAACTTTCAAATTAACAGGATAAATTTTATACTCAAATTGCTCTTCGCTGTAGATTTTAATTCTTTCCACAAAATGCAAAATGGTGAAATTTTTCTTTGACTTCCAAGTTAGATCATCAGCAATATCATACAGTGTTGCAGTTTCTTTGCTATTTGATTTGCGTAATCCACGACCAATAGATTGTAAGTTTCTTATCTTGGATTTTGAAGGGCTAGCAAATATAATGTTATGCAAATTACGAATGTTAACTCCGGTAGAAAAAGTCCCGTAACTAGCGACGATAATACTGGATGTTTCAGACTCCACGATACGACGTATCTCTTCGCGTTCTTCTCCATCTACACCTCCATGAACAAAAAATACTTTTCTATCACTATCTTTCAACATCTCATTAAGAACTTTACCATGCTTATCAACATACTGAAACAACAGCAACGTGTTTCCATTAAGAGATAATGCTAGATTCTTGATGAACTTATTTCTTGCATCATTACGAACAAGCCAATCCATTTCAGCCTGATAATCATATTTTGAAATTAACTTTTTAATTTCGTCTGGATACTTAAGAACAATTGCTTTAATATGAAAACTAGAAAGATGCTTCTGATCAATAAGAGTGGCAGTGGTTGTTACCTGTCTAACAGCACCAAATAATCCTTCAAGAACGAGCTTGTGAGTTTGTGTGCCATCCAAGGTACCAGTAAAACCAAAACGATACTTGCAATTGTCCAACATAGACAATATGCTAGTAAGAGATTTAGCCTTGAATAAATGAGCTTCATCTCCTATGACCACATCAAACTGTTGGAAATACTCTTTAGGCATCTTGTATAACGATTGCCAGGTTGAGATGGTAATTGGTTTATCTGTTTGTTTATCTTGCCCTGCAAAGATTCGATGAACGAACCGATCAGATAAAAAACCATAGTCAGCAAAGTCAGAGGCAAGTTGACTAACGAGAGAAGTAGTTGGCACAATAATAAGAGTGCGTGCATGATAGTACCTTACTAATAGATAAATGATAAATGATTTACCAGAAGCAGTTGGGGAAAGCATCAATGCTCTGTTATGTCTAATAGCATAAACAAAAGCTTCTAGTTGATAATCTCTTGGTGTATATGATTCTGGAAGTTTAATTGTCTTAATAAAATCAAGAGCTTCAGCAACAGAAAATTCGTTAGCAGCAAAACAATCATCTTCTTCATAAGAATAACCACGATCTTCACAGAACTTCTTAATGTAATTATTAAGTCCTCCATAAAGCAAACATGTCATGGTATTGAACATGCGAACTTTACCATCCCATACTTTATTTTTATAGGCTGGCATGAACTTTGCACCCGGAACCTCGAACGTGAAGTATTCACTAAGTTCGAATGCAGTTCCAGGCTCACAAAATATCTTGTTATATGTTTCGTCGTGCTTCTCGACTCTAATAATTTCCATCAATTACCCATTGTAAATTTTGTCCACTCAATAGCAGATTTAATCTGAAATCCTCTGTTAGTGAGAGACTTAATGATTGACTCAAGCAATTCAATTTTCTCATCTTGTAGACCCATCTTCAATGACAGATCAATAAGCTCTTTGTCCGCTTCAAGATACATAGGCATTTCTTGCTTGAGGATCATACCACGTGCAGGAAGAGTCCAGCCTAACTCATGAGTTTCTTTTGTTGGACCTTGAGTATAAAACTCATACTTTGCAAGCTTAAGCTGATGATAACTAGCTGTGTACTTTTTCAGTAATAGCTTCTCAGCTGTATAAATTTGAAAGTATTTATGGTGGAGCTTGGGAATCTTAAGAGCTTCATCCCCAAGTTCTGTCTTGTCGATATCACTATCAACTTTCCAATTCTCGTAAATCTCATCAATCTTCATAATACCCTCATCAATTAAGTATTACTATACTACATCAATGAGTAAAAGTCAAACTACTTTTGTAATATCGAACAGTAAATATGCAAACTTAGCTGTTGCGGAAACATATTCGATGTCTGAGTTAGTAGTATCAAATTCAATTTCAGAAAGGTATGTAGGAAATGCATCTCTGAATGAGATTTCAAAGTTAGGATTTTTGATTGCATTTAAAACAACAAGAGTCATATCAGAGATAAGACCTTGTCCTGTATAACTAGGATTTGCAGCTAGTGTTGCATATTCATCATAGTTGTCAGGAAAACCAAGTGCTCTCATCCAGTTATGTATTTCAAGATAGTTATTGAAATCTTCATCAACTTTAAATGTAAGAGAAAATTCTCCATACTCGATGTGAGTCTGTTGTACTGGAATTGGTACAAATTGTGTTGGTATTTCAATTTGTGGTAAACGAAGAGATGGAATGTTAATCTTCTGCACGAAGAAATTCACATGTGGTGCTCTCTTAAGACTGAACTTGAAGTTGAGTGGATTAAGAAAGTTCTTGTTTACTGGTGTGTCATCAATAGCAGTCATTTAATTACTCCATAGCTACTACTATTTAGTTATCACTGTCACATTAATGATTATACTGGGGACATGACAGAAAGTCAATAAAAAAAGGGAGAGCATTTCTGCCCTCCCTAGTCTCGGTCCAGTTTCCTGGATCTTTTTATTACATAAGGTTGTTGACGATAAGACGACGATAATACTTGTTACCAGTATTTGCGCCACCAAGAACGAGTTCGCCTGAACCCTTATAGAGACCTTCAGCAAATGGGTTAGCAACCATGCCATAACGAGTCTTGAAGCCGATTTTTGGCTGGAAGGACTGCTGGTCAACGGCGCGAACCATCTGAAGAGGAACGTATGGGCAGTAGAATAGACCAGCGTCGAACGCTGATGAACCCTTATAACCCACTGTTAGGTAGTTACCACCGATAGCATATGGATCGATGTAGACACGAAGACGACCGTTAAGAACACCAGCGAAAGTGTTACCAGTATCATCTACCTGGAGGTTGTTGCTGTTAAGAGCAGGTGCGTAGTCAAGAACGCCAGCCATCTGAAGAGCTGAAGCAACATCAGAAGAACAGATAACAATGTTACCCTTACCACGACGAGTCTGCTTAGCAATCTGGTTAGCTTCACGCTCAAGCTGGAACATAAGACCCTTGAACTTTTCAACTGACCAACGACCGTTTGAGTCAGTGTCAAGATCGAACACACCAGCAGTAGTTGTGTTGTCCATTGCACCCTGAGTAGCGGTGATGTTGATAGTACGAACAACTTCACGATTGATTTCCGCAAGGATTTCAGCCGAAAGGATGTTTGAAAGTTCTGTCTCAGCGTCAAGACCGTGAATAGCCTTAAGATCCTGAGCAAGTTCCATAGTGTACTCTGCCTTAAGAGCACGTGACTTAGCAGTTACAGTTACCTTTTCGATACTGAACGCCATCTGAGAAAACTCGACGTTACCGTATGTACCAAGAGCTTCTGCCTGAGCAGTTGACATACCAGCACCAGTATTGTAGGTGTTAGTAGCAGCAAGTGGTGAAGTGTTAGTTGCACCTGGGATAGTTCCCTTGAAGCCGTTGAAGGCAACGTTAGCATCAGCACCCTGAACGGCAGAGAACGCAGTGTTCACTTCGTTGTAGAATGTTTCGTTGTCCTGGTTACCGTTAGCAAAGCCGCCAGTTGAGTTACCCTGTGAGGTATACTTCGAACGCATTGCGAAGATAAGACCAGTTGGACCAGTCATTGGCTGGACGCCGCAGATGTCATAAGCAATGAGGTTAGGCATTGCACGACGTACGAGCGAGATAAGAACTGGATCGAAGGTGTCAACGCCACCTGAACCAGCAGTAGACGAAGAACCGCCCATTGCGTTGACTGCAACGCCTTCAAGACCAGTTTCTGTTAGAGTCTGGTACATGCCATGCGAAGCTGACTCGCGAAGAGCGCGCTCTGTGTTTTCAAGAACAACTGCAGTTACTGAACGGCGGTTCTGATCCTTGATTGGATTAAGATCTGCGTGCTCCAAGATTGGCGCCCACTTCTTTTGGATTTCCTCAGCTAGATACATTTTTGTCTCCCTTTCTATCTGGGTTTGGTATATTATTTATAAGAATTAATTTTTAACGGATTTAGAAATTGCTTGTGCGTAACGATTCATTACTGGATCAACGGTCACTGTAGCAGTAGATGTCTCACCTTCAAAAGTCTCTTCAGTAATATTAGTTGATACTGGAGCAGTCTTCTGTTCTGTAGCAAAATACTTATCAAAGATAATAGAAAGCTTCTTAGAATAAACTTCTACATCGCCATCAAAATCAATGCTTTCGGCTAGTGCTTCAAACTTTTCCTGCTGCGAAAGAGCAAGGTCGCCGAGGTATGACTCGAGAACTTCTTTCTTTTCAACATCAATAAAAGCTCTTTTCATCTCGACGTTTTCAGTAATCTGTTCGTCAAGCTTTGCTTCGAGTTCTTCAACCTTAGTTGCAAGAGACTCAATTACGTCAACTTTGTTCTGGGGAACATCAATATAATGTTCAGTAAATAGACCCTTAAGACCGTCGATGAATTCTTCCATAACTTCATTACGAAGAGATGATTCGATAGCAACTTCGTTTGCTTCCATCCACTGTTCAGTTACATAGTCGAGATATGTATCTAGTTTAGATGTAAGCTCTTCGTTGATTTCAGAAACTGCTTCAACGAGTGAAGATTCAAATTCTTCTTCAAGACGAGCAACTTCAATCATTGAACGAGCTGTAACAGCAGCTTCGAAGATTGTTGATGCCTTTTCTTTGAATTCTTCTGAAAGATCAGAACCATTGAACATTTCTTCAACGTCTTCCTTAACAGAAAGCTTTGGCATTGCATACTTAGTCTTTGGACCAGTAGTTGCAGTAGCATAAGATGCCTTCATGTCGATCGAAGAAGCATTTTTACCAGAATTGTCGCCAACACCGTAAGTCTTACCTGGACCATACTGCGCAATAGAATCGTTGAACCACTTTGACAAGTCGTCCTTCTTCATTGCATGCATTGCGCCAATGGCGTGAGTGATCATTTCGATCTTTGATTTTGGATCAGCTACGGTGCGCGAAGCTGGCTTTAGAGAATCAGCAGCAAGAGTACCTTCCTCGATCTCTGTTGCTTCAACGTTTTCTACTTTATCAGTCATTTAAAGGTCTCCCCTGTGGAATTTAGAATTATTTATATTATTTAGATTTTAGTGTTAGAGAAGTTAAAAAGCTTTCATAAATGGAAAATTTTGACTCTTCTATTTGATCCATTGTCATCTTATGCATAGATGTTTTCATATTATGAAGTTTTTCTTCATACCATGTATCCTTAACTGAATCATATATCCATTCAACATTTTCCATAATACCCTTGACAAAAGCATCAGGAGCAGAAGGATCGGCAACAATATCAGCAGCTGTAGCAATATGAAAATCTGGACCAACAATCATAGCGCCATCTTTACCAGGACTTAGTGTGCCCATACCACGTGATGAAACGCCAAGATTCGCACCAGATTTTAAAAGACCTTTTGCAATATTACCCATTGGAGTATCAGTAAGTTTTGCTTTACCAATAAAATTATCACCATCACGTTTCAATTCAGTAATAATATGTGATACTCTATCTAGGTTGATTGCAGGACCAGCTGGATGACCAAGCTCGCCATACGCACGATTATTTTTTACAGTTTCGTTCATATAACGACCAACTTCCTTTTCCATAATATGGAGAGGATAGATACGACCGTTACGGTTTTTACGATTAGCCTGAAGGAAGATACCTTCGATGAAATGTTCTTTCTCACCGTTTTCTTTAGCTTCGGTAATGTATTCCATGTTTTCGAAAAGTTCGGTGATAAGTTTCATTTTATTATTCCTTATGGGGATGTTTGGGCTACCCAAGAGCCGTAATACCAATAAATTCTAGCACCAGAAGTACCGTCAGTGCGAATGTACTGTGAACCTGTTGCTGGTGTTCCTGTTGCTGAAGAAGCAGCACCAGTAATTTTTGAAGCACTTGGAACGCCAGTACCGTAAGCAATAGTAGGTCCTCCAGCTGCACCAAGAGTAACACTTGTACCTGTTTGAATACTAGCTTTTACTGTCATATTATACTCCAAATCCTGGCGTGATATAAATTTGTGATGTGCCAGATGAAGTGATAGCAGTAAAATATGAATTAGTTGGGAATGAGAAAATCTCAAGCGTGCCAGGAAGAACAGGAATACCAGTAGAATTAGTAGAAACTACAACTGCATTATTATTTGCGATTGTGGAATTAGCGCCAACGCCCAAGAAAATTAAATTCGAACCAGAGTTGAAAACGCGATACTGGCAATACGATGTATAACCAGTAGCATTTGATGCTGGCGTATATGTTACCTGGACAGCAGTTGGTGCTGCTGTATTAGCAAGAAATGTGGCTGTGTTGCCAATTGGATTGAATGCGCCCGAAACGCCTGATTGATAAGCCATTATACGTTCTGTCCTGTATTAACGTCCACTGACATATTAGGGAAAGTCATAGGAGTATCCATTTGTTCGTCTTCTTCTTTATTTTCATCACTGTACATCATATAATCATGAACTGAACCAATCATTTCTTTTGCAGCAGCAATTTTAGACTGGACCCAAGGTTCAATATGATGATCAGCTGGCATAGCAGAAAGCATATGCATTGTCTTATTAGCAATTGCCTTTAATTCTGCACGAACCATATCAATTTCTGATTGAGTGTCGTCTGTTTTATTTTTTGCAATATCAGAAGAACCATATGTTGATCCAAGAAGAGGAACAGCAAGATCTTCTTGAACTGATTCATTGCGCTGTTTTGCATA